>X357_Northern_Tamandua__coassemble_344_pt1 | contig 90152 bp, 82 predicted proteins | sample X357_Northern_Tamandua__metabat2_low_PE_004 | metagenome-assembled genome bin X357_Northern_Tamandua | reverse complement strand
GGCAAAAGCTGGTAAGGACTATCGCGGCTATATCGCAAATGTAGTTGAAACAGCATTTTGTTCTTTTCATCTCTCGTTCCTCTTTCCCTCTCTTGTCTCTTAATTATAATTCGACTTCATGAAAGATACAACAGGAACACGTTTAAACTTTTGTCTTCTCACCTGTAACGGCTGCCCGAGAGGTTTTTCTTTATCTCAGGCAGCATCCTTTTACACATATTCATGCTGGTGTAAATATTTTTCTCTTGTAGCAAGTCCGCCCCGGATATGTCGTTCCGACTTGTTCGTATCCAGCACCTTCCTTGCTTCCTGTGCCAGAGAAGGATTGATTTGCAGCAAACGTTCTGTCACATCTTTATGTACCGTTGATTTGGATACTCCGAATTTTTTTGCCGTCTGCCTGACCGTGGCTTTTTCTTCAATAATATAATTTGCTATTTCAACCGCCCGTTCTTCGATATATTCTTTCATAAAAATGAACCCCGGTATAGTTTGTTTTTACAATCTATGTCCCAGGATTCATTCCTATGACCAATTTATTCTACTTTCATCATCCGGTATCCAACTCCGATATGTGTCTGGATATACTGCGGCGAATCCGGCTCACTCTCGATTTTTTTTCGGAGCGTCGCCATGAACACACGCAGGGAAGCAATATCATTATCCCAACTGCTGCCCCATATCTTCTGTGTGATGAATGTGTGCGTCAGCACCTTTCCCACATTCTGGGCAAGCAGGCAGAGCAGCTTATACTCAATCGGCGTCAGATGCAGTTCCCTCTCCCCCAGATAAGCGCACCCGGCGGCATAATCCACTTTTAGCTTTCCGTTAATAAATACGGAATCTGCCGCCATCGCCTCGCTCTGCATCACCGCCAGCCTCCGCTGTGTAACGCGCAGCCGTGCCAACAGCTCTTCTACAGAAAACGGTTTGGTAAGATAGTCGTCGGCGCCTGCATCCAACGCCTCAATCTTGTCCACGTCCTCGCTTCTTGCACTGATTACGATAATCGGAAGATTGGACCATGTGCGGATTTTTCGAATCACCTCTACTCCGTCAATATCCGGCAGCCCCAAATCCAGCAGCATAATATCCGGATTATGTGAAGATGTCTCCAGCACTGCCGCCTCCCCAGTCGTTGCCGTCAGATACCGGTAATCATGTGTTTTCAATGTTGTCGTAATCAGGTTGCGGATGGGCGCGTCATCCTCCACAACCAGTATCGTCGTTTTATTCATGTATTTTTACCTCCCCCGCCGGTAATGTAAAAGTAAAGATTGTTCCATGCGGCACATTGTCCGCAACCGATATAGTTCCGCCGTGTGCATTTACAATGGATTTGCAGAGTGAAAGTCCCAGCCCCAGACTCCGGCGGCTGTCGGCAATCTTATTTGCCCCGCTGTAAAACATATCAAAAACATGCGCTTTTCCTTCTTCAGAAATGCCGGGACCGTTGTCCGCAATTTCAATCACTACCTGCTCCTTGTCTTTCCGTGTAGCAATCGTAATCTCCGAATGTTCCGGCGTATACTTGATTGCATTGTCCACAATATTGATAATTACCTGCACAATCAGCTTCGCATCGATTTTTGCGAGAATAAATTCTTCACTGCTTTTCACAGTAATGGTGTGTTCCACGCTCTTCCGGTCGATATGACGCAGCGCCTCCGCCACCACCTCATCCATTAACTCTGCGGAAAGATTCATATTCATCCGCCCGTCTTCAATGCGGGTGACTGCCAGCAGATTCTCTACCAGATTAATCAGCCACATCGCATCATCATAAATATCGGTATAAATCTGTTTTCTGGTCGCGGCACTGAATTCATCCCCGTTGGACAACAGATTGCTCGCATTGCCTGAAATGGAAGTCAGCGGCGTACGCAAATCGTGGGAAATCGCACGGAGCAAATTTGCACGGAGCTGCTCATTCTTTGCCAGAATCGCAGCCTCCTCTTTTTCCTTCGCATTCTTTTCATTTTCCAGTGCGAGTGCACTTTCTCCTATAATCGAAAGTACCACACTGTTCTCAAATGCATCCAGCGGCTCTCCCTCGATTGCGATTCCGACCACACCATACACATTTTGATTCACCCGTACCGCAAGATAAAGGCACTTTGCACCAGACAGCGTGTCCGTGGTAGCTCCCGCATGTTTATTATTCTTCATGGCCCAGACTGCCACGGCTTTTTCACTGTCACTGCAATACTTTCCTGCCACACCTTCTTTTTCAGGACACATATACGGTTCTGAAAGTTCTCCGTTCTCTGAAAGATAAGCCACCACAGCTTTGCCGAGGAGCTTGTTCAACTGACTGGCGGCTGCAGATATAATCGCTTCTTTTCCCTTCGCCTGCTGCAAAAGCTGATTCGTATCAAATAGCACTTTTGTACGGTATGCCGACTGTGCCGACTGCTTCGCGTGATTTTTCAGTTTTGCAGCCAATGAGCCGGTAATAAGCGCTGCAAGAAACATAATGAGGAATGTCACCGGATATCCTTTGTCATATGCACGGAATGTAAATTGCGGTACCGTAAAGAAGAAATTGAACACAAGTACGCTCACAATGGACGCTACCAGACTATACGCCCGGTTTGTTGTAATGACGGAAATGACAAGCACTCCCAGAATATACAACGTAATAATATTCGGCTCCGTAAACCCCAGTCTGGCGAACCCCATCCCAAGCAGCGTCGCAAGCAGCAGGATTCCGATACTCTTCGCCGTATCCTCAACCGAAATAACAAATGAATTCTGTCTCTTTGTCCGTCTTGTACGCAGCGGCTTTCCCGACGTGTTGTCCGGGATAATATAAATATCCAGATTAGGAACACTTGCAATCAGTTTCTCTGTCAGTGACAGTTTTCTGAATATGCCACGCTGTGTTGCGGTACTTCTGCCGATTACAATTTTAGACACTCCGGAAAACCGTGCAAATTCCGCAATTTGAATGGATACGTCATCCCCGTAAACCGTTTCAACAGTTGCCCCCATCTGTTGTGCCAGACGTATATGCTCCCGGAGCCGTTTCTTGTCTTCCGCCTCTGCAAACGCCCACTCCGGCGTTTCTACAAACAATGCCGTAAATGTACTTCGGAATGCATTTGCCATCCGTGCCGCAGTACGGATGGTTTTCGCATTGGATGGTGCGGAAGACACACACACAAGCACATGTTCGTCTGTATGGTAATCCCCGTTGTTCCTAATCCTCGCATCCTCCGTGAGCAGATTCATCCGGTCTGCACAGCGCCGCAGGGCAATCTCCCGAAGAGCCGTAAGGTTGTCCACCGTGAAAAAATTCTCAACCGCTCTTTCCGCCTGCTCTCCCCGGTACACTTTCCCACTGTTCATCCGTTCAATTAATTCTGTTGGCTCAATATCCACCAACTCTACCTGATTGGCGCTGTCAAATACCGAATCCGGAATCCGCTCGCGCACCATAACCCCGGTGATGGATGCAACGGTATCATTCAGACTTTCAAGGTGCTGTACATTGACTGTGGTATACACATCTATTCCCGCCTTCAGAAGCTCCCTCACATCCTGATAGCGCTTGGTATGACGGCATCCGTCAGCATTCGTGTGCGCCAGCTCATCAACAAGAATCAACTGTGGATTTCTTGCAATCGCAGCATCTAAATCAAATTCATTCAGAGTAATTTTTCCATGCCGTATCTTCAGGTTCGGAATCTGTTCCAATCCATTCAACAGCACAGCCGTCTGCGGGCGTTCGTGGGGTTCCACATATCCTGCCACAACATCGATTCCCCGGCGTCTGGCATCATGTGCCGCTTTGAGCATGGCATATGTCTTACCGACTCCCGCCGCATAACCGAAAAATATCTTCAGATGTCCTCTGTGCCTTTCCCCTTCCTCACGCTGGATCGCCCGGAGCAATTGTTCCGGACTCTGCCGCTGTTGTTCCATTTTTGCGCCTCCTCATTCCTCAGTTCTTTATTTCTTTCCAGAAACAAGTCGATTTTTTTCATGATAAAGTACCCGTACACCCCGCCTGCCGCTATGCAGCAAAACAACAGTATATTTTTCATGATATCACACCTCCCGTACGCATCAAAGGAATATTAAATGTGAAAACATTTTTGTATATCATGGTTGCTTCCAAGAACCAGCATTGTGCCTTTATCCGAGAGGACAGTTTCCGATGTCACATTCAAATCGAACTGACCATTCTGTTTAAACGCCATGATGTTAATATTATATTTTCTCCTGATATCGAGCTGTCCAATTGTTTTTCCTATCCAGTTGACCGGCACCGACACTTCAAAAATAGCGTGGGTATCGCTTAGCTCTACATAATCCAGAATATGTTCCGCGCTATAACGGATTGCCGTCCATTTTGCAATCTGTTTCTCCGGATACACTGTTTCATCTGCGCCGTTCCGGAGCAGGAACTTCGCCTGCACATCACTGGCTGCTCTTGACACGACCAGTTTTGCTCCCATTTCTTTTAAAAAGGAAGTGGTCTCAAGAGAGCTTTGGAAGTCATTTCCGATTGCCACAATACAGACATCATAATTGCGGATTCCGAGCGACTGCAGGAAATCTTCATTCGTACTGTCCCCAATCTGCGCATTGGTCACGAACGGCAGCACTGCGTTCACCCGTTCCTCCTTCTTATCAATTGCCATCACCTGATGCTGCAATTCATTTAATTTCAGTGCGATATGCTTTCCGAATCTTCCCAATCCAATCAGTAAAATTGACTTCATAATACCATTCCTCCTGTATCCCCTCAGTGGACAAGGGGACAACACGCCCTTTGTCCACCGAGGGTAGCATCTAACCAACCATAATTTTCTCCTGCGGTAACTTCGAATAATACGGATGCGTCCTGGAGAATACCGCATAAACAAGCGTCAGTCCGCCCACTCTCCCAAAAAACATCAGACTAATCAAAACAAATCTGGACGCCGCCCCAAGCGAAGACGTGATTCCCAAAGATAATCCGACCGTCCCGATTGCCGATGCAGTCTCAAACAGGCAGGTCAATACGGGAAGATTCTCCATACAGCTTATGAAAATCCCTCCTCCAAGAAACATCAGCAGATACATCAGCAGGATAGCCGCCGCATATTTTACTGTCTCCTCCGGAATCCGCCTGCCAAAGCACTGAGCATCCCCGTTCCTGCCAAACACTGCACATGCAGTACATAATAATACAGCGATTGTCGTCGTTTTCATTCCTCCTGCCGTGGAACCCGGGGAACCTCCAATCAGCATCAGCAGAATCGTAATCGCCTGTCCCGGCTCGCTCAAACTTGTCAAATCTACCGTGTTAAATCCCGCTGTTCTCGGAGTGACTGACTGGAACAATGATGCCCAGATTTTTTCAGACGTATCTAAGTGTTCCCACACCGGCGCCGAAAACTCATGAAAATAGAAAAAAAGTGCAGGAAATAAAATCAAAATTCCAGTTGTTGTGAGAATTACTTTTGTCTGCATCCGATACTTTCTTATTCGAAAACGTTTTGTCTTGATGTCATCCCATGTCATGAACCCAATTCCGCCAATGACAATCAAAAGCATAATCATCAGATTAATCACCGGCTGGCCGGAATATGTCGTCAGCGATGAAAACCGGGAACGGATTCCCATCAAATCAAACCCGGCATTACAGAACGCCGAAACCGAATGAAACAGCGCATACCAGATTCCTTTTACCATTCCGAAGTCTCTGCAGAATACAGGTGCCATTACCGCCGCCCCCAACAGCTCAAAGCAAAGCGTTGTCTTCAGTATGAAGTTTGTCAGCCTCACAATCCCCCCTACCTTCGGTGCGGAAATTGCCTCCGCCATTGTACTCCGCTGCATCAGACCGATTTTGCGTCCTGATACCATTGCAATAGAAACAGCAACCGTCACAACGCCCATTCCGCCAATCTGTATCAATACCATGATGATGAACTGACCAAACTCTGACCAATAAGTTGCTGTGTCATGAACCACCAGACCAGTCACACAGACTGCTGATGTCGCCGTAAAAACCGCATCCTGAAACGATGCCCCTCCGGCGCCCCTTGACGCAGCAGGCAGCATCAGCAGCAGGCTCCCTGTTAAAATCACAATCAGGAATCCAAATATAATAATCTGAAACGAGGATAATTTTCTTCTATGTATAGGTATCCGGTCCATGGTAAACCTCCGCACAATCTTTATACGTCTTTATATTTTCTTAATTATGTCACCCGTTATAAAAAGATTGTACAAATATACCGTCCACCGTGTTAAGATAGTATAAAGATTTATAAAATACCCTCCAAATCCAGATTGACTTTCAAGACATTCACCGTCTCTTCTCCAAAAATTCCGAGAAACTTTCCTTTTGTATATTTATGGATTATCTCTCTCACCTCATCCTCTGACATATTATTTTCTTTTGCCAGCCTCGGCACCTGATATTCTGCGGCGGCAGGGGAGATATCCGGATCAAGCCCGCTTCCAGAGCAAGTGACAAGTTCTACCGGAATCGCATCTGCTTTTGCCGCCGGATTTGCCTCTTTTATCATTTTAACGCGCTCTGCGACAGTCGACTCATAACTATCCTGATAATTTTTATCCCCATAAGCCTGCCCGTCAGACGCAGGCGATTTGTTTGAGGCCTGTGCGTACATGAGCGGATTGCCTTCACTATCCTGATAGGAGGACACATCCGGGATGACAATCCTCCCCCATAAATGGGCTGGTGTCTGAAACCTCTGTCCAAGAAGTTCACTGCCATACTTCACGCCATCCACTTCAATGATGCTTCCGTTCGACTGGTGTTTGAAAAATACCTGTCCCACTCCTGTCATTACCATCGTATAAATAAAACCGGTAAGAATCATCATGATGAAAAATAAAACGGCTGTTTTCCCAACTACCTTTTTAAAACTCATTGCTCTTTCTCCTTTTCAAACGAACGTGCTTTAAAACAACCCACATGCTGCCAGAATCACATCAATCAGCTTTATGCAGATAAACGGTGTGATGATACCGCCAAGGCCATAGATTAACAGATTTCCGGAAAGCAGTTTTCCCGCAGGTACCTCTCGGTATCTGACGCCTTTAAGTGCCAGCGGAATCAATGCTACGATAATTAACGCATTGTAAATGATTGCCGCGAAGATTGCACTTTCCGCGCTGTGAAGATTCATAATATTCAGCGCTGCCAACCCCGGATAAAGACTCATAAATAATGCCGGAATAATCGCAAAGTATTTTGCAACGTCATTTGCAATACTGAATGTAGTAAGGCTTCCCCGTGTCATCAGAAGCTGCTTTCCAATTCTTACAATATCAATCAGTTTTGTCGGTGAGCTGTCCAAGTCAACCATATTGCCCGCCTCTTTTGCAGCCTGCGTACCTGTATTCATTGCTACTGCTACATCTGCCTGTGCAAGCGCCGGCGCATCGTTCGTGCCGTCCCCTGTCATCGCAACCATATGTCCCTTTTTCTGGAGTTCCTTAATCATATCCAGTTTTCCTCCGGGAGTTGCCTCTGCAAGAAAGTCGTCTACCCCTGCCTCTGCTGCGATTGCTGCCGCGGTAAGCGGGTTATCGCCGGTAATCATAACCGTACGGATTCCCATTTTTCTCAAATCAGCAAACTTCTCCTTTACACCAGATTTGATAATATCCTTCAGGTGGATGACGCCAAGCACCACATGATTTTCAGTTACAACAAGCGGTGTCCCGCCTTGATTTGCGATTTGCTTTACAGCTTCCCCGCATTCCCTGCTGTATACTCCGCCAGATTTCTCAACATATGCCTTCATAGAATCTGCGGCGCCTTTCCGTATTTCTCTTCCGTCCACATCGACGCCACTCATTCGCGTCTTTGCGGTAAACGGAACAAAACGCATCTTACTCTGGGAAAGATTCCTCTCTCTGATATTGAACTTTTCTTTTGCCAGTATGACAATGCTCCTTCCTTCCGGTGTCTCATCCGGAAGAGACGCTAACTGTGCGGCATCCGCCACCTCTCTGTCTGTATGCCCGTCAACCGGAATAAATGCGTCTGCCTGTCTGTTTCCGAGTGTGATTGTCCCGGTCTTATCCAGGAGCAACGTATCAACATCTCCCGCAGCCTCAATCGCACGTCCGCTCATTGCAAGGACATTCGCCTGATTCAGCCTACTCATTCCGGCGATACCAATTGCAGAAAGCAGCGCACCGATTGTCGTAGGCGCCAGACATACCAGCAGCGCCACCAGCGCCGTCACAGATATGGGATTCGCCACTCCCATCTGTTTTGCGGAGAAAAGAGAATATGCATACAGCGCCATGACTACCAGAATGAAAATAACAGACAATGCCACAAGGAAAATCTCCAATGCAATCTCATTCGGTGTTTTCTTTCTTGCCGCACCCTCTACCATAGCAATCATCCGGTCCAGAAAACTTTGCCCCGGCTCGCTTGTAATTCGGATTATAATCCAATCTGACAGTACCTTTGTACCACCTGTGACGGCACTTCTGTCCCCGCCCGCCTCACGTACTACCGGTGCAGATTCGCCCGTAATCGCACTTTCGTCTACCGACGCAGCCCCCTCGATAACTTCTCCGTCACCAGGAATCTGTTCTCCGGCTTTTACTATGACAATGTCATCTTTTACCAGCTTTGCGGATGCAATTCTTGTGATCTGGTTTTTCTTTTCCGGAGATGGGATTTTATGTGCCTCCACATCCTGTTTTGCAGCCCTGAGAGAATCGGCCTGCGCCTTTCCCCTTCCTTCCGCAATTGCCTCTGCAAAATTTGCAAAGAGACATGTAAACCATAAAATCAGCGTAATACCTAAAATAAAACCTGACTCTGCATCTTTGATTCCAAACAGAGATGCAGTCCAGAGAACCGTTGTCATAATCGCAGATACGAATACGAGGAACATGACTGGATTTTTAATCTGGGACTTCGGCGCCAGTTTTACAAAAGAATCTTTCACGGCACGAATTACCATATCTTTATCGTACAGAGCATTTTTCATTTTTATATTATTGCTCATTTCTCTACCTCATTTCTTTTCATTCTACCCTGCCATCTGGAAATATTCCGCAACAGGTCCAAGTGAAAGTGCCGGGAAGAAACTCAGTGCGCCGATAAGAAGCACAACAAAGATTAGCAGGAAAACAAACAATCCATTGCATGTTGATAACGTACCTGCTGTCGCGGCGACTTTCTTTTTCTTAACAAGACTCCCTGCAATCAGAACCATCGTAATCATCGGGATGAATCTTGCGCCCCACATTGCCAGACCAATTGTTACATTCAGAAATGGCGTATTACAATTCATGCCCGCAAAGGCGGAACCATTGTTTCCCCCCGCAGATGAAAATGCATACAGTATTTCGGAAAGCCCATGTGCCCCCGGGTTATTCAGTGCATCTGCTGTAGCCGGCATTAAAACTGCCAAACCACTGAAAATCAAAATCATAATCGGTGTTGCCAGGCAGCAAAGCACTGCCATCTTCATTTCAAACGGTTCGATTTTCTTGCCCAGATATTCCGGAGTCCTTCCTACCATCAATCCGGCGATAAAGACTGCCAGTATTGCAAACGCCAGCATTCCATAAAGCCCGCATCCGGCACCTCCGAATACTACCTCTCCAAGCTGCATCAGCAGCATTGGGACAAGTCCTCCTAACGGCGTGTAAGAGTCATGCATGGAGTTTACAGAGCCATTTGATGCTGCCGTCGTCCATGTCGCCCATGTCGCGGACGTGGCAATCCCGAATCTTGTTTCCTTGCCTTCCATGTTTCCGCCTGCTGTGCCATTGGCGGAATCAACCGCCACCTCACCGCTCTGTGCAAGCTGAGGCGTCCCCTGCTGCTCACTGTATGCACAGACAGCCAATGCCCCTGCCAGCATAATAAACATTGCGAGGAAAATTGCGATTCCCTGTTTCCTGTCTTTTACACTCCTTCCAAATGTGAAACACAGAGCAGCCGGAATCAGAAGCAGAAATAGCATTTCTATCATATTACTGAAAATCGTCGGGTTTTCAAACGGGTGCGCCGAGTTCGCCCCAAAAAAACCACCGCCGTTCGTCCCAAGCTGTTTTATTGAAATCTGACTGGCGGCAGGTCCAAGCGGGACGACCTGTTCGGTAACAATCTGTGCCGCCTCAACGGTCTTTCCATCCAGCGTTACCTCTTTTGTATCTGGATTGACAATCGCACCGTCAATTACATTTCCACCTTCATCCAGCGCAATGGGTTCCAAAAGCTGTACCTTATCATATCCTTTCATTGTCTGTACGACACCCTGTGCATTCAGGGCAACCGTTGATACGATACAGATTGGCAATAATATGTACAGAACCGTTCTTGTAATATCCGTCCAGAAGTTTCCAATTCCGTTTTGTTTTACGCGGATAAAACCCCTGATTACAGCAAACAAGACTGCAATTCCGCAGGCTGCCGATACGAAATTCTGCACAGTCAGCCCCATGAACTGTGAAAAATAACTAAGTCCCCCTGCCGGATTCTCTGCACTGTATGTCTGCCAGTTTGTATTGGTCATAAAACTTGTCGCTGTGTTGAATGCAAGATGCCATGACTGGCCTTCGACATGTTCCGGATTAAACGGCAGCAGATTCTGAAATTTCAGAATCAGAAACAGTACCGCAAACCCAATCACATTAAAACTTACAGCACTAATCAAATACTTTGATACAGGCATATCCTTTTCGCTGTCTACCCGCATGATTTTATAAACCAGTTTTTCACACGGTCTCACAATCGGAGTAAGAAATACTTTTTCTCCATCCATCACTTTAGAAATATAGGCGCCAAGCGGAATTGCCAACGCAACTAAAATGATGAGATATCCTGCATATTGGATAAAATCCCCCATTTATCTGTCCTCCCCTTTCAGCAAAATTACAAGGTAATATACCAGCATACCGATTCCGGTCGCTGCTATCAGCCAGAGCAGTACACCCATAATAATCCTCCTTTCCCGTGTCTCATTCCGACACCTTCTGAAACTTTCTTATCTGGTACGAAAGGGAGTATAGCAATCTTTTACTAAAAATAGCGTTAAAGAAAATTTCCTCATATTAAAAACCTATTAAAACAAGAGACTCACATCCAGCCAAACATCCACGAAACCGGAAACATAATGATTACCGTACTGATTCCCACTGCCAAAAGCACAAAAGCCGGCACCCCGACAAACATCGCAAAAAAGCCAAGTAGCGGATGCCGAAACATCAGCCGCTCTGCTTTCGTATCAAATAGATTCCCAAATTTTTTGATAGAATATAAAATATGCATCATCATAACCAGTCCCTCCTTCCATGTATTACGATACTCTGGAGGAGATTAAAAAAGGAAAAGGAAACCATTCATTCAATTAAGATAAAATCAAGACAGATAAAATGAATGAGGATAGAGTGATTGCAGATAAAGCAAACAAGGATAGGGTGAATGAAGATTGGATAAGACAGTGCACGGTTTTCGAGTAAAAGAAAAAGAGACACTCTGCTTTTTCTGTGCAGAGTGCCCCCGTTTTTCTTAACCTGACGTCCCACTTTTCAGTTTTTATGCTTCTTTGGAAAGGCTTCCTTTTTTAGACCTTGTCTTGCTGTAAAGTACAAGCAGGATAGAACCAATCACACCTGCGGATACCGCGTTAGAAATTGCAGCGACAACACCCTGTGTAAATACAAGGCTTGGAGACTCTGCATAGATTACGATGTCCAGTACCGGTGCAACAAGAATCCACGCAACTGCATTTGCAATTATCTGGTAAACGTTAAAGCGGATGATATCGCTTTTTCCAAACTCGCCTTCCTCTACCTTCAGTTTGGGATATACAAATCCCGTAATAAAACATGTCAGACCACTGGCGATTACCCAGCTCATCCACGCAGAACCATATTGAATGGAATCTGACAGGAAATGCCCAATCAGTGCAATCAGACCTCCGGCGATTGGTCCGAACAGCGCAGCAAAGAATGCCCCGATTCCGTATGCTGTCTGAATCTCTGTCTCCGGAATACCGGTCGGGATTTTCACATACATGAACAGCAATGTAAACAACGCTGCACCAAGACCTGTTGCAACCAGTGTCTTTGTCTTGAACTCAAATAATTTCTTCTCCATGACTCTCGTCCTCCTTTAGATGTTTCACTTCTCTTATGTTCTCTCTCCAAAAGGGTACTTCGTTTTTGTCCTCTTGTCAAGTAACATACCGTTTTTATCGGTATAACCTTTTTATCGGCAGAAAGCACCTCTGGTGCCTTTGCGGATAGTGTTTACGAACTGCAACTATTTGGTAAACTCAACCGTCCATTCCGGTCCGTAGCTCAGGTTATAGTTGTCACAGAAACTTCCCTGGCTGACCGCCATCGCAACTTTCATCAACTCATTATTATAAATCATCGGAGCCCCTTTCTGTGCATATCCGAAACTCTTATGGAACAGCACTTTCTGCTCAAACACAGACTCGCCCTCATGTTTTACTGTGACATTGATATAGTCTCCATATGCAAATCCTGCATTCTGGAAATCTTCCAGCGGAATATTGGTCCAGAGATTTCCGAAATTCGGGTCGTTGATTTCAAAGATTCCCTGTACTTTTCCCGGCTCAACAGCCGGTTCCAGAATCTCATGCTCCACAATCTCATCAACCGGATACTCCGGTCCTACACCTTCAAAGTCGATAATGCCGCTTGCAAGACGCGCAGCGGTATATCCGAACAAATCTCTTCCGTGGAAAATAGCAACCCCCTCGGTCCCTTTTCCGCGGAGTCTGTTAACTGTCTCATCAATCTCACGTACAGACTCAATTCCAATCATTCTTTTCACATGTGTCAGAGAACCGTTATCCGGTGTCACAATATAATAACCATCCACCGTTTTTGCCACACAGGCGCGGCGCTTTGTACCAACTCCCGGGTCGACAACAGATACATAGATAGTTCCTTCCGGCCAGAACTGCAAACTCTGGTACAGCCGGTAGCTTGCACTCCATGTATCATACTGTGGGAGCTCATGCGTCCCATCCATAATTTCCAACTCGCGATCTACTGTTTTCACAACGCCGTACATCGAACTTACGGCACCTTCTTTATAAGTAAAGTCTGTCTGAAATACTAATATTGGTTTCATTTTTCTTCCTCTTTTCTTTCATAATGTAAAAGCTATCAGGGCAAAAGTAACTACGCAACAAATGGATTCCAGAATCGGGAACCGTTTACCACGAATGACATTGCAAGTGAACCCGCCAGCACCAGTGCGCCAAACAGCATGGAAAACCAATCGCTTTTCCGCAGTTTCTTTGCAACATACCATGTTCGTTTCTTATACTTTCCGAATCCGCGCAAATCCATCGCATTTGTAATCAGCTCTATTCTGTCCAGTGTCGAAAAAATCAGCGGGACACAAATGTTCATTACATTTTTGACACGCACTCCCAGCTTCTCCTTCTTGGACAAATCCAGTCCGCGGCTCTGCTGGGCAAGGGCAATATCCTGATAATCCCGAATCATATCAGGAAAGTAGCGCAGTGTCAGGGACACCGCATAAGCACCTTTGTAATTACACCCCACACGGCTTAATGAAGCAGCGAATTCGCTTGGGTTGGTTGTGAGCAGGAAAATCATGCCGAGCGGTACCACCGAAGCATACTTCGTAAGCTTTGTCACCTGATACAGTAACTGTTCCTGCGTCACCACATACCGTGAGGTCAGCCGGAATATCTCATGTGTCGTTCCGTAAATCTCGGTTCCATACTTCGGGCTGAACAAGAACGTCAGCAAAAAATTCATCAGCAAAAAAATTGCCACATAAATGAGCATCAGTTTTATCTGCCTGAACTGCACTCCTGACATCCGGAAAAATATGATTGACAGCAGTGCAACAAACAGGATATACCGGATATCATAGGAAAACATCACGGAAAACGTCATGCAGATAAAGCAGACAAGTTTCGTCAGTCCCGACAAATTAAAAATAAAATTATCCCTGTCAATATAATCAAACAATTTTGCTTTCATCAGCGATGCGTCCCCCTTTCGTACCCGATAAAGTTCTGCACGAATGCAGACGGATTCTCCATTCCGATTTTCATCGCCAGTTCATACAGAGACGTAATCTTCAGACTTGCTTTCCCTGTAATCTCTTCATTCGTCAATATCTCGACCGCTGTTGCATCTCCGATTTTCTTTCCGTCTGAAATTACAATCGCATGCGGCGTATACTCCAGCATCAGATGCATATCGTGTGTAATCATGATAATGGTCACACCTTGATCGTTCAGGCTCTTTAAAAACTCCATAATTTCAGTATAATGATGATAATCCTGCCCCGCAGTCGGTTCATCCAGAATCAGCACCTGCGGATTCATTACAAGCATAGACGCAATCGTCACGCGCTTCTTCTGCCCGAAACTCAGTGCAGACACCGGCCACTTTTTGAACGGTGCCAGCCCGCAGATTTTCAGTGCCTTATCCACTCTCGGTTCGATTTCCTCCTCTGCTGTCCCGCGGATACGCAATCCCAATGCAACCTCATCATAAATCATCGGCTTACATATCATCTGGTTCGGATTTTGCATCACATATCCAATCCTTCTGGAACGCTCTTTGATTGTCTGCCCTTTCATACTTTCCCCGTAATAAAGGAGCTCCCCTTCATCTTCAGTCACAAATCCACAGATTACCTTCGCAAGCGTACTCTTGCCCGCTCCGTTGGTTCCTACAATACTGACCATCTCACCTTCCTGTATCTGAAAATTCACATCCTGCAGGATTTTACGTTTCTTTGTATACTGAAAATTTAAATGCCTGGCTTCCAGAATCACCGGACGCTCTGCCGGTTTTTCCTTCCTTTGCTGTGCCTGATCCCACCGAATCAGCGGTTCCTTCACCTGCTCTGTATCCAGCGTATCCAGCCGTCCTGCGCGCATCTCCGGCATCACGGTAATCCCGGCATATTTCATAGCAGTCACATACAGAGGCTCCCGGATTCCAAGTTCCGTAAGGATATTCGCCGCCATCAGTTCATCCGGCGTCATGTCTGCCGCAATCCGGCCGTCACTGACCACAACAATACGGTCCACATCGCGGTATAGCACATCCTCCAGACGGTGCTCAATAATAACCACCGTCTTTTTCGACTCTTTCCACACCCGGTCAATCAGGTCAATCGCCGTCTTTCCCGTTGCCGGGTCCAGATTTGCCAGCGGCTCATCAAACAATAAAATATCTACATCATCCACCATAACCCCGGCGAACGATACCCTCTGTTTCTGTCCGCCGGAAAGTTCGAATGGGGAGGACTTCAGCAATGCTCCCATATCTACTACTTCCGCAACCTTCCGGACGGTTTCCTTCATCTTCGCCTGCGGCACGCAGTCATTTTCCAATGCAAATGCAATATCCTCGCCCACCGTCAGCCCGATAAACTGCCCGTCCGCATCCTGTAAAACGGTTCCGACTTTTTTTGACAATTCAAAAATATTAGATTCCTTTGTCTCTACACCACTGATTTTCAGGCTTCCCTCTACCTCACCGCGGTAAGAGAACGGAATCAGTCCGTTCAGGCAGTTTCCAATCGTACTTTTCCCACTCCCGCTTGGTCCTACAATCAGTATCTTTTCACCTTCATATATTTTCAAATTAATATCATGTAATGTCGGCTCCGCCTGACTGAAATACTGAAACTGAAAATGTTCAAACTCAATTACTGGTTTCTTCTCTGTCTGACCCATCTTTCCTCCATCTCTACAGCCTACAGTGAACCTGATACTTTCCCTCACGGAAATAGTACTTGATTCGTGCTGCCGGCCGCTGGTTTTTATCGTACAGAAGCTGTTCAAAATGCAGCAGTACCGTGCCCGGCTTAACCTTCAGATACGGCACTACCTGTTCGTCTGCCTCCATCAACTGTATCATCATATCCGCCTTTGACGAAAGCTGATAGATTCCCCGGTTCATAAATGAGAGGAGCTGCTGCTCCGAATGAAGGTCTATGCCCTGTTCTTCCAACAGTTTTTCCGGAATCTGAATGAAACTCTGTCCTATCGGTCCCTGCTCACTCTCATAAACATTATTGCTTGCCAGAACTTCTTCCCCCCTGTCCAGCTCCAGCTTCGACTTTGCAATCAAAGTCGGCGCGCCTAAATTGTGGTCAATTGTAATCTTTACAATCTCCTCCAGAGCGTCCTCCGTCAGGAAGTTATAAATCCGCCCTTTTTCCTTTTGACTGATATCATAAGAAACATACGTCCCTTTTCCCTGTTTCCTGTAAATGTATCCGTCCTGATTCAGAATGGCAAGTGCCTGCCGCAGCGTATTCCGGCTGACATGATATTTTTCCGAAAGAACATTCTCTGACGGAAGCAGACTGTCCTTTTTGTAAATGCCCTCTACGATATCCCGGTACAGCTCGTCATACAACGTAATATAAGACGGCCGCCGTTTCGAGGTCCGGTACTGTATCTCCGTCTTTTCTGCCTGCACACCTTCCACCTGTGGATTTTTTTCCTGTCTGCATTCTGCTTGTGGATTCTCTTCCTGTGGATCATCTGCCCGCACACCTTCCACCTGTGGATTCTCTTCCTGTACACGCTCTGCCCGTGCATCTACTGCCCCTGTGTTATCTTCCTCATCGGGCGCAGAAGCTGCAATTCTTGCAAGTGTTCCCCATTCCCCGATTTTCCGGAATCCGATTCTTCCGTACAGATTGTCTTCCTCGCCCCGGATGCTGAACAATGTCGGTATTTTTCCCTTCGCAAGAATCTCCCGGGACAAGCGGCTGACAAGCTGCCCCGCAAGACCTTTTCCCCGATATGCCCGCGCCGTAGCCACGCCGCCAATCATTGTTGTCCACTCACACTCTGCCGTACTGTTCGCATGTGCAACAATCACACCATTCTCCCGAATAATATAATGTGTCCCACAATCCTGTTCTATCCTGCCGGCAATCATTTCCTTCGATGTATATAAATGCTTCAGCTCCGGAATGCTCTGCAAAAATGTGAAGATATCGTCCACATCATCCAACTTCGCCTTCAGAATCCCCGCCGTCTCTTCTGCCAGCTCCCCGCGCTCACTGAACTGATACAACACACGGGACTCCAGCGTATAATCCATCAGAATCCATTGCACCTGCCGGACCTGCTCTGTCTTTCCCATCACCACATCCGGAATATACATGGCAAACAACTGCTCCAGAAATTCCGTATTTACTTCGTTCTCCTTACAATACAGCAGAAAGTTCTGATAAATACAAAGATAAACGCCTCTGATACGTCCCTGTTCTTCATCCAGATATACTGTCTGAAAAGACTGCCCAAACCCAAAGTCTGCAATATCCGCAAGAAGAAAGGTATTGTAAACCGCCTCTTCTTTCAAATATTCATACAGCCGCTCCCTGTCCTGTTCCGTACATTCTCTGACCATAAATCCCCCAATCTTCTGTTACTCTTAATCTTCATAAATAATCTTCGGTGCTTTCCGGATAGAGATCCTCCAGTTCGTACCGGTTCCGATATTATATGCCCGTGCAAAACTTCCCTGATTAATCGCAACTGCCATGCAGTCCAGACTATTTACATACACAAGCGGTTCGCCTACATATACATCTGCAAAACTCTTCGCGTAAACAAGAATGTTTTTATACAATGTTCTTGTCTCATTCTCAATGCTGATTTCCACTCTTCCGCCGTGGCCCACTCCCAGTTTTCTGAACAAATCCCTGAAAATATTTGTCCACAGGCTTCCAAAACGGACATCCAGCACATCTATTGTACCGCTTACTTTTTCCCCGTCATAAACAGGCTCTACAATTGGAAGCTCAATCACACTGTCAACATTAACCTCAGGTCCCACCTCTTCAAACGAAATGATACCTGCTGCCAGCCGTGCCCCTGTATAGGCATAAATATCCCGTCCGTGGAAGGTATAACTTTCCCCGGAGTCCGGCAGGCGGTTCACACTCTCGTCAATCACCCGCGCTGCCTCCAGCCCGTCAATGCGCTTTACATGTGTCAATGTCCCATTGTCCGGTGTTACGATATACTGTCCGTTCTTCGTGCGGACCACAATACTTCTTCTCGTCGAACCAACTCCCGGATCTACGACACTGACAAATACGGAGCCCTCCGGCCAGTAACTGACAGTCTGAATCAGACGGTAAGACGCCTCCCAAATATCATACTGCGGAATCTCATGCGTTAAATCTGAAATTCTCAGCTCCTGGTCTACCCCGTATGCAACTCCGTACATTGCACTTACAGCGCCATCCGCTGTTCCAAAATCCGATTGCAAAATAAGTGGTTTTTTCATATCTTTTCTTTCCCTCTCAGCTAAGGGTTTTCGGAAGTGCCCTTGCAAATTCAGTATAATTGCAGGGAGTATCACTGTCAAGAACAAGTTGTTGAACAAGTGTGTTTTTAGTAACAGTTCTGCCGGAAGGCTGAACCGTTACTTTTTTTATGGTATAGGAAGTTCGCAGAACTTTCCTATACCATAAAAAAAGGACAAGGAACATCTGCGTCCTTGCCCTGGGAGGCCCCCCTATGCTACTACAATCGTATATGACTGGATGAACTTTTCCCCCGCACCAAGTGCATTCACATCCTGCTTTTGGGATATTTCTTCTTCAAATCCGCAATTGTCGCATCGTCCCATCCATGGCTCCAGACATACGAACGGTGCATCCTTTACTGACCAGATTCCGAAACTCGGAAAGCCTTCGCAGCGCATCCCTACATAAGGTGTACCGTCTTTGTGGCATATCCATACGTTTTCAATCTGACCGCAATCAAAAATCAGCGCATCTTTTTCAAACATCTCTTCACTGAGGGGACATATTCCCCCGTTTAATTCCAGCTTGTACTCCGTGTCCGGATTTCCGGTCCCCGTCTCCATATCAACCAGGATATAAGTCAGCCTTTCTTTTCCCGGGAACTTCAGTACATAATCCGTTTTCTTTTCGTCTGCTTTTGCAAAACGAAACGCCGGATGTCCACCGATTGTGAAATACATCGTCTCATCACTGCGGTTTTTGACCTGCCACTCCACGCCAAGCTCTTTTCCGCTCAGCACATAACTTATATGGAGTTCAAAATCAAACGGATAAACTTCTTTTGTCTCTTCCGATGAACTCAGCATAAATGACGCCTTATCCGCGGAGGCGTGGATACATGTAAATACACTGTCCCGTGCAAACCCATGCTGTGAAGTCGGATACTGCACCCCGTTTATCCGCACTTTGTTATTAAACGTTTTTCCTACATTTGGAAACAATACCGGTGAATGGCGTTTCCAATATGCCGGATTCCCTTCCCAAAGAACCTCTGTCTTTTTTACCTTATCGTAAATCCTTGTAACCTCGGCTCCCCTCTCTGCAATTTCAACACAGAGAAATTCACTTTCCAATCTCACTGCAATTCCCTCCCACACTGATTTAATTTACCTTTGACTTACAGAACTCCGGCTTTACTTGCCGGAATCTGTATTTTCAGATGACGTTGTACCAGAACCTGTATCTGTACTTGTGGTTGAATCTGTGCCGGTATCTGTACCCGTGTCTTTACCTGTATCTGCACCGGAGCCTGAACCTGTACTTGTGTTCTCTACCTGTACACATTTATCTACAAGATAATCCGCAACGGCCTCCTGAATAATTGCAGATTTAATCGTATCCTCGTCATACGCTTTCCGAAAAGCATCCACATCCGAAAATCCGGCTCTCTCCGCATACTCTTTTACCTTTTCTTCATATTCTTTATCGTCCGGCTCCAGTTTTTTCTTCTTTGCAATCAATTCACATGCAAGTTTTTGCCTGACCGCATTCTGTGCGACCTCTTTGGCCTTTGCCTTAAAATCATCCTCGGTCATGTTCATATAATTCTTCAGGAACTCATCCAGCTCTAATCCGTACTGCTGTGCATAAGAAGTATAATAGTCAATGACTGCCTGATATTCTTTATCCACGTCCTTATCCGGATATTTCTTTACCTCTATCTGTTCGTCCAAAGCGGCTAAAACGCTGTTCCGAAGCTGACTCTTCTGACTGTTCTCATTACTCTTTTCCATGTTCTCACGGATTTCTTTTTTGAACTCTTCCACTGTCTCCGACTTTTTGCTGTTCTGCTGCACCCATTCGTCTGTCAGCTCTGTCTTATCACTGACAGTATAGATTCCGTTCAATGTAATATTGAAGTCCGCAACCTTTCCTGCCATGTCCGTTGACTTGTAATCGTCCGGGAATTTCACTTTGATATCGAACTTGTCTCCTGTTTTATGCCCGACAATCTGTTCTTCGAATCCCTTATAATCCCCGTTTGCACCGATATAAGAACCTGAACCGAGTTTCAGGGATGCGCCGGATGCTGTCCCTCCTTCAAAAGCCTCCCCATCGATGGTTCCTTTATAATCAATATCTACGGTATCCCCTGTTTCTGCCACGCGGTCTGTAATCTCTTTCTTTAAAGGGGACGCGCTCAGGTAACTGTTGATTGTGCTTTCCACATCATCATCGGTGACCTCTGATTTCGCCACCTCGGGAACCTCCAGACCCTTGTACTGCTTAATGGTAACATACTCATTCGACAACTGACTGCTGCATCCGACCAGGGATGCAGCCATAATGACGCACAATGCCAATGCGATTCGTTTTTTCTTCATCTTCTTATTCACCTCATGTTTTATTCTTTTCACGTATCCCCGGCAGACAAGAGACAATACATCCTTTGTCCACTGAGGGTATTGTTGATTGTATCACACTTTCCGTCTAAAAGAAAGTATTACTAACCGGCCATTCCTTACCGCCCATTCCTACAGCAGCGGTGACAGCAGCCGTGAAAACTGCTCTTTTACCCTCACCAGAAGGCTTCTCTGGTCATACACCTTTCTTGTCACCTGCGTACATTTTGTCATATCATTTTCAAATGCCCGCTCCAGCCTCTGCACCGTGCGCTCACTGTAAATCACCGCATTGACCTCAAAGTTCAGGCCAAAACTGCGGATGTCCATATTGGCGGTTCCGACACACGCTGCCATTCCGTCCACGCTCAGCGTCTTCGCGTGAAGAAACCCGTTGTTGTAGACATAACATTTTGCCCCGGCGGCAACCATATCTCCAATATAAGAGTACGTTGCCCAGTAAACGAACGGATGATCCGGCTTGCATGGAATCATAATCCGCACATCCACCCCGGAGCGGCTTGCAATCTTCAGGGCATCCAGAATCGAGTCATCCGGTATAAAATACGGCGTCTGGATATATACATGCTCCTTCGCATGGTGAATCAGACGCAGATAATTGTCATGGATTGTCTTTGTCTGTGAGTCTGGTCCGCTGGAAATAATCTGGACCGGGTCGTGTCCGTTTCTGACATACTGCGGAATCTGAAACAGTTTGTCCTCCAGAAACAGGTTTTCCCTTGCGGCGTAATTCCAGTCCAGTACAAAGCGGACCGAAAGCGATGTAACCGCCGCCCCCTCAATACACAGATGCGTATCCCTCCAATATCCGAATTTTTCATCCTGTCCCAGATACTCTCTTCCTATATTAAACCCGCCGACAAATCCAATCCTCCCGTCAATCACAACAATCTTCCGGTGGTTTCTGTAATTAATACGAAGCTGCAAAGAACCAAAAAGGGCAGGAAAGAACTCCGCCACCATAATCCCGTTTTTCTCAAGGCGTTCCCAGTCCCGGTTGTGCATCGAGCGACATCCCATGCTGTCAAACAGCACACGCACCTCAACGCCCTCTTTTGCTTTCTGAATGAGCACCGCTTCCACCTGCCGCCACAGCTCGTCATCCTTTATAATGTAATATTGCAGGTGAATGTATCGTTTCGCCCGCTTCATTTCCTCAATCAATGCACGGAATTTTTCTTTTCCATCCGTGTAAATCCGTACATCATTGTTATCGGTCAGCACCGCCTCTCCGGCCTCCAGATTGTACAGAATCAAATCCCTGAACCTTGCCATCTCCGGATTCGCCAGGCGAAGCCGTTTCCGGTAAATATTTTCCTCCTGACGCCGGACGGCATACTTCAGTTCCCCCTCGATTTCCTTCGCCTTAAACATCCTGCTTTTATGAAAATCCTGCCCTATCAGAAGGTACAGAACAAATCCAAGAATCGGGATAAAATACAACAGCAGCAGCCATGTCCATACGGTCTGGGGGGACCTTCGCTGGAAAAAGATAATAATCAGCGACAGAATAATATTGATAAACAGCAGATTATCCATAATGAAATTGTAACACGTCACGATTGCATTCCATATTGTTTCAGCCATAAAGCACCCCTCTTGATTTTCTCATAAGTCAAGTCAAAAACCCCCGCCCATTGGGCATCAAGCTCGATATCCCCCAAGGGGGGAGGGCGGAGATTTTGAACCCTCGCGGCAGCCGCCAAGGATATGCAAGCATATCTGCCTGGCTCGTTGCCCGCGGAAATAACAATTCCCATATGTGACTAGTATACTCGCTTTTCCTGTGAAAAGTAACCCCAAATCCGCTAACTCCCTGTAAAATCGTTCCCACGCATCCAAAATCGCTCCTATCCAGCCAAACCGCTTGCACTTCCCGCAAAACGATGTTACAATATGAGATGCATAATTGCGGATTTGTAACTGTTCAGAGTCATGCGCATCTGCAGCGGGTTTATGCGTTGGATGCCTGCATACATAAGCATAAATCGGTGCAGATGCATATGGCAGATACGCCACATCTCAAAATCCACAGGATTTTGAGATGGCTCTGAACAGTTACGTCGATTTTAAAATATAATATAGGAGGGTTTGCCGTGAGTACAGGAATGATTGTAATGCTGGTGATTCTTGCAGTATTAATTATCGCATTGATTGCTCTTTATTTCTTTGGAAAAAAAGCGGAAAAGAAACAGGCTGAGCAGAAAGCACAGATGGACGCTATGGCTCAAAGCATGAATATGCTGATTATTGATAAAGGAAAGATGAAACTGAGAGACGCTGGTTTTCCGGCCGTTGTCGTTGAAAATACACCGAAGTATCTCCGCCGTACAAAGGTGCCGGTTGTAAAAGCGAAAGTCGGACCAAAGATTATGACACTGATGTGTGATGCACAGGTATATCCATTGATTCCGGTCAAGAAAGAGGTCAAAGCCGTTGTCAGCGGAATCTACATAACAGGTGTAAAGGGTGTCCGCGGACCGCTTGAAACACCACCGAAAAAGAAGAAATTCATGGACCGGTTTAAAAAATAAAAAGAGATGTTTTATGGGCAGGCACCGCTTGATATGCTCCCTTCGGGGAGCGGTCCAGTTTGCGGTACCTGCCCACTTTTTATCCATTAATCCTATTTGTAAACGAGACAGGACACCGGGCAATGCGGCGCTGGGTTACAGCACAGAAAAATCTCCGCCGGTTTTTGAAGTAATATTCATGCGAATCGTACTGTCCGCCATCGGCTCATGATTGACATCCAGCTCATACTCCACTAGTATATCGATGTTCTTCTCCGTCACAGAGACTTCCATATTTTTTGTATTAACTCCCACAAGCATCTGACCATAAGGGGTTTTATAGTATGTGAGATTCTTTCGGTTCTTTTGGAATATCATGTGTGAGTTGGACACACCGGTTTTTACAATTTCGACGGTATCTTCCCCCGTAATCTTAATCTTGTTCTTTATCGTGCCCGGAATGCCTTCCACCACTTCATCATAGAGCACATAATGCTTTCCATTTTTAAAATAATAATTTGCAGGATTCACAACCTCAATTGCCTCGTTCTCCTGTTCCCCTGCTTCGTCTGCCATCACATCGACATGAAGTCCTGAGATACTGACCAACACATCCTTTGTCATCGCTTAATACTCCTCTATATTTACTACGTTTGTTTCCGGCACGTCAAATGGCATCACTGTATTCGCAAAATGGCGGAACTTCTCCGCCGCATCGCTGACATAGAACTCATAATGGCTGTGCATCCTGGAGCGGTCATTTGCCATATTCCGCTCTTCCAGCAGCCGTTTCAAATCCATCGCCGTCTCATATGCCGGGTTCACAATCTGAATCTTCTCTCCCATATAGGTGCGAATCTTAGAGCGCAGCAACGGATAATGGGTACATCCAAGAATCATTGCGTCAATATCGGATTCTTTCATTGATTCCAGATAATATTCGATGATTTCCTCTGTCACGACATGCTCCTTGAACCCCTCTTCCACAAGCGGGACAAACAATGGGCAGGCCTTTTCAATCACCTGAATATCCGGATTCATCCCCTGAATAATCTTCGTGTACATCCCACTCTGTACCGTCGCGTCCGTTCCGACAACACCGACCTTTTTGTTCTGCGTTGCTTCCACAGCCGCCCTCGCGCCCGGAATAACCACGCCAAGAATCGGCACATCAAACTCATGCCGCACCGAATCCAGCGCCAGTGCACTCGCTGTGTTACATGCAATCACAATCGCCTTGACCTCTTTCGTCTTTAAAAACCGAATAATCTGCTCTGAAAACCGAATAATCGTATTCTTGGATTTACTTCCGTAAGGGACACGCGCCGTATCTCCAAAATATACGATATTTTCATCCGGGAGCTGGCGAACTATCTCCCGCACTACGGTAAGCCCGCCGACACCCGAATCAAACACACCGATAGGTGCTGTCTTTTTACACTTTACATTCACAGTTTTTTCTCCCACTTTCCAGTACATCTTCTAATGATTTACGCCGCACTCATATACTTATATTATACCATTTATCCCCGAACTGCAAGACGACTGTGAACCACTCCTTTATTTTCTTTGTTTATCACTCCGTTTTCTCATATTTTGCAAATACCCTGCTCAGAAATAAGGATTGAATCATGGCAAGCACCACCGTACCGATTACGCACCATAACGCACATCCGTAAACAAACATTTCTACATTCCATAATGTCGCTGTAATACAAACTACCGGCAGCAGGACAATCGGCAGCGAATAATGCAAGTTATATATCCCAATAAGAAAGGAATTCTTAATACTTTTGAATACCGTATCGCTAAATCGTGCAATATATGGGAAAATATAACATAGTGTCATAATATATATTCCCGTAACAAGGTAGAGCACGATTTTTACAAAGTCCTGTATGCCTTCCGGCAGTAACGGAATTGCACCAATATCAACATATAATACAATTCCGGCTGCCGTCATGATGAAAAAGGTGATTGTCGAAGATTTCAGGTTGTCTTTAAATGCCTTCAAAAATGCCTTCACAAGATAAGTATCATCATTTCTGGCAATCTGCATGGTAACCGTATATAACGCTGTAAAAGACGCCCCTGTGGTAATTACAGGCAGACAGCAGATGAAACACAATATGTTTAAAATAACCATGTCAAAAAACCGTGACAGTGCCGTCATCACGGGACTTTCAGGATGAAATATGCTCATTTTCCAACAACACCTCCGAACAAAATCACTTTTACACTTTTATCAGTACACCCCGATGAACGAAATTGCAGGCGCAACTCTTGCATCTGTTATCTCAATTGTCAGGCTTTCTGTGCTGATGCCATGCAATTCAACTATTTTTTTATAACCGATAGTCGTCCCTTGATAAAGTTCCTTTCGGCATCCGCTTTCCGTCCCGTAACAGACTTTGAATGATTCCACTCTCTGGCTCAACGGAATCGCTTCTTTTAAAACCAGATAGGATAAAGTCCTTTTTTCCTTCCATCTGAGTTTTATAATCAGTCTGCGCACCCCGCTCTCATTCAGAAAGAATGTCCCGTAGTCATCACATCGAAAACCTTCCACCCCTCTTCCGCACGAATCCTGTTCGGGAATGGTTGTGATGTCAGCCTCATCCGCCAGATTTTCCGCAAAGGAATTTCTGATAAACTCACCCAACTTTTGTACGTTATGTACGTCTGTCTCATTAAGCCTTCCGTTTTTCATAGGCGGCAGGTTCAACAATAATGTGGTATTCCCGCCGACAGACGTCAGATAAATCTCTTTCAGGTTTTCAAAAGAACGGACGTCTTTGTCCTCTTCCGGGTGATAAAACCAGCCCGGCCGGATGGATACATCTGTCTCCGCAGGATAATAGGCAAGATCCATTTCGCCCTTTAACCGTTCCCTGCTTCCCAAGTCTTCCTGTGTCTCATCCAGCGGTCTGTTCCGGAACTCTTCATTATCTTCCTTTTGGCTTAATTCTGCTGTTATTAGCGGATTCGCCATGTCGGCTGCCACGACACTCCATTCGCTTTGCCTTACCTTCCCTGCCTCATTGCCGCACCAGCGGATATCCGGACCGCAAATTGAAATTACGGCATTCGGCTGTAGTTCACGGACCACGTTATAATACCGGTTCCAGTCATACACCTGACGCTTCCCATTTGCTCCTTCTCCGCACGCTCCGTCCAGCCATACAGCAAAGATATCACCATAATCTGTTAATAATTCTGTCAACTGATTCACATAATAATCGTCATACTCCTTTCCCCTTCCGTAATAACTGCTGTTTCTGTCCCACGGGGAAAGATATACTCCGAACCGAATCCCATATTCTTTACATGCCTCTGCCGTCTCTCTGACGATATCTCCTTTTCCGCTTTTGTAAGGAGAATTCTTAATACCATGTTCTGTGAACCGGCTTGGCCAGAGGCAAAAACCATCATGATGTTTACAGGTAAGAATCAGACCCTTCATGCCTCCGTCCGCTGCCGTCTTCGCCCACTGTCTTGCATCGAGTTCCTCCGGATTAAAAATGGATTCCGGCTCATCACCGGTTCCCCATTCATTTCCTGTAAAGGTATTTACCGTGAAATGAATGAAACCGAAGAACTCCATATTCTGATACATCATCTGCCGGGCTGTCGGTACCGCTTTTATTAACCGTTTATCTTCTTTTATTCCATCGTATTCCATACATACCCTCCAACCAATATTCATCAGCCTTTTACTGCACCTACCATGATTCCTTTTGCAAAATATTTCTGCATGAACGGATATACTACAAAAATCGGCAGTGAAGCTAACACTGTTATCGTCATCCTGATTCCTTTCGGAGATATGGCTGCCATCGCCTGAGTCATATCCGTACTGCTGGAAGCATTTTTCAACTGTTCCGCAATTCTCTGCGCCTCGTTCAGATAATTATAAAGCAGATACTGCAGCGTCGTCAACGACTCATTGGCACGGGTATAGATATGATTATCAAACCATGAATTCCACTGCGCCACCGCCACAAACACAACAACCGTCGCAATGATTGGCTTTGACAGCGGAAGTATGATTTTAAAGAAACACGTCACATATCCCGCTCCATCCAGGCTGGCAGACTCCTCCAGCGCCGGAGGAAGCTGCTCTATATATGTCTTGATGAGAACCATATTATATGCTGATATCAATGTCGGTAAGATGTATACCCAAAATGAATTCAGCAGGCCATAGGATTTCATAACAATATAAGTTGCAATCATTCCACCGCTGATATACATCGTAATAATGACAAAACGGTATAATATCTTCCTTCCCGGCATTTTGTCTTTTGTAAAAAGATACCCCAGAAAAGAGCAGCAAAATACAGATGCGGCTGTTCCTATAACTGTTCTGAGTACCGATATGAGCAGTGAGTGGAAAAATCCATCCAGCGTAAGTATTTCCTTATAGTTGTCCAGCGTAAATCCACGAGGGAAGAATGTCGGTGAATTTATGCTTGCCAATGCAGTATCACTGAACGAATAGCACAATACATACCAGAAAGGATAAATGCATATCAATGCGATGACTATCATCAGTGCATAATCAAACACCAGGAATATTTTTCTCGATGTGGATTTTTTTATTGTAGTTCCTTCCATAATGCGCCTCCCCTAAATTACACTCTTTCCTCTAATCTTTTTCGCGACAAGATTAGCCATCACCACCAGTGAGATACTTACAATGGATTTTATGACACTGATGGCTACGCCGTATGAATAATCCATATTTTGAAGTCCAATCCGGTAAACGTACAAATCTAACACTTCAATATTTGTAGCTGTCAGTGAATTTTTAAATAACAAATACTGTTCGTAACCTGTATTTAGGAAATTACCGATATTCAGAATAAACAGTACAACGAATGTTTCCATCATCGCCGGTAACGTCACATGCAGTGCACATCTGAAATGTCCTGCCCCGTCTACCCGCGCCGCCTCATATTGTTCCTGATCGATGCCCGCAATCGCCGCCATATAAATAATGGAATTCCATCCCAGTGTTTTCCATTGTGCCAAAAATGTCTGGAACCAGTATACCGCATCATTTGACCCAAGTAATGTGTCTGCAGCATCTCCCAGTCCAAGCGATGCCCACAGTCCGGTAATCAGTCCATCAGATGCAAACAATGCCGTTGCAAGTGAGAAAATAATCACCCAACTGATAAAGTTTGGCAGTGTAGTAAATGTCTGAACAAACTTTCTGACCGGACCGTTTCTGATTTCATTTAACAAAATCGCCAGCAGCATCGGCAGAGGGGTCAGGCATATACTGATGATTGCAAAAATGAACGTATTCTTCAGTGACCGCAGGACGTTACCATCCGACAGGATAAGCTTAAAATACTCCCATCCCACAAAATCACATTTAAAGATACTCACACCGGGCACATAATCAAAGAATGCATAAATCCAGCCAAAAATCGGAACATAATAGAATAAAAATACAACCACAATAAACGGAATTGCCATCCAAAGCAATTTATAATCTTTTGGCTGCCTCATCGCTAACGCAGTTTTCCGTCTCATAACATTGCCCCTTCCATAAATATATTTCGGTTATTTAAAAAGAAAATTATAACCATACTCTACTCTGTCTCCAGTTTCTCAATCGCGGTTCTGGATGTCTCCCATGCTTCCTGCCACCATTTAACAGAAGTTTCCACATTCGCATCCTCCAACTGCTGCATCAGTGATTCCTTCGCGCTTGCAAATTCTTTGTCCGACTTCGCCTGTACAAGACTCGGCAGGGCATTTGTAATAATCTCCGTACAGTTGCTGTCAATGCGTACAATATTCTTTGGAATGGTTTCCAGACACATACGGATTGCAGACTCTGAGCCACTCAGATCAATACTTGTGCCGGCTTCAATACGCTGCTTTAACAAATCACTTGGCAGATTAATCCCGAATTGTTCACAGAGTTCTTTTTCTGCGGTTGTAAGGCTGTCCGTCATTACAGATTCTTCTCCCCATAAATCCACGCGTCCCCCGTCATCTAATACATTATTCGGGTCCCATCCTGTGACATTCCCTGTATTCATATCTGCAATCCCGCTTGCCTTCCATTCATCTGCCCGGTTTCCGTCAACTTTCATCTCAATGGTATCTTGTGTCAAATGCGGCAGTCCGTCTTCTCCTGCCTGCCATCTTCCTTCCACGCCGGAATCAGAAGTTCTGGAGAACTCACCGCTTTGCAGATAATCAAGCACCATCACAGCACGGTCAATGTTCTTAGAATGAGAAGAAACAAAGAGATATTTGCCGCTGTAGCCAGCCCTGTTCGGCTCATTTACCCATCCAAGTTTAGATGGCAGCACAATATACTCCTTATCCGTTCCTTTGTTATTTGTATTATATGTGCTAAAATACCAGTTTGTCGTACCCCCTAGATACTGGCCTTTCGTATATTTCTCCGTCAGATCTTCCGACTGCGTAATAAAATTATCAGGATCCAGCAAACCAGCTTTATAGAGCTTATTATAAAATTCTACGCCTGACCAGAACGGAGTCGTTCCTTCGTAATCCTTATCATACACATCAACGACCAAATCATTGGTTAATGCATCCTGGACATAAAGCCCCCCTTCCAGATTTACAAAACCTTCTGCCAGACATCCCTTGAAGAAGTATGTGTGTAACCCCGAATCATTGTATGCACTCATCGCATACGTCTCAGCCCCATCCTCTGTTTTCGGATAGATTTTCTTCATTTCCACCAGTGCGTTAATGTAGTCATCATCATTGTTAATCTCCGGGCAGCCAATTGCTTTATACAAATCCCAACGTACTACGTATCCATACTGTAGTCTGGAGCCATAATTTTTTTCTGCATTTTCAAAACTAACGCGGAGTCACGAAGTATTGCGCATCCTCCTTGTCATCACCCTTAAACGTCTGCATGATACTGTTGCGGAACTCCATCGGTTCGGAAAATATATTTGCCGCAATATTCTTATAATCTGTAAGATTTACTGCATGTCCGCCTTTTAAGACTCCGTCAATATTATCATCCGCAATCTGCACGATATCATAGGTATTTCCACCGGACAAATCCAGATTCAGGCTTTCCTGATCATATGCTTTCGTTGTAATGCTACAGTTAAATTTATCCTCCACAGCTTTGATTACTTCTGTCGGCCATGTTCCTGTATCGGAATCCGTCAGACTCAGGCCTCCGATTGTAATGTCCACATGTTCTGATAAATCTACATCATCCGCACTTTTCGGGATATTTTTTGCGGCATCTGAATTTTCTCCACTGCCTGCTCCACAACCTGAAATACATGTGGCGGCAAGAACCACTGCCCCTATCAGTGCTGTCAGTTTTTTTCTTTTCATATTACCCTCCATTCCACCGTCAGAGTCGACGGCATAAAGAACCTATATCAAAAAAGTTATCAGTTTTAACCAGCCGGTCTTAGTTATCTTGAGAAATCCCAGGTACTCTAATAAGATATCCATATTCTATCATGACGTTTATTTTCCTTGAATGTTCTATCTTTTTCAATGTTTGACTGTTTTATGGATTTTGTCTATATTTAACTATAATTTGATTTATTTTTTGCTTTTTTTCATCTTTCCCACAAAAATAGGTCAACTTTAAGTAAAAAAAATCTCAGGAATCATTTATTCTCCTGAGATTTTTTTGTTTCTTGGGAATCTGATATGTACAATAAAACCACTGTCCCTGTTTGATTCCATCCACATCTTTCCCTGACTGCCATATAACAGGTCCAGCCGTTTTTTTATATTGGCAAGCCCCACATGGCCCGAAGATTCCGACGGGGAATCTATCTGGTTCCCAATCTGTTTTAACTGAACCTCATCATAGTACACCCCACTGTTTATCACTTGTACACCTATATAATCCTCATACTTTATAGAAACATGGACGGTCCTTAATCCCGCCGTATCGCTTCCATGGACAAAACAATTTTCAATAAGCGGCTGTAAAATAAACCTTGGAAATTCCTCCCCATATAATTCTTCCGGACATTCCATGATGTAATCCATATCATGTCCATATCGGAGACGCATCATGGAAACGTAACTGTCCAAAAACTCCAGCTCGTTTTCAACCTTCCATGTTAAGCTCGGATTCCGTAATATGGGAGTTATTATTTTTCCAAGCGTAACCAGTGCATCCGCAACCACCGTATTATTTGTCATCATCGCCATCCATCGAATTGAATTTAAAGAATTGAACAGAAAATGAGGATTCATTTGGTATTGTAATGCTAAAAGTTCTTCCCGTGCCTTTTCGCGTTCCACCTGTTTTAACCTTACAATGTATTCCTTCAGGCTCTGAACCGTAGAATAGAATTCCTCATTCAGTTGATCCAGTTCCCTCCACCCCCACCTTTCCGGTTTCTCTATATCAAACTCCTGATTGCCGACACGGTGCATATTTTCCATAAGATTTTGGATTGGCCGGGTATACTTGCGGCTCCATACAACTGCCACCGCCGCCGTTGCGATTATTGCGATTCCTGTAATGGCTATACCGAAATTCCGGATATTCCTTGCATCCTGCAGATATTCTTTTTTTGGTATCATATTGCACATTTTCCACCCTGAATAGGAAAGTGCATATTCAATATTCTGTGTTGTATCATCCGGTGCATACTTTTTTCCCAGAAGATTCTCTCCGACATCTGAAATTATCATCCCCTGCTCGTTGACCAGAACAGCCTTACTTTTATTAAATGCCACCGATTCAAATGTCTTCTGAATGCCCTCCTCCTTCATCGCCAGCACAAGATAGCTGTCCTCAAATGGCTCTTTACCTTCTCCCAATGCCTTCAGCCCTACCAGTGCCGGTGTTTCCATCATAATTCCCAGCGGGCTGTCGGATTCCAGATTCAGCTCCCAACTTGGAATCCACATAACATACGGATAGTTTTCTTTGCATCTGCTCAGCACGCCGCCAAGCCCGTCTGTAATCTTTGTATCCCCGAACCTGTTCTTTCCGGCGGCTGACGATACAATTGTGCGGCCGTTTCCGCACAGGACTCCAAGAGCCGATACTTCATGGTTGACCGACATTACATCCGAAAAATTATCCACCATCTTTACAGCCAATGTACTTCTACCGATTTCATTATCCGGGTATTCCTGAACAAAAGTCCAGATTAGGTCATCATTCGCATACTGATTTAAATGTAATTCAGCATTTTCCATCATATCCTCAAGCTCGTTTTCCGCATGTTCAAATGTAATTGCCACTATCTTCTCATTGCTTGTTTCGAGCTTTCTGACAAAGTATCGATAAGTAATAAAAAAAAACAGTCCCATAATAAGGATGGTGCTGCCGATAATTGACAATAAGACCTTTTGTCTCCAATCCATCTTTCTCATTTTTATCATTGATTCTTCTGTCTCCATTTCGCAGGAGATACCCCCATCTTTCTCTTAAAGAACCGTGAGAAATATTCCAGATTCTGAAAGCCATGCCGCTGTGATATCACAGCAATCTTTTCATCGGTCCCACGTAATTCCTTCACTGCCTCTTCCAAACGGATTTCGTTTAAATATTCAACATAATTTTTTCCCGTCTGCTGCTTGAACAGATGAGAAAAATAACTGCTGGAAATACCGATAACATGAGAAATCTCGGTCAGGCTCAAACTCTCCTGATGGTGCTTTCTCATATATGTGACGGATTTTTGTATCAATGGATTCCAACCATTCCCCTCAAATCCGCGGTCACTCTGCTCGGCATATGTCCTGTCGAACCATTCCTTTATGGATTCATTCCCCTGCCTTTTGCTTCGCATGACCTGAAACTGTACACCGAGGAAACCCTCTATGGAATGATTCACTCTCTGAACCTTTTCTTCTATATTTTTTTCTTTCTCAGGAAAATACAGGCAAAACTCTTTTTCTTTTAACGGAATCAATGTACCGCCCGGCATCTGCCGGTTAACTAATTCATATATGAATTCCATGGCAAGTTCATTGATTTTGTCCTTATCCTCTGCTTTGAGCTCAAACAGCAGCAGTTGATGCATCTGCTTTGCATTATCCCATATCAGCTTCCTACTTTTATTCTGCAAATAGTCGGAAATACTTTCTTCCAGGCTTTTGGTGTCTTCCTGAATATCTTCTGCCGTCCTACCTGTTTTTATCAGATAATCTTTGACCTGCCCTAAAACACCGCATATTTCTTCTATGCTGATACTTGCCTTGAGTACATAACCATTGAGCTTATATGGGATTAATTTTCTTAAGGTTTCAAAATCATCAATACACGATATCACCACAACCGCACATTCCTCATCCATAAGCCGAATGCGTCTTACTAGTTCCACGCCATCCATGCCATCCATGCGTATATCCGTTATTACAACGTCCGGCCGGATTTCTTCAAACATTCTAAGAGCTTCCAAACCGTTATCTGCCAGTGCTGTCAGTTCCATCGAAAAGTTTTCCCATGGAATTGACTTTTGCAGCCCTAAACGAACCAGCAGCTCATCTTCAGCAAATAAAACTTTATACATGTCTCTCCCTCTTAAAATACATTAATCTGTCCTCATATACGTTCTATTATACCTTCTATTTTTACTTTAAACAATCATTTTTGAATTCCCGTGGACTTATCCGCAAGTGGACAGAGGGTATGATGGCGCAAAAATAAGAGGGACATACAGTAATTTGTTTGCTCACAGAGCACCGTGAGCAAACAAATTACTGTATGTCCCTCCTGTCGGCTGGGTATTACATTAACTTCCCCTCAATGCAGAAGAGACAACCGTATTGTCCTTTATCCACTGAGGGTAACATTCTACAGAGCAAGAATCTTAGAAATCTCATACTGGTGTGCCGGAATCTGTTTCTTCATAGACAGTGCCTCGTTGATATCATAATCCACGAATTCTCCGCCTCTGTATCCTACGACACGGTTTGTCTTTCCCTGCATCAGGAGTTCTACCGCTTTTGCACCCATGACAGATGCGTATACACGATCCTTACAGGTCGGGCTTCCCCCGCGCTGCATGTGACCGAGAACAGTTGCTCTTGTCTCGATTCCGGTTGCCTCTTCGATTCTCTTCGCCATATTAATAGAATCTCCGATACCTTCTGCGTTGATAATGATGTAGTTCTTTTTACCACGCTTCTTACATTCCAGAATATCTTCAACCAGCGCCTGTTCATCGAAATCATGCTCCTCCGGCATCAGGATTCTCTCTGCTCCGTTGGCGATGCCGCACCACAATGCAAGATATCCTGCGTCACGCCCCATAACTTCAATGATACTACAGCGCTCATGGGATGTTGATGTATCACGCACTTTGTCGATTGCTTCCATTGCTGTATTTACCGCTGTATCAAATCCGATTGTGTAATCTGTACATGCGATGTCCAAATCAATTGTTCCCGGAAGACCGATTGTCCTTACGCCCAGATTTGCAAGCTTCTGTGCCCCTGCAAAGGAACCGTCTCCGCCGATAACCACAAGTCCGTCGATACCATATTTTTTACAGATGGCAGCGGCTTTCTGCTGACCTTCCTCCGTACGCATTGTCTGACAGCGTGCTGTCTGGAGAATCGTGCCGCCTCGCTGAATCGTATCAGACACATCACGTGCAGATAAATCAATAATCTCTTCCTTCAGCAGCCCATGATATCCTCTGCGGATACCGCGCACTTTAATGCCATTTGCAAGTGCTGTTCTGACAACGGCACGAATGGCTGCGTTCATTCCCGGAGCATCTCCGCCACTGGTTAAAACACCAATTGTACGAACACGGTCTTCAATTTCTTCCAATACTGCTTTTTTCTTATCTTCTGCCATTTGTTTCATCCACCTTTCTAAATAATCCCTTTTTGCCAATTTTTTAACACTCTCGCTATATTCTAAACTATTTACAAATGGTTTTCAATAGTCTTTTCTACTACTTTTACACGCTTTTCACCAAAATGATTCATCAATCTGCTCAGCACCTGAGATCCTATCTGGACATTCCGGTTGCGGGGAAGCCTTTTTACTGCCCGTTCTGCCTGACAATAGATGACAACCTCGTCATCGCCCTCCGAATCCGCAAGATAACCGTACACGATTTGTTCATTTTCCATATAATCTGCTTTATCCGCAAACTGTATCCACAATTCCTTTTTCTTTTGCTCAAATGGAATCACCTGTTCACAAATCAGTTTGCTCGGCCGTTCATCCTCCTCAGACACACGCCCTTTGATAAATACCTTCTGGTCCACGTCTAACAGTGCATGGTTCTTCTCGTAATCTCTTGGAAATACAATCACTTCCACCGTCCCGAGCAAATCCTCCAACGTAACGAATGCCATCATCTGATTTGTCTTTGTCGCCTTTGTTGTCTTGTCCGTGATAAAACCACCGACAATCTGACGTTCTCCGTCGTGCACCTTCGAACGCCCGCTCTCCTCATCTTGCTGAAAATCCAGTGTGGTGGAAGAAATCGTCCTCTTCCACTTTTCCTCATACTCCTGCAGCGGATGTCCGCTGATGTATACCCCGAGCACTTCCTTTTCAAATGCCAGCATATTTTCCTTTGCATACTCTCCGACGTCCGGCAGTTTGATTTCGAAGTCACTCTTCTGTTCCTCTCCAACCAAATCAAACAATGTCATCTGCCCGGTCATGGAATACTTTTTCTCCTGATTTACATGATCCACAATCTGGATATAAATACTCATGAACTGCTTTCTCGTCCCTCCCAGGCAGTCCAGTGCGCCTGCCTTAATGAAGTTCTCAATGGCACGTTTATTCAGACAGTCCTTCATCGTCATCCGGCTGATAAAATCTTCGAGATTTTTAAACTCCCCGAACTCCTGACGGTCTGCTACGATTGCCTGAATGACCGGCTTTCCGATACTTTTGATTGCCGCGAGCCCGTACCGGATATTATCATGGTCTACGGAAAAGTCTGCATATCCCCGGTTGATATCCGGCGGAAGAATCTGGATATTCATCTGCCGGCAGGCATAGATATACTCTGCAACCTTTGACGGATTGTCAATAACCGATGTCATCAGCGCAGCCATAAATTCTACCGGGTAATAGTATTTTAAAAATGCGGTCTGATAGGAAACTACCGCATATGCAGCCGCGTGGGACTTGTTGAATGCATATTTTGCAAAATCAATCATTTCATCATAGATTTTATTTGCAGTCTTCTCATCAATCCCATTTTTTATGCATCCCGGGACTCCTGTCGATTCATCTCCATAGACAAAAATCTGCCGTTCCTTCTGCATCACATCGCCCTTTTTCTTGGACATGGCACGGCGCAGCAAATCACTCCGTCCCAACGAATATCCTGCAAGCGCCTGTACAATCTGCATTACCTGCTCCTGATATACGATACATCCATAGGTCGGCGCAAGAATCGGTTCCAACTGCGGACAGTCATAGGTAATGGACGACGCATCATTTTTTCCCCTGATATACTGCGGAATGAAATCCATTGGTCCCGGACGGTACAGCGAGATTCCGGCGATAATGTCCTCCAGACTGTGCGGTTTCAGCTCCTTCATGAAACTCTTCATGCCCGCACTCTCCAACTGAAAGATTCCATCCGTCTTTCCGGTTCCGATATAATCCAACACTTGTTTATCGTTGTAATCAATAGTATCCATATTCAAATCCGGTGTCCGCGCCTTCGCCATCCGCACCGCATTCTGAATCACGGTAAGTGTGCGCAGCCCCAGAAAATCCATTTTCAAAAGTCCCAGTTCTTCCAGTGTCGTCATCGTAAACTGTGTCACAATCGTTCCGTCCGACGCCCGGGACAGCGGCACATACTCATCCACTGATTTCTGACTGATTACAACACCGGCAGCATGCATCGAACTGTGGCGCGGCAGTCCTTCCAGACGTTTGGACATATCAATCAGGTACTTCACCTGTTCATCCGTCTCGTAAATCCGGCGCAGCTCCGGGTTCATCTGCAGCGCCTTGTCAATCGTCATATTCAGCTCCTGCGGAATCATTTTTGCAATACTGTCAACAAAAGCATACGGCAAATCCATAACGCGCCCCACATCACGGATGACGCCTTTCGCAGCCAGCGTACCGAACGTAACAATCTGTACCACCCGGTCTTTGCCGTATTTTTTCATCACATAATCAATGACCTCCGGACGGCGCTCAAAACAGAAGTCCACATCAATATCAGGCATGGACACCCGCTCAGGATTCAAAAAACGCTCAAACAGCAACTGATACCGAATCGGATCAATATTCGTGATTTCCAGACAATAGGATACGATGCTCCCCGCCGCCGAGCCACGTCCCGGCCCGACTGCGATTCCATGCCGTTTGGCATAGTGAATGAAATCCCACACAATCAGGAAATAATCCACGTATCCCATATGCCGGATTGTATCCAGCTCATACTTCAGACGTTCTTTCAACTCCTGCGGCGGATCACCATAATGCTTTTCCAGACCTTCATAACACAGTTTGTTCAGATATTCCCACGAAGTCAGCCCATCCGGTACATCATACTTCGGCAGCTTGGTCACGCCAAACTCAATCTCAACATTGCACCTGTCGGCAATCCGCTGTGTATTCTGCAATGCCTGCAGCGCATATGGGAACAATCCTGCCATCTCTTCCGGAGACTTCACATAATACTGTCCGCCTTCATACCGCATCCGGTTCTCATCTTCGAGCTTTTTCCCCGTCTGGATACAGAGCAGGATATCATGCGGCTTTTCATCCTCCGCATAGGTGTAATGGACGTCATTGGTCGCGACCAACTCAATATCCAGTTCCTCCGACATCTGCAGCAGCCGCTGATTGACCGCCGTCTGCTCCGGGATTCCGTGATCCTGCAGTTCCAGAAAAAAGTTTCCCTTTCCGAAAATATCCTGATACTCCAGCGCTTTTTGCTTCGCATCTTCATACAGGCCTTTTGAAATATACCGCTGCACTTCTCCGGCAAGACACGCGCTTAACGCAATAATTCCCTCGTGGTACTCCCGCAGGATTTCTTTATCCACACGGGGTTTATAATAATATCCATCAACAAAGCCCTTGGAGACAATTTTCATCAGATTCGCATAACCGGTATTATTTTCTGCCAGAAGGACAAGATGATAGTATCTGTCCTCCCCTCCGGTTATCTCACGGTCAAACCGTGAGTTCGGAGCCACATAGACCTCACACCCCAGAATCGGCTTAATCCCCGCAGCTTTCGCCGCCCGGTAAAAATCAATTACGCCGTACATCACACCGTGGTCTGTAATTGCCGCACTGTTCATCCCAAGCTCTTTTACCCTTGCAACATATTCTCTTATCTTATTCGAACCGTCCAGAAGACTGTACTCCGTATGGACGTGTAAGTGTGCAAAATCCATTCTTCACCTCATTCTTATCCGTCTTAGTTATTCACAGGCTGTATTAATGTAAGACAAATTTCCCACAATCTCCTATCCAAGAAGTCTGCGTTGCAGACTCCGGCAACGAAGCGCGGTCACACAAGTTACTATTTTCCCCTTGCACGTAATGCGCATCCCCAGAAGACTTTATCTTATAGGAAAACAATTTCCTATTATGATAAACATGAAAAGGGCGGTCTCCGTTGCGGAAACTACCCCTTTCTTACCCACTCATTCTTAATTCTAAAGCAGTTACTGCACAACTGATTGCTCGTAACAGTTCGGCAGAACTGTTATGATTACTCTCCATTAATCATGAACCCAATCAGTCTGTCTGTATCTTCTTTTTCATATGCAATGATTTCCAGCTCCGGAATCTCCCCATTTGAAAAGATATTTGCCATAGAAACATACTGGGATAGTTTGGACTTCAGATTCAGTCTGTCTCCCTCTCCTGTCACAAGCTCTACTTTACCTTTACAATCATCAACTGCTTTGAAAAATGCGTCTATGTCCGTAATATTCGTTACTTTCATTCCTTTAATCTCCTTTCGAAATATGTACTTAACTCCTTTTTATTATACCTGATTGTCAGATGATTTCAATATTTATTTCGAAATTTTCCGTTGGAATCTGATATTTAATTAGTGCGCGGCAGGCTTTGTCCAAAGGAATAACGCAGAATGAATTGCCGAAACCAATTGAAAGAAGATGATTCGCAGCTTCCTATGAGACCAAAATGCCGGGCAATCTATCTTAAAAGATACATTGCCCGGCATTTTACACCAACCTGTTTTTTATCGAATCCGGATTCCGCCCTCCAGAATCTCTATCTTGCCTTGTTTCAGCAATCTTCCGACCGCGCGCTTAAATGCAGCCTTACTCATACCGAATTCCTGCTTAATGCGCTCCGGCTCCGCCTTATCCGTAAACGGCAGCTCCCCCTGATAGCCGCGGATTACCTTCAGAATCAATTCGGCATCCTTATCCATCTGCACCGGAATCTTGTCGCGGACACTCAGATCCAGTTTTCCGTCTTCTTTCACCGCGGTGACACGTGCCTCAATGATGTCTCCGACATGCAGGCATCCGTTACAGTCTTTCTTCGGAATGCGTGCGGAATACAGATTGTCCACTGCGACAAACATTCCAAATTCATCGCTTCTGTCGTAAATAATTCCTGTCACTTTGTCATCTTTCTCATATGGGGAATCCGTCTGTAACTGATGATACACTTTCATCGTTGCACACAGCCGCTCACTCTTATCAATATACAGTGTAACGAGGCACTTGTCCCCTTTCTGAACCTTTGCAGTCTGCTGCCTGAAGGGCAAAAATAAATCTTTTTCCAGTCCCCAGTCCAGGAATGCCCCCATCCGGTTCGTATCTGCAACCTCCAGCACTGCCAGTTTTCCAAGCGTCAGTTTTGGCTCATGGGTCGTTGCAATCAGACGGTCCGAGGAATCCTTGTACAGAAATACCTCCACCGGGTCTCCGACTTCAATCCCCTCCGGCACCTGTTTCTTCGGAAGGAGCACACGCTCCTCGTCACTTCCAAGATACACACCAAAATCCACAGTCTTTACGACTGTAAGTACCTGCTTTTCTCCTAATTTCATATACTATCTCCTCGTTCTTTTTACTCTGCGGTTTCTTTCGCATACTCGGCAAGCGCCTGCTCCACCGCCTCTTCTTTTGCATTTCCCGCCGCCATGTTCTCCGCCGTCTCATCTATGGTACCGCCTGCCGCCTGTTCTGCCGCTGCACCGCCCTGACCTTTCCGTTTTACCTGCAACTGAAGGTTGATGCTGAACGGGTTCACAACCACGCCTGCGGCCTCCTTTGCCAGTACTTCCGGAATCTTCTGTGCCTCGATTACCGCAGTTCTGAATTTTGTATCTTTCTGTATATTCTGGAATTTCAAAAATTCCTGAACATCCGTAAATAACGGCTGTAATACCTTTCCGTCTTTCTGTTTCAATATCGCTACACCATGGTTCTCCTGAAATGCAACAATATATCTGCCCCTGGAATAGTGTGCCAGCATTTCTTCCTGCAATTCTTTGAGCTCTTCGGTTACCTGCAAATCCTTCTTCGCGCGGAGTTTCTGCATAAAATACAGTGCAGTGAGTGTAAGTTCCTGATTTTCTACAATCGGTCTTCCCTGCGCGTCGGTTCCATTGTCTTTTCTGTTGATTAAATCTGACAGCTGAATGACCATTTCCCCTTCTGTTCCCTTATCTATCACAACCGCGTTTACCCCCATCGGCATAAGGCTTGCATAAAAGGAAAGCAGGAATTTGTGCTCAATCTTAAGCAGATGCATCGGATTCTGCTGTGCGGCTATTTTTCCGCACTCTTTCTTCGCACCTTCCTCATTAAAAAACACATATACCTCGTCATCATAAGTCTCCTGATTACATACTACAAACGGCATCCTTGTACAGTCAGACATCGGTACAAAAATTGCCTCTGCATTCCGCAGTTTTCCTAACATTTCCTTTTGATTGCCCATCGCTTTGTATTCCTTTCTTCTCTCATATCATTTTTGCCCGTCCCTCAGGGCTTGTGCGCTCTTACCGGCAGGGAGTATCGTCTGTTGTTATTGTGATGGATTCCTTACATATTTTCTACGATATGCCTCGCAACATACACGCCGCTTGCAGATGCATGGGACAGAGAGTGCGTCACACCGCTTCCGTCACCGATGACATACAGCCCATCATACAGCGTCTCCAAATTTTCGTCGATATCTACTTCCATATTGTAGAACTTCACTTCCACACCGTACAGCAGTGTATCATCATTTGCTGTTCCCGGCGCAATCTTATCCAGCGCATAAATCATCTCGATAATTCCATCCAGAATCCGTTTCGGAAGCACCAGACTTAAATCCCCCGGTGTCGCCGCCAGTGTCGGTCTGACAAGTCCTTCCTCGATTCGCTTCACATTGCTCCGGCGCCCGCGGATTAAATCACCGAACCGCTGGACAATCACTCCGCCGCCAAGCAGATTCGACAGGCGGGCGATACTCTCACCATACCCGTTGCTGTCCTTGAACGGCTCCGAAAAATGTTTCGCTACAAGAAGCGCAAAATTTGTATTCTCTGTCTGCCTGTCTTTATCTTCGTAGCTGTGTCCGTTTACCGTCACGATTCCCTTTGTGTTTTCATTTACAACGATACCATACGGATTCATACAGAATGTACGCACATTGTCCTCGAATTTTTCTGTCCGGTACACAATCTTGCTCTCATACAGCTCGTCTGTCAGATGGGAAAAAATTTCTGCCGGGAGTTCTACGCGCACCCCCAAATCCACGCGGTTTGACATTGTGGGAATATTCATCTCACGGCATATCCGGGACATCCACTTGCTCCCGCTTCTTCCGACTGACACAATGCATTTGTCACAATCGTCAAATTCGTCTCCGCAGAACACCCGGTATCCGCTGTCCGTCTTTTCCAGACGGTCCACCGGATACCGGAACCGGAATTCCACTTTATCCTTTAACTCTGCGTATATATTTTCCAGAACCACATAGTTGATATCTGTTCCCAGATGCCTGACAGAAGCATCCAGCAGATTCAGCTTGTTCTGCATACACAGCTTCCTGAACTTTGTTCCCGCGGTGGAATACATTTTCGTGCCCTTCCCACCGTGTGCCACATTGATGTCATCGACATATTTCATTAAATCAATTGCTTTCTTTTTGCCGATATGTTCATACAGTGTGCCGCCGAATGCATTGGTGATATTATATTTCCCGTCGGAAAATGCACCTGCCCCTCCAAATCCACTCATAATCGCGCAGGTTTTACAATTTATACAGCTTTTGACTTTCTCTCCGTCAATCGGGCAACGGCGCTCTTCCAGAGGATTTCCCAATTCAAACACCGCAATCTTAAGCTCCGGTTTCTGCCGCACCAGCTCATATGCTGAAAAAATTCCTCCCGGTCCTGCCCCGATAATAATTACATCGTATTTCATCTGTTCCTCCCTGTATGAAATCTCCGACTGTCTTCTATTTGATTTCCACCGTTACATAAGACGCCCCGTGCCCATCACACAGCTCGATGACAATCCGTTCCGGCTCTTCCGCATACTTCGGGTAAATAATATCCCCCAGTACCGCAGACTTTTTATAACTTACCCTCACCTGCTGAACCGCCTTATCTTTCGGCAGCATTTCCATCGCCATCTGCACGTACTGACAGTTATTGACATGCTCGTTCGTGTCAATGTGGTATCTTCTTACCGGAAATGATGGCTTCTCTGTGTACTCTGCCGCGGGTTTGATTTTCCTGCCCTCGTATGGCATGTCCAGTTTCGGTTCAGTCCCGTATGCCCTGACCTCGTCTTCGTCCGGTACAATCGGCCGCCCCCGCTGCATATCCATGTACACCCACAGCGAGTTGGCACAGGCAATCCGTCCGCCGCTTTCATCTTCCATCAGGAAGTTACGCTCCCCAAACAAGCCGGTAAAATCCGTTGCAAACGTTCCGATTTTAATTTTCTCTCCAAATCCGGGATACCGCCCGACGATAACCTGCCAGTAAGACAGTACCCAGGCTTTTTTCTCCGCGGCTTTCCCTCCATAATATCCCAGTGATTCTGACTGGAATGTACTACAGTCCTGAAAATAATTAATCAGTGCAGGCAATGCCAATGTCCCTCTGTGGTCAATCTCACTGTATCTCACTCTGCTGTCAAATGTGTACATACTGTCCTCCCCTTATTCTTCTGACGCCTTTCCGACAAATCCATGTTCAACCGTAATTACGCAGCAGTACCTTGAATCAATTGCTTTCATCCGCTCCGCCATTTCTGTACTGAGCTGTTTCTTTCTTGTATCATCATAACCGATCGGAACTACCATGTCAAAAATAAGATTGGCATGATTCTTTCCTTCCACTACCCGGAAGTCATGCATTGTGCATTCTGCATCCAGTTCTTCCAATACCCTCCGCGCCTCTTCCTTAACTTTGAGCACCTGCTCGTCCTTCATTTCAATCGGGTCCATATGTACGACAAGGAAGATTCCCAATTTCTCAATTGCGTCCCTCTCGATATCATCCACAATCTCATGGGACTTCTCAATATCTACATTATTCGGCACTTCCGCGTGGATAGATGCCATGCTGCGGTTTGGCCCATAGCTGTGTACAATCAGGTCATGGGTTCCCTCAATCCCATCATACTGCTCCACGAATGCCTTAATCTTACGGTAAACTTCCGGATCCACTGCCCCTCCAATCAACGGCTCCAGCGTATCCTTTGCGATTCCGACGCCTGCCCACATGACAATCAGTGCAACCCCGATTCCGAAAAATCCGTCGATGTTGATTCCCGTTAACCGGAAAAATACGAGAGAAAGAATTGTTGCGGCTGTTGTTATCACATCCCCCATCGAATCGGTAAATACCGCCATCATCACTTTGGAATCAATCCGTTTGCCAAGTTTGCGGTTGAACATTCCCAGCCAGAGTTTCACCCCAATAGAAAGAATCAGAATCAGGACAGAGACAAGCTGGAAATTCAGCTCCTCCGGATTCCGGATTTTTCCGATGGAATCTTTCAGAAATGTAAATCCGACTTCCAGTACAAGAAAAGCTACGACCAGCGCTGCAATGTACTCGATTCTCCCATGTCCGAAGGGATGGTCTTCGTCCGCCGGTTTTTCTGCCATCTTCACACCCACAAGACTGATAATCGAAGAACCCGCATCCGATAAGTTGTTAAATGCGTCTGCCGTAACGGACACACTGCGCAGGAGTGTTCCCACAATAAACTTTACCGCAAATAAAAATACATTGCAGAATATCCCGACAAAACTGGTCAGTGTGCCATATGCGGTACGAACCGACGCATTCTCCACCTGCTCGTAATCTTTTACAAAATGTCTTACTAAAAACTCTGTCATATCTTTCTCGAACTCCTTCATCTGTACCTAAACGGTTATTTCTCTTTCATCCGCTCCGCAAAATACCACTTTATCTTAAAATCTGACGCAGCCGTAATCTGGGTATATTCTTCCTCTGTCAGTACGGACTTTAGTTCCTGCTTTCCCTCTTCCGGCACGACTGCGTTTGTCACATCAAGGAAACACAGGCTCGGATACAGCACGCACCACCAGTTATGTCCCTTTGCCGCTCCGATTTCTATTCGGAGCGCCTCGTAATTGCCTGCCGGAAACGTTACGTCGCCGTACGTCTTTTCCGGAAAATAGCAAGTGGTCACCGCTGCGCTGACCGGATAATCATATCCTGCCTCTTCCGCTGTCTGCCGCCCAAGTACTTCCAATTCACCGGTATGCCTGCGCATCCAGTCTGTCGTCTGCTCCACATCCATTCCGTCCGGCATCCGGTCTTTCAGATAATCCAGCACCTGATCCCTGATTTTCAGTTTCAGTGACTGGTCTTCGGCACTGTCGCTGTTTGCCAGAATATGAAACCGGAGAACTTCCTGTGCCAGATGCTGCTGCACCCTTGCCTGGGCAAGGACACCGGTCTGCCATGTCACAATCCCGGTCACGAAAGCCGCCAGCACCAGCGAACAGAGCAGGCAGCACCACTTCTCATTGCTTCCTTTTATTTTCTGATTTTTCCAATTATACATATGTAACTCCCTCCATCGTTTCTGATGCAGGGAGTATACCCGTTTTCTCTGATTCTATTCAGCCGGTCACTCCATTGCGCGGAGCGTATCGCTGACCGTCTGCACCTGATTGTCAATATGACGGCAGGTCACTTCGGTTGCCCGGTGTTTCTCGCCTTTCTCAATCGCTGCGACAATATCATTGTGCTCCTGCAGAATCTGAGCATACCGCTCTTTCTGTTTCAGATATTCCACGCGGTAGCGGTACATCTGCTCCCGGAAATTATTCAGCAGGGAAATCAGTTTCTGATTGTCCGTTGCCATATAAATCACATCGTGGAATGCCACATCCGCCTCTGCTACAACAGTTATGTCATTATTTACCAATACTGCTTCAAATTCCTCTGCCGCCTGTTTCAGCTCTTCCAGCCCCTTAGCCGTCATACGGTCACATGCAAGCTGTACTGCCAGCTCCTCCAGCGCCCGCCGCACTTCCAACACATCCCGCAGGCTTTTCTCCGTAATCTGTGCGACTTCTGCCCCCTTTCGCGGAATCATCAGTACCAGGCCTTCCAGTTCCAGTTTGCGGATTGCCTCGCGAATCGGCGTCCTGCTGACTCCCAGTTTATTCGCAAGCTGAATCTCCATCAGCCGTTCGCCTGGTTTCAGTTCTCCCCGTAAAATTGCCTGCCTCAATGTATTAAACACGACATCCCGGAGCGGCAGATATTCATTCATATTCACTTTAAATTTCATCTCCATCTGTCAGTTCCTCCCTGCACCATGCATATTTGTCACGTAAACCTGTTTTGCAAGCGCCTTTTTCCGAATTCGTTCCTGTGCCTTTCTGGCTGCCGGTTTCGTCTCGAACAGCCCAAACACCGTCGGACCGCTGCCGCTCATCATCGCATTCAGCGCCCCGGAGCGTTTCATCTCCTGTTTAATCTCCTCAATTACCGGATGCATCGGAATCGTCACGTCCTCCAATACATTTCCCATACAGGCAGCAATTTCCTTCAAGTCTCTGTGCTCCAGACCGGCAATCAGCCCATTGATATCCGGGTGGTCCACAATCTCTTTCGCATCCAATGCCTCATAAACCACTTTGGTCGATACGCTGACTGGAGGTTTTGCAATGAGGACAAAACACTTCGGCATGGGCGTCAATGTTGTCAGTTCTTCACCGATACCTTCCGCAAGCACGGTTCCCCTCATAATACAGTAAGGTACATCTGCGCCAAGCCGCACCCCCCGTTCCATCAATTCCTGCTGCGTCAGCTTCAGCTCAAATATCTTATTCATGCCAAACAGCACCGCCGCCGCATTGGAGCTGCCGCCTGCCATTCCTGCCGCAACCGGAATATGCTTATTCAGTGTAATCCGAACACCCTCTGTGATTTGGAATTCTTCCATCAGCATCTTTGCCGCCTTATATGCAATATTTCCCTCCCCGGTTGGCAAAAAGTACAGATTGGATTTCAATTCGATTCCGGGTTTTTCTGTCCGCTCAATCTTCACCTCGTCGTACAGATAAATGGACTGCATAATCATCCGCACATCATGATATCCATTTTCCCTTCTTCCAAGAACGTCCAGTCCCAGATTAATCTTAGCCAGTGCCTTCAATTCCATCTGTTTCATCCGTGTGTCCTCCGAACTTCTCTTCCCACTGTGATTTTTGTCTTCCCTACGTCCGCCTCCTGGAAAAAACATTGCACAGGTAAGCATTTTCCGCATACGCGCAGTACGCGTCCCCGGAAGGCTTTGCCAGATTGGAAAACCATTTCCCGCATGGCAAAAATACAGTGTTGTATCTTGTATACATTATTATTACAGTATACTCATATTTTCCTTGAAAATCAAGATTTTATCCCCTACTTTTATACTGGATGTGTCTAATTTATTGACTTCCATAATCCCTTCTTCCGTCGTAAAAAATCTTTTCGCCAAATCCCATAATTCATCTCCGTTTTTAACCACATATCCGACAATTCCCGGCCGGCGTTCCAGCTCCTCCGCTGACAATGGTACAAATTCCACAGAAGTAATGACCTGCATTGCCACCGGCTTTCGGATAAATGTGTCAAATGCCAGCACCGCCTTCACTTCAATTTCTTCATTTCCCGCCAGACTGACCGACAACTGCTCTACATGCCTGGAGATATTGTAACGTGTTTCTTCCGGCATATCTGCACATTCCAGCAGCCATGAGAACGGAACCATTCCCTGCCAGCCCCCAAACGGCTGCTCATCGTTTGCCCGCAGATACAGAAATGACAGATGCAGGATTCCTTCTATACGGATGCCCTCCTCTGTCTGCTCCACATGCTCCATCTGAATCACACCGTCACTGTGGCAGATTTGCAGGACATCTTCTTTGAGCTCCGGAAGCGACAGACGCTCCGCGATTTTACACTTGGAGTGATTCTGGAGAAGAAGTTCCTCGTACACTGCATTTCTTGTATCAAACTGACAGTTCTGCCGGAGTGAATACAAATCCGCAAGCAGTTCCAGCTCCTCTTCCCGGTAAATGTTCATCCGAAGATTCAGTGTTCCTTCGATTCCAATTACCCGCATCTCCCCATCCTCATCCAGACGGATATCCGCCAGCGTGTCATCCAGCGTATGCTGCACATGGTAGTACATGCCCTCTTCCGCGCCGTCGCAGACAACCTGCCCCTCATAAGGAACGCTTTGCTCCAGCCAGTCCGCCTTGCCGTCCTCCGACAGATACATCAGGAACACAAGCAGTTCTCCCTGAATCCGCAGTGCCTCCTGTACCGGACGGATTTCCAGTTTCCGGCTGCTGATATCCGTAAGCAGAATCTGTCCGATGCTTTCCTTCGTCCCCGGCAGCGTAATTTCTTCTTTCACCCGGTATGTATCTTTCTTTGTCGTATGTAATTCCAGCAGATTCACTTTTTTCATTTTCTTGTAGACCGGCACTTCACTGTCAATATCCAGTGTTGTTTCCTCGTCATACAGCCGTTCCCGCCCGATTTCCAGTTCAACCATCGCACGGATTCCGATTTTCCGGGAATGTACAAGCGTAGTATTGAACTCCGTCCGCACATCCTCCATGAAGAATGTATCTTGTCCCGCATTTTCCACATAAACCATTTCCTCAAACGGTATCTTCCCCTCCAGTGCCGCCGGTACAGGCTCCACAGTGTCAGTCATATATAAAATCTGAAAATACAATTTGCCCGAAACCCGCAGATAATTTTCCGCAAGACTGATATCCTCCACCTTCACTGTCCCTTTTGCACGGACAATCTGCCGGACATCCTCTTTCGTATCCGGCACATTATAATCCTCATCAAGGTAAAACTGGTCAAATGTCCGCTTTCCCTCCTGCGTATAATGCACCTGTTTCTGAATCAGTTCCATATGCTCCTCCTCTAATCAAATACACCTTTAATCAAATACAACGGTCTTATCCATATATTCCAATTTCACCACCACGTAAGGATATGTCGGAATCTCTTTCGTCTCTTCGCCTTTCTTCGGTCCCATCAGATTCGTGTGAATATGGATTTCCTTCTCTGTCTCATAGACTTCCGTGACCGACACACTGTATCCGGTCTTTTCCTGCTCTCCATACCCTTCCGTAAGATACAGGTTTCCCCCATCCGCATATGTAAGGCAAAACGGTAATTTCTTATACCCGGCAATCATTTTTCCAAGCTCTGCGGGCACATCCTCCTTCTCCATCACAACATATTCCAAATCGCGCAGTTTCGCCGAATCCTGCCGTTTCGTCACACAGCCGGTCAGGAAGAACAGAAGCAGTACAGCAAAAAACGCCGGGAAAAGACACCGGAGCATCTGTCTACTTCTGCGATTTTGAAAAACGCTGCATCTTTTACCTTGGTTCATGTCCCACCATACCCACGATTCTGATTCCTTTGTCGTTACCGCTCACAACTCCACAGAAAACCGCACACCGCAACAGCATCCGGCACATTGAGAGCTGCCCCTGACAGGAAACCGGATATGCCACAGCCGGAACCCTCCGGCTCCGGCGCCGTGCAGCAATGTGCAGGGCGTGGTCATGAACTGTAACTCTCTATTATCTTATTAACAGGAATATCAATTTATACATTGAGTTTTACCCCGACATCTAGTATACTTCATATGTAATTGTTAAGTTACAACTATTTCATTACTATTTTAGTTCATTGCAAAAGAGAGGGGATTTCCATGATTCGTTTTATAGGTGTCGTTGTATTTCTTATACTGTTTTTAATTCTGTCTATTCCGGTATTTTTTGTAGAGTGGCTGATTGGAAAGGTAAACCGTGAAAAAAGAGATTACAGTTCTCTGCGGATTGTCCAGTGGGGATTCCATGTCATCCTGAAAATCACAGGTGTTTCCGTCACTGTCATCGGCGAGGAAAATGTACCGGACGAGGCGGTGATGTTTGTCGGAAACCACCGCAGTTTTTTTGATATTCTGCTGACATACACCCGCTGCAGGCGGCTGACCGGATATGTTGCAAAAAAAGAAATGGAAAAGATACCTCTGCTTTCCACATGGATGAGGTATCTTTACTGTCTGTTCCTCGACCGCGAAAATGCAAAAGAAGGTCTGAAAACTATTTTAAAGGCAATCGAATATGTCAAAAACGGAATCTCCATCTGTATCTTTCCGGAAGGCACACGAAACAAGGGAGAGGAACTTAGTATGCTGCCGTTTAAGGATGGCGCTTTTCGGATTGCCACAAAGACAGGCTGCGCCATTGTACCGATTTCCATGAACAACACTTCGGAGATTTTTGAAAATCATTTTCCATGGATTAAGAAAACTCATGTTGTTATCGAATATGGCAAACCGATTTATCCAAAAGATCTAGATGCGGATACAAAAAAACATATCGGCGAATATATACACAATATTATGCTGGAAACAATCAAAAAAAATTCGGAGCTGGTATAAACCGCTCCGGATTTTTCTTTCTTGTCAGACCAGTTTCTCTAAGACAGACTTTCCTATCGTTCCTTCCGGCATCCTCAGCCCGAAGTTCTCCACGATGGTTGCCCCGATATCTCCGAATGTCTCTGCCTCCGGCAGCCTGCCGCCCGCTTTCATGGATGGCGAATATGCAAGAAACGGTACCTGCTCCCTTGTGTGGTCGGTTCCCTTGTAGGTCGGGTCATTCCCGTGGTCGGCTGTCAATATCAGCAAATCATCTTCTTTCAGCATCTGGAGAAGCACACCGAGTTTCACATCGAACTTCTCGATTTCCTCCGCATACCCTCCCGGATTCCTGCGGTGTCCCCACAGCGCGTCAAAATCTACCAGATTTGTGAAGCATAACCCTTCAAAATCCCGGTTGGCAATTTCAATCGTCTGCTCCATCCCATGGACCGAGCTTTTGGACTTATTGGATTCCGTCAGCCCTTCCCCATCAAAAATATCAAATATTTTCCCCACGGATATAACGTCAAGCCCTGCATCCTTTAGCACATTAAGCGCGGTTCTCCCGGTTGGCTTAAGTGCGTAATCGTGACGGTTGCTGGTCCGCCTGAACCCGCCCTTTTTCCTTCCGACATATGGTCTGGCAATAACACGGCCTACACGCCACTCATCACGCATTGTAATATCCCGTGCAATCTCACAGCAGCGGTAGAGTTCCTCCAAACCAAACGTTTCCTCATTTCCGCAAATCTGCAGCACGGAATCTGCCGACGTATACACAATCATATTCCCTGTCGCGATTTCTTCCTCACCCAGCTCCTCGATGATTTCGGTCCCGCTTGCACTCTTATTCCCTATCACTTTATGCCCGGTTCTCTGCTCCAGCTCTGCAATCAGCTCCGGCGGGAATCCATGTTCGGTAAATGTCACAAACGGTTTTTCTGTCCGGATTCCCATCATTTCCCAATGTCCGGTCATCGTATCTTTCCCGTTGCTCTCCTCATTCATCCTCATCCGGTATCCAAGCGGATGCTCTGCCGGCGGCACCTGTCTGAGTACGTGAAGATTCGCCATGCCAAGTTTTCTCAGGTTCGGAATATCCAGATGTTCCACAGTCTCAGAGATATGTCCCAGTGTATCCGCTCCTTCGTCATCAAATGCTTTCGCATCTTTTGCATTTCCGATTCCAAGCGAATCCAGTACAATTGTAAATATTCGTTTATATTTCTGCATCATTCATTTCCTTCTTTTTTTAGTAACAGTTCAGAACAGCAGCAAAATGCAAAGGCAGACCTGTGCAAGTTTACTTGCATAGGGCTGCATTGGCATTTGGGAATGGGCAGAACACCCATGAAACCTCAGACAGAAGCTGCGTAGCAGCGAACAGCCTGCGAAGCAGGCAGGTCTGTGGTCCGCGTTCTGAACATCCTGAATAGTTACTTTCACACCGCGTCCAATGAAAAAGCCAAAGCCCCGCGGCAAGCCGACAGTAGGCTATCTAATATCCCATGTTGGAATCTTTGCCGCATACAATGGAAATTGCGGAACTTGTTCCAATCCGGTCACATCCCTCTTTTAAGAAATTCTCCAAATCCTCCGCTGTCCTGACACCACCCGCCGCCTTTATCTTCACGTTCGGTCCGATATATTCTTTAAATAACCTGATGTCTTCCAATGTTGCCCCTGCGGTCCCAAATCCTGTGGATGTCTTAATGTAATCTGCGCCTGCTTCAGTCACTGCCCTGCACATGGCAATCTTTTCTTCTTCTGTCAGGTAGCAGGTTTCAATGATAACTTTCAGGACCTTATCTCCAACCACTTTCTTTAATGCAGCAATTTCATTTTCCACAGCCTCGTAATCCCCGTTTTTCACATCGGAAATATTTACGACCATATCAATTTCATTTGCCCCGTCTTTCAGTGCAAGCTCCGTCTCCACAATCTTTGATTCGGTCACGCTGTAACCAAGCGGGAATCCGACAACTGTACAGATATTGATTCTCCCGCCATACATATCATGCACCCGTTTGATGTAACACGGCGGAATACAGACCGACGCCGTATTGTATTCCATTGCCTCCTCACACAGTTTCTGAATATCTTCCCACGTCGCAAATGCCTTCAATTGTGTGTGGTCTACATGCTGTAACATTTCCTGATTTGTCATTTCATATTCCTCTTTTCTTTTTTATCTGCTATCCAATCCACACCCGTTGCTCCGCCCGGCTGTGCCTTATACCAGTATACTAGACCGTCACGCGTCCGTAAATCAGCGGTTCCGGCTCTGCCTTCTCCGCCGCAATCGTCACCGCCTCTTCATATCTGGCAGATGCCGCTGCAAACAGCTCTTCTTTTGATGCATACATCGTTGCCATGCTTTCGCCTTCCCGCACGAAATCGCCGGTCTTTTTGTGCAGGATCATTCCGGCCGAATAATCAATCGGACTGTCCTTTGTCTCCCGCCCGGCGCCGAGCATCGCCGAGGCAATGCCGCATCCTTCCGTATCCATCATCGTAATATATCCGGTTTTCCCTGCCCGCACCTCATGGGAATACAGGGATTTTGGGAACCGCCCTGTGTCACGGAGCACCGAGCTGTCCCCGCCCTGCATCTCTGCCATGGCAATCAGCCGCTCCAGCGCACTGCCGTCCGCAATCACGCCCTCAACCTGGCTTTGGCACTCTTCCAAACTTCCCTTTCCTGCGAGATACAGCATATTTGCTGCCAGTGCCGTACAGACTTCGGTCAAATCTTCCGGCCCCTTTCCTTTCAATGTCTCCACTGCCTCGATAACTTCCAGACTATTTCCAATATTATGTCCCAGTGGGATGTCCATATTCGTAATTAATGCAACGGTCCTGCGCCCGGTATTTTCCCCGATTGCCACCATCTCTTTTGCCAGAGCGGCAGAATCCTCCAACGTCTTCATGAATGCCCCGCTGCCGGTCTTGACATCCAGCAAAATACAATCACTGCCCGCCGCCAGTTTTTTACTCATAATGGATACCGCGATTAACGGAATACTGTCCACCGTTGCCGTCACATCCCGAAGTGCATACAATTTTTTATCCGCCGGGGTCAGATTGCCCGACTGTCCGATGATGCTCAGCCCGGTCTGGTTCACGACCTGAAAAAATTCTTCCCTTGAGAGTGTTGTCCGGTACCCCGGAATGGATTCCAGTTTATCCACAGTCCCTCCCGTATGCCCGAGCCCCCGCCCGGACATTTTCGCCACCTTGACACCGCAGGCGGCTACAATCGGCGCTACAATCAGAGTTGTCTTGTCTCCCACACCACCTGTGGAATGTTTGTCAACCTTGATTCCCTCAATACCGGATAAATCTACCATATCACCTGAGTGTGCCACCGCAGTCGTCATCGCCAGTGTCTCCTCCTCCGTCATTCCCCGGAAATACACTGCCATCAGAAATGCAGACATCTGGTAATCCGGAATATCTCCGGCGACATATGCATTGACCAGATAAGTCAATTCCTCTGCACTCAGCGCACCTCCGTTCCTCTTTTTCATGATTAAGTCGTACATTCTCATAAGAAACACCTCTTGAATCTTTTCTTTCATACCACCTGTTCATTTTGATTTTCTCATGTTTCAGCAGAATATTCAACCCGTTTTCTAGTCTTTTACTTTTTTCCAAGATGTGTTATATTAAGAAGAAAAGTAACTAATACATCATCTTCCAAATAACCCGGCTTCATACGCAGGATGAATGTTTCATATGCAAAGCGGAAAAAGGAGGCGCAGCGGTGGCTGCGTTGACCTATGGCAGCGCGGCAGATGAAAATTCAGTAAAATAGAAAGCCGGGTATATTTGGAGCTGAAGTACTGGTACAGAATAAAGGAGAGCAAAATGAATACGCGAAATCTCACATTGCTGACCGACTTGTACGAGCTTACCATGATGCAGGGTTATTTCGAGACACAGGAAAATGAAACCGTTGTCTTTGATGTGTTCTTCCGTGCCAACCCGAACAATGGCGGCTATTCTATAATGGCCGGTCTGGAGCAAGTAATAGAATATGTAAAAAATCTCAATTTTTCCTATGAAGATGTAGATTACCTGAGAGGACTCGGCATTTTCAGTGAAGACTTTCTCCATTATCTGAGTGGATTCCATTTCAGTGGTGATATTTACGCCATTGAAGAGGGAAGCGTGATTTTTCCACGGGAGCCTCTGCTGAAGGTCGTTGCCCCGATTATGGAGGCACAGCTTGTCGAGACAGCAATTTTAAATATTATCAACCACCAATGCCTGATTGCCACAAAGGCATCCCGTGTCGTTTACGCGGCACAGGGAGACGGCGTCATGGAATTCGGGCTGCGCCGTGCACAGGGGCCGGACGCCGGACTTTACGGGGCGAGGGCTGCCATCATCGGCGGATGTGTCGGTACTTCTAATGTACTTACCGGTCAAATGTTCGATGTACCTGTCATGGGTACCCATGCGCACAGTTGGATTATGGCTTTCAAGGACGAATATACCGCATTCAAAGAATATGCCCGCTTATACCCGAATTCCTGCACCCTGCTTGTGGACACCTACGACACTCTCAAGTCCGGCGTGCCGAACGCAATCCGCGTCTTCCGGGAGATGCATGACGCAGGCATCCATCCGAAGTCTTACGGTATCCGTCTGGACAGCGGGGATTTGGCATACCTGTCCAAGAAAGCACGGGAAATGCTCGATGAGGCAGGCTTTACCGATGCAGTCATCGCCGCATCCAATGATTTGGACGAATATCTGATTAACGACCTGAAAATTCAGGGTGCCCGGATTACTTCCTGGGGTGTCGGAACGAGCCTGATTACCTCCAAAGACTGCCCTTCCTTCGGCGGAGTGTATAAGATGGCTGCAATTCAGGATGCAGGCGGAACATTCATTCCCAAAATCAAACTTTCTGAAAATACAGAAAAGATTACGAATCCCGGCAACAAAACCATTTACCGTATCTACGACAAAGAAACCGGTAAAATCCGGGCAGACTTGATTTGCTTTGCAGATGAAACGTTTGACGAGGAAAACGAACTGCTGCTCTTCGACCCGGAAGCAACTTGGAAAAAGACGCGTCTTCCCGGCGGCAGCTACACAGTCCGCGAGATTCTGAAACCGATTTTCATTCACGGCGAATGCATTTACCAGTCACCAAGCGTAAAAGAGATTGCACAGTTCTGCAAAGAAGAAAAAGAGACGCTGTGGGATGAGACAAAACGTCTGTTCAATCCGCATAAAGTTTATGTCGATTTGTCTAAACGTTTGTATGACACAAAGACAAGACTGCTGGATGAGATGAGTACGTCAAAAACCCCGCAGCAAGCAACTTTGCCCCCAACATCATTATAGAGTTAAAGGAGTATAAATCATGAAAATTATCGTATTAGCCGGAGGCTTAAGCACAGAGCGTGACGTATCGCTTTCTTCCAGCGCCGGCATCTGCCGCACACTGCTTGAGAAGGGTCACGATGCATTCCTTCTCGATGTATTTATGGGATTTCCGTATGACAAAGAGAAACTGGACGAGGTATTCACGCTTCCCGACCACGGGCTTGATATTGTGAAAAATATCGGGATCGAAGAGCCGGATCTTGCAGCGGTCAGGGCATCCCGTCCGGACCAGTCCGATTGTTTCCTCGGTCCAAATGTCATTGAGCTCTGCCGCGCGGCAGACATTACCTTTCTCGGGCTCCACGGCGGAGAGGGTGAAAACGGAAAACTGCAGGCAACCTTTGACCTGCTCGGCATTAAATACACCGGGCCAAATTCCCTCGGCTGTGCCGTTGCCATGCACAAAGGCGTGACAAAGGAAATCTTCCTGCAATCCGGCATTCCGACACCGAACGGAGTCTGCATCCATAAAAATAAGAAGAAAAAGGATTTGGCAAGTCTCGGGCTTTCCCTTCCGGTTGTCGTAAAGCCATGCTCCGGCGGTTCCAGCATCGGAGTATACATTGTCCACACGGAGGAGGAATACAACAACGCACTGGACAATTCCTTCCGCTATGAAGATGAACTGGTAATTGAAGAGTATATCGAGGGCCGTGAATTTGCCTGCGGCATCATTGATGACAAGGCACTTCCGCCAATCGAAATCATCCCGAAAACCGGATTCTTCGATTATGCAAACAAATATCAGGCCGGTGCCACCGAAGAAGTATGCCCTGCCGACCTCAGCGAAGAACTGGCACAGAAAATGATGGACTATACTGTCCGCGCATTCCACGCTTTGAAACTTGACGTATACAGCCGTGCGGACTTCCTGTTAGATAAGTCCGGCAACCTGTACTGTCTGGAAATGAACACACTGCCGGGAATGACCGCCGCCAGCCTGATGCCAAAGGAAGCGAAGGTTGCCGGAATCGAATACGGGGATCTGTGTGAGCTGATTATCAGGAAATCTCTGGAGGCAAGATATTAAGATGAAAAATATGACATTGAATGAAATTGCACTGGCATGCCGCGGAACCTATTTCGGCAGTGCGGAAAATATGGAAAAGGAAGTTTCCAGCGTTGTCATCGACAGCCGAAAGGTCAAAAAAGACAGTCTGTTTATCGCTCTCCGCGGCGCGCGTGCAGACGGCCATACCTTTATTCCAAAGACAATCGAAGCCGGCGCCCTGTGTGCCGTTTCCGAGGAAAACCTCGGTGATACAGACTATTCCTATATTCTGGTTGACTCATGCGGACAGGCAATGAAGGATATTGCGGAACATTACCGCCGCTCGTTGGATATCAAAGTCGTCGGCATCTCCGGCAGCGTCGGTAAGACAAGTACAAAAGAAATGATTGCCTCTGTACTCGGACAGAAATATAATGTGCTGAAAACCGAAGGAAACTTCAACAATGAGATTGGGCTTCCGCTGACTATCTTCAATATCTGCGAGGAGCATGAGATTGCGGTTCTGGAAATGGGAATCAGCGATTTCGGCGAGATGACACGCCTCGCAAAAATGGCGCGCCCGGATATCTGCGTCATCACGAATATCGGCTGCGCCCACCTGGAGCAGTTGAAGACAAGGGACGGGATTCTGAAAGCAAAAACAGAAATGTTGGATTACATGAACCCGGACGGAACGATTATTTTCAACGGGGACGATGATAAGCTTGCAGCATTTATTCCGAAGAACGGAAATCTTCCGGTCTACTTCGGGCTGGATGAGAATTGCAGCTACCATGCCGGGCAGATACAGGATATGGGACTTTGCGGCACAACTGCAACCTTTATCACACCAAAATCCCAATTCTCCGCCCACATCTCCATTCCGGGAGAACATATGGTATATAATGCCCTTGCCGGAATCGCTGTCGGTTATGCACTGAACATGACTGACGCCGAAATCAAAGCCGGAATTGAGGCACTTGTACCGCTGGCGGGACGGAATCATCTGATTCAAACCGAAAAATATGCCATCATTGACGACTGCTACAATGCCAATCCTGCATCCATGAAAGCCTCCGTTGACGTCCTTGCAAAGGCACAGACACGGACTGTTGCGATTCTCGGCGATATGTTTGAGCTTGGGGAAAATGAACTTCCGATGCATTACAGTGTCGGCGAACATGCTGCAGATGCAGGCATTGATGTACTTGTCTGTATCGGGGCACTTGCAAAGAACATCGCAGATGGAGCACGCAGCAGACACACTTCTGTGGAAGTGCATTACTATCCGGCAAAATCAGACTTCTTTGCAGAGATGAAGGACATACTGAGGCCTCACGACACGATTCTCGTAAAAGCATCTCATGGAATGGAATTCCCGGAGATTGTGAATATATTGGAAAATACGAAATAATAAGTTTTTTTGTACTTTCTGGATAAAAAATGCCGCTACAGGCTTTTCCTCCTATAGCGGCAATCTCCTATTCATTTGTTTCTGCCTTATCGGTAAGCGAAGTTAGTATCTCATCAATCGTTTTTCCTGATGCAAGGACTGCATTATAAAGCTCATCTTTTTTCGATTCTCTAATTTTTAATTCGATTTCTTTTTTCTGCCGATGTAGTACTTTAAGTTTTTGAAAATAATGGAATTCATCCTCATCCGTAAGTCCTCTACGCTACGACTTCCCTGCCTTCATTCAAAATAACATGCTCCATTACTCTTTTTCACTCCTTATTTTACAAATGCCGGAAGTACCATACTAATCTGCGGAATATAGGTAACCAACAGGATGGTAATTCCCATCATTATGTACAAACCAATTTGGGTGTTGGACTGCTGACACCTCCTGTAGGTGGTACGTTGTTCATTGGCTCTGCTATTTCTGGAATAAAACTTGAACGTCTTGCAAAAGCAATGATACCGTAAACAGATGGCTGGTAAATAGCAAAGACGCATAGTAGCAATCAGAATGATAGATGACATATCCATGTCTTCCCGCCGACTTTTTTGTTCAAAAAAAGCCCCATGACCGGAACGATCAGAATGTACAAAGCTGTGATAAATCTGGCTTTTCCGGCACTGGTGTAAATCAGTCCAATCTGCTGAAGCGAGCTTGCGGCTGCAAGAGCAGCTCCACAGCAGATTCCGCCGATGATAAGCATTTTTCGGTTCAGCGGAAGATGCCGCTCAATCATCTACTTTAATGATTGAGCGACACCTTCACTTATTATCCTCCCTAAAAATCCAAACGTTTATTATCGATTTGATTTTTTCTTTCTTACGGTCAAAACGACGGTGCCTGCTGCCGCAATGCACAGAACTGTCATTCCTGCCACAGGATTATTATCTCCTGTTTTTGCGGCTTTGTTCACATTGTCTGACTTTGAAGCCTGATTATTTTTATCTGGATTCTTTGTTCCAGCATCCGGCTTATTATTATCCGGATTCTCTTTGTCCGGTTCTTCTTTTTCGATTTCTTTCAGCTCTCCCATTGCTTTGTTCAGTGCCTCGGTTGCTGCATCTACTGCCCCCTGGTCTGCCTTGGAATCTTCTACAAGTACCTTGTCTGCCTCATCCATTGCTCCCTGAAGAACTGCAAGGCTTTCTGCTGTATACCTATCCGTCTGCCCCACTAACTCTGCCGCCTGATTTCTTGCTGCCTGAAGGGCTGCCTTATCTACCGGAGCCGGTTTCTCGATTTCTTTCAGCTCTGCCATTGCTTTGTTCAGTGCCTCGGTTGCTGCATCTACTGCCCCCTGATCTGCCTTGGAATCTTCCGCAAGTACCTTATCTGCTTCATCCATTGCTCCCTGAAGAACTGCAAGGCTTTCTGCTGTATACTTATCCGTCTGTCCCACCAACTCTGCCGCCTGATCTCTTGCTGCCTGAAGAGCTGCCTTATCTACCGGGGCTGGCTCCCCGATTTCTTTCAGCTCTCCCATTGCTTTGTTCAGTGCCTCGGTTGCTGCATCTACTGCCCCCTGATCTGCCTTGGAATCTTCCGCAAGTACCTTATCTGCTTCATCCATTGCTCCCTGAAGAACTGCAAGGCTTTCTGCTGTATACTTATCCGTCTGTCCCACTAACTCTGCCGCCTGATCTCTTGCTGCCTGAAGGGCTGCCTTATCTACCGGCTCTGCTTCCCCACTAGCCTGAACCAACTCGATTTCGAATTTATCAAGTCTCGGCGCCTTGCCTGTATCCGGTGCAGTCAGGGTCAAAGTTCCTGCCCCCGCTTCTGTCACTGCCAGATTAAACTGAACAGTTTTAATCTGAGAAGCATCCGTTGCCCCTGCATCAATCTGACCTACGGTAATCTTATTGTCTCTTTCGAACCATGCCAGTTTATTTGTCGTAGAGCCGCTGGTGTAAGTAAGCGTTACGGAATAGGTGCCTGCCACATCTGCCTGATATGCATATTTCACATAGTCTTTATATGCCAGACAGTTTATAAATTTCCCATTGCTTGCCCAGTTTCCTGTTGCAACAGCCAATGGCCAGCTTGGATCAGAATCACCATCATTACTGTTCTCCAATGCTGTGGCATATTCTGCCTCCAGTGTAACCGCCTTTCCTTTTTCCGTTGGGAACGCAAATGGATTCACTGCCGTATAATAATTGAATTCAAATTCTGCCTGAATCGTATGTGCTTTATCTACATTTGAGAATGTATAGGTATCCACTTTTCCTACAGATTCTCCATCAACCAGAACATCCCTTACTGCATATCCTTCATTCGCCGTAATTTTATATGTAAGGCTGTCTCCCTCTGTGACCGCAGATTCTCCTTCAGGGCTTATACTTCCGTTTTCCCCGGCTGATGCTGTAATCGTATAGGAAGAAAGTTCCACGTCTTTCGGAGTAATCACAAGCTTATCAAGCTGCGGACCCTTATTTGTATCCGGCGCAGTCAGGAGCAAAGTTCCTGTACCCGCTTTTTCCACAATCAGATCAAAAGTAACGCTCTTTGTTTCCGCACTATTGGTTGCCCCTGCAGTCACCTTATCTTCCTTAATCTTATTATCTTTTTCAGACCACGCCAGCTTATTCTGTGCCGAACCGCTTCTGTAAGTCAGTGTAACAGAATATGTTCCCGGCTTTTCCGCTTTATATGCATATTCAAGGATATCTTTGTATGCCAGACAATTAACAATCCCCTGATTACTTGCCCAGCCAGCACCATTACCACTTATAATTTGCATAGGCCAGTTTGGATCGGAATCACTGTCTTGGCTATTTTTTAATTCTGTAGCAAATTCTGCTTCCAAAGTAGCACTTTCTCCGTTTTTCCACGGGAATACGAATGGATCATCTTCCGTATATTTTTCCCGCTTTACCAAACTGTTGATTGCATTCTCCAGCTCTTTATACGCTTTCTGTACCTGGGCATCTGTAGCATCCTCGTTGTCAATCATCTGATTTGCCGCCGCAAGCTTTGACTGCAAGTCTTCCCATCCGGATGTATACCAGTCACTAAGCAGACCGTCACAATTCCTGACCAACTGACTCAGCCTTTCTTTTGTGATACCATCTGCATCCTTGATGTTAATTTTAGATCTATCATTAAATCCTAGAATCGCACTTTCCGGATTCTGCCCCTCCATCTGGAGATAGAAATACTGGTCTCCCGTAGCGTTTGTATTACGCCTTGTTGTCGCTGCATTTTCCACCGTGACTTCTGACTCTCCGTCTTTTATTGTGACAGTTTTAATATTTTCCGTATCGTAATCATCCTGAATTGCACTTCCCGGATTTGGAGAAAGCGTAAAAGTAATGTCCCCGTTTGTTCCGCCCACACGTTTAATCTTCACATCCAGATTTTCTTCTTCATTCATTGTATAAGAGGACTCTTCCAATCCTATCATACCTACACCATTGTTATTAATTACATAAGCAGCCTCAACACCAATCGGTTTATCCTTACTCACCAGTTTCAATGTATGTTCTCCGGCTGTCAGATCCGGCGAAACAAAAATTCTGGTACCTACGGATCTGGATGCCACCTTAGTATCGATTGTTTCCACCAACTTGCCATCAATATAGACATCCGCTTTCCCGTGGTTCGGGTCTTTCGTTCCAAGCAGGTAAATCTTACTGCCAGTAAATTTTACTTGAAATTCAGCATTCGCACCTTGTGAATATTTATTGGTGCCATTGATGTACTGGGTTCCCGTCTCTGCATTCCATGTCCCTTTAAAGTCCGTAAACTCGTTCACGTCAATAACTTCCATTCCATTCGGTACGGAAGATGCCAGTTCAAATCCATCGCTGGCTTTATACACGCCAACCTCGCTCAGCATCGGGACTTTACCTACTGATGTGCCAACTGTAATCCGCACCTGTTTTGCCGACACAGGCGTCGTTCTGATTAACCGCTTAGCTCCTATCGTCTGCCCCTCTTTTAATACTGTCCATTGATCATCAGCGTTTGTCCGGTACTCCACTTTATAACTGTTGATATGCTGCCCTTTCTGAATTGCCTCCTCAATAGATACAACGTCAAAAGTCTTTTTAATGTCCCAGGTAAATGTCAGACTGCCATTTGTAGTTCCGTCACTCGTAGTCCAATAGGTAACATCACTTTCATCCACAGTATTGCCCGGTTTAAATGCCGCATCATTCCCACGAACCGTATCTGCTGTCACTGTCGCACTCTTTGCCATGTTCTTCTGAAATGTATCAGTAACTTCCTGTCCAAACTCTGTTACACGGTTCAGAATCTCCTCATCTACCTTACCTTTATTATTCGGTGGAACATTCAAAAGTAAAGTTGCATTGTGTCCTACAGAATTAAAATACATGTTTCCCAGCTCTGTGATTGTTTTTGGTGTTTTCTTATTGTTTCCCCAGAACCATCCGGATGTAATTCTGGCATCGGCCTCCGGAACAGTCCACTGATTACCATTTTCCAATCCAACTGTATATTTTCCGCCGGCATCTTGTATTGCATTACTGTCTATCTCATTCTTATCCGGATAGGCCTGTGATTTCGACCATGTATTTTCACCCGCAACCCCTAACTCATTTCCAATCCAGCGCACAGTAGTATAAGCACCCGCGCCAAACAGCATACAATCTGCATCCCTTCCTGCTGCTTTTCCTTCGTATTTCTGGATTGTATCAAACCATTTGTTAAAATCATACTCCTGCGCATTCGCGCCGCTTCCTTTAGCTCCGTCCATCCATACCTCTACGAAATGACCATTGTTTCCATATTTATCATTGCTAAGGATTTCCGTCAGTTGATTATTATAATATTCGTTATAGTCTTTATCGTCATTCTCCTTATCGGGATGATACCCATAAGACGGATCATGGATATCCCACGGTGACAGATAAAGCCCCATATCCATATTCTGTTTTGTACAGGCTTCGGAAATTTCACCCAGAATATCTCCCTGTCCATCTTTATATGAAGTAGATGCCACATCATATTCCGTATATTCACTTGGCCAGATACAGAAACCATCATGATGTTTTGCTGTCACAATCAATTTTTTAAAACCAGCGTTCTTTAATGTAGTTACCAGAGTATCCGCATCAAAATCTTCTTCCAGTTGAAAAATATCATCTGGTGTTCGATCGCCATAACTTTCTCCCCATTCAATCTCATTAAATGTATTCGGTCCAAAATGACAGAACGCAGCCAGTTCATCTTTCTGATATTTATACTGGTTTGCATCAGGCACCACATCGTCTGCTGCGGGTTCAGACGTTCCAGTCGTTGTACACTGCTCATCTGATACTCCAACATTATCAGCGGCTAATACGCTCTCCCCGACACAGAAATCGATTCCAATCATGACAGACATCCCCATAAGGGCTGCCATCATCACTGACACAATCTTTCTTTTCATTCCATTTCTCCTTTCAAATAATTTTAAAAACATTGGTATATTTTTAATCATAGTAACATAATATCATAGTAAAATTATTGTATATTTGTGCATATTTGTATAACAATATTCACCTTTCGAATTTATCTATATGATTTTTAAATAATTTTTTCGATTATATGTAAAACATATCGTGCAACTTTTACAGTTCTCACAAAAAAAATGGACATATATTACTATGTCATCCGCATGTTTTTTCTGGCTCCTGCCTGATTTCCCGGCGTTGGCTGTTCAATTGATTACAGTTTCGGAATCTTCCTGCAATTTTCCTAAAACTAATTCCTTGCTTTTCTGCATTATCCTCGGTCAGGATTTATGATTATGCCATTTAACCTTTTCGGATATAATCTTTACCGATATACGTTCCTCATGGAGTGCGAAGAGGTTTCCGGTATACTGCCGAGGAAATTTCCGCTGCTCTTGAAACCGATATTTCTGTCATTCAACAATTATTAGACCAATCATCAAAACTTCCACTGAATAATATATGCAGGCAGCGGTCGGCTGCCTGCATATATTATCAATCGACAATTTTGCAGTCCAAGATTATTAAAATTTATAGGTAAACGCCTGATTTCCGATTATTTTTGCGAAACTTTTACCACTGTTCCCACCAGGAAGATTGCCAGTGCTATCATCCCGGCAATTTCCAATGTTTGCGCCAGATAGTAACCGCATTTGCTCTGTTCTCCTGCCATCATATAATATACAATCCGGTACATTCCTGCCCCCGGCACGGTTGGCAGAATTCCCGGAATCAGGAATATCGTCACAGGTGCCCGGAAGAGCCGGGCAAATACCTGTGACAGAACGGTAATCGCAAGCGCCGAAAAGAAAGAGGCAATCACAACTCCTGTGCCTGCCTCAACGCAGAATACATAAACACCGCCGCCGACAGCGCCGATGGTTCCGGCAAGCGGAAGATACCGTTTGGGACATTCCATAATAACCGCAAAGCAGGCAATCGCCACGAAACATCCTACAATTCCGCCAACTAAATTCATACCAGACCACCTCCCGGTTTAAATATGCCTGTCGCCGCCATTGCCACGGCGACTCCTAATGCCACCGCTGCCGCCGTCAGAAACGCCTCAAGGATTCTTGCGCCTCCCGACAGGTAATCCCCCTGCAGTGTATCCCGGATTGCATTAGTAATCGCAACACCGGGAACAAGCGGCATAATGCTGCTGATAATAACAGTGTCCATATTCATCTGCGGAAGATGCCATTTCAAAAAAATTGCCGTTAATGCAATTCCCATCGAGGAAATCACATCCTGAATAAATCCATGAATCCGAATCCTTTTCCCGATTGTTATAATAAGTGCCAATACTGCTCCAACAATGGCAGCCCCGGCAATCTCCAGCACTCCTCCGTTAAAGAGCGGCGCAAATCCGGCGCAGAGACAAATGGTCGCCAGATTATATACCATCTTCCGGTACTGCTTTCCCTTTATCTGCCTCAGACAACTGTATGCCTCTTCCAGCGTCATCTCACCTGCGCAGAACTTTCTTGAAATTGCATTGACCGATGCAATCCGGTTCAGGTTTGTCCCACGGGACTCGACGCGCCGGATTACCGTAATTGCCTCGATATCCGGGTTATCCAGCGTAGCAAAGATTCCGGTCGTCAGCACAAACGTTTCCACCGTTTCCGCATGAGCTGTCCTCAGAATATGATTGATGGTATCCTCCACCCGATATGTCTCCGCACCGCTGCGCAGCATAATCTCACCGGCAAGAATCGCCGTATTCATCAATAATTTATAATCCATTGTACCTAAACCCTGCTTTAAAAACTTTCACTCTCCGGTTCCTTATCTACAGCGGCCGCACAGTAAATCACCCATGCAAGGAAAACCAGTGCAAATGCCATCCATCCGATAAATGCTGGAGTCCCCATACTTTTAAACTTATCGTAATACCCTTTCAGATATATAACAATAATAATTGCCGGAATCCCATATGCGACATAAGCACGCAGTGTCTTCGGGAAACGGACACCGGCTCCGGTATTTGCCTCTTTGAGAAATGCATCCCATCCCCATCCGTTCTTTCTCGTGCAAAACAATACATAACCGAGACTTCCAAGCGGGAGCAGATTATTGGACACAATAAAATCTTCCAAATCCATAATCGTGCTTCCCTCGCCAAGTAACTGCACGCCGGACCACACATTAAACCCAAGCACACAAGGGATACTGAGTACAATGACAAGCACCGCGCAGACAAGCACGCTCTTCTTCCGCCTCCACCCAAGCAACTCCATATTAAATACAATCAGATTCTCAAATACCGCAATAATTGTGGTAAATGCCGCAAATGTCAGGAATAAGAAAAACAGGAAACTCCAGATTCTCCCTCCGCTCATTCTGGCAAATATATTAGGCAATGTAATAAAAATCAGGCTTGGACCGGCATCCGGCTCGATTCCATAGGCAAAACATGCCGGAATAATGATAAATCCTGCCGTCAGCGCAACAAACGTATCCAGCACTGTAATGTTCACTGCCTCGCCGGTCAGACTTCTGGACCGATCCAGATAACTTCCGAAAACCAACATCGCCCCGATACCGATTGACAGTGTAAAAAACGCCTGGCTCAGCGCCGCAAAAATGACATTTCCGATGCCGCTTTCCGCCATCTTCTGAAAATTCGGAACAAGGTAAAACCGGACGCCCTCTCCGGCGCCCTTCATCGTCACGGAGTGTACCGCCAATACGACCATAATCAGAATCAAAGCCGCCATCATCACTTTTGTGGCACGCTCAATTCCGTTATTCAGTCCAAACAGACATACCAGAAATCCCAATATGCAAATCAAAATCGTCCAGAACAACATATTCGGTGCATTGGTCAGCATATCGGAAAATGCAGCCGTAATCTTTTCAGAAGATGCACCCACAAAATCACCGCGGATTCCTTTCACACAATAGTACAGCATCCAGCCGCCGACCGTCGTATAGAACATCATCAGCATATAGCAGCCGATAATCCCAATATAACGCAGCGAATGCCACTTTCCGTTTTTCGGCTCCAGCTCATTAAAACAATGTGCCACACTCTTACGGCTTCCTCTTCCCACGGCGAACTCGCAGACCAAAACCGGAATTCCCAAAATCAACAGAAATAACAAGTAAATTAAAATAAATGCGGCTCCCCCATAAGCGCCACAGATGTACGGAAATTTCCATACATTTCCGATTCCGATTGCACATCCGGCAGACACCAGAATGAATCCGAGCCGGGAACCAAATGACTCTCTCTTCATAACCTTCCTCCTTATACGGCAGTTTTTTCTTATCAGCCGCACTGCCGTTACGGCCGTCATACCAATTGGGAACAAAACTCCCATCAGCAAAAACAAATATATGCTTTTTGATTATACCATGTCCGCTGGCGGACCGCCCCCGGGGATGCGCGGCAGCTTTCTGCGGTTGCGCAGAAGCTGCCTGATACACAGGTATAATAACTGACGTCATTATACCATAAGTTTTCGCAAACATTCAACCAACAAAAGGAGCTAATATCCCTCATTAACCTTATACATATTTTACAATTTTCATGTATTAGAATGCCTTAATACTTTCAAAAAAGTCACAAAAAAAGAGCAGGGTATATACTTCTACATACCTTGCTCTGGAAAGAGTGGCCTTGCCAACGCCTTTATTCCCGCGGGCAGCGAGCCAAGCAGCCATGCCTGCATGGATATTTGGCGGCTGCCGCGAGGGGTGCTGAGTGCAGACCAAATCCCCCGCCCCTTGGGGCGTGTCAAATTTGATGCCCCGTTACTTGCAGCGGGGCTTTGACTAAATGGCATTGACATAAGTCTCCCCTAACACACTCATATCTCCTGCGCACAGTCCGCGCATTTTCCCGCCGCACTGCTGCCATTCCTCTTCGGTCAGTTTTCGCGGGTACGAAATCGGATACATCTGAATCACATCTCCGGTTTGAAAATCCGGCATCGTATATGGGAACTCATTCACGTTCACACCCAGCCGCTCATACGCGCGCAGCCGCCGTGCCGCCATCTCCGTTTCCGGCAGCTCCACTTCCCCGATTGTGATAATCCCCTTCTCCCAGTACCAGTCCATCACCTGCTTGAAAAGCGGCGTTCCGATTTTCCGGTTCCGGTATTCTTTTGCGACCGCCAGATACGGTACATATGCATACTGCTCAAAAGGAATCGCAATCAATGCCGCAATTAGCTTCACTTCTCCATTCCCGGATACCGTCATGCCAAAAATCTCCGTCCGTCCATCTTCCGCCATCGCCTGAAAATTATCCCATGGCTGTAATTCGGAAGGCGGAAATGCCTCCTGATATAATACATAAATATCCTTTACCGCTACTTTTCCTTTTAATTTCTCAATGCCTTCCATACTGTTTCATCCAGATACTCACTCACATACCCGTTCCAGCGTTGTGCTTCCTGATATCCGGACTCCTCCTTCCTTCCAAAGTCAAAGACCCCGTTGCAAGCAACGAGGCATCAAGCTTAACTTTTCTTTTCTATTTCTCCTCTTGTATTTCCGCATTTTCCTCAAGCACGGAAAATATTTACGTTTGGCGGCCAGAAAGTCAGCCCTTTGTAAATATCCCTGCCTCCGTGGCGCACCGATGCATTGTATTTTGCACGGGCTTCATCTGCAACAGTCTCCCCGGCTTCAAACATCAGATCCTCGTTCCACGCCGCCGCCAGTGCAATTGCCTGTGAAAACACCGCTGCAGTCCCCGCCCCCGCAACACCATGAAGGCTTCCATTCCACCAATTATACGCCGCAATCCCCAAACGGTCAATCCCCGGAGCATCAAATTTAAGCTGCCCTGCCATCTCATCTACTTTCATCTGGTCAACAAGCATTTCTGCCTGTTGTCTTGCCTTTGCTCTATCTCTCATACGAACCCTCCTTCGACATACCCGGTTAGGAATTCCCTCCGGTCCGGCTTGTTTTTAACTTGTAATCGCTAAACTGGAAAATAATCCGTTCATAAAATATGCCGGAAAAAGAAAAACACCTCAAACATTCTTTCGAATGTTTGAGGTATTCTGCCCAGAGGCGCAGACCGGATTTGAACCGGTGAATCAGGGTGTTGCAGACCCACGCCTTACCACTTGGCTACTGCGCCATATGACTCCGACGGGAATCGAACCCGTGTTACCGCCGTGAAAGGGCGATGTCTTAACCGCTTGACCACGGAGCCACTATATTTTCCGACCACCACTTTCGCAGTGACCGTGTTTTATAATACCATACAGACTCTTATTTTGCAAGCATTTTTTTACTTTGCCTTTTCTTTTTCTTTTGTTCTTTTGCCTTAGCTTACAATTGCATCTATGTAAAATGCAGCTGATATTTACCGTTATTAACATCCCATTATTACAATATTTCTGTATTTTTGCCGGATGCATATTCCGAAATCAGCAAAATCTTGCTATAATACGGATGAGGTGATTATTTTGTTTCAAAAAAATGTAAAAAATTTCGGAATTACATTACTTTGTCTTGGAGTGTCCACTTTATTGGCATATATGTTTTTCCATTTCGGACATAAAAATTCTGCGAATATTGCCCTGATTTACATCCTCGCACTTATTGTCATCGCGCTGAACACAACCGGGTACTTGTATGGAATTGCTGCATCTGTCTTTTGTGTAGCATGTGTCAATACGATTTTTACATATCCATATTTTAAAATGGATTTCACTCTGGACGGATATCCGGTAACGTTTCTCGGTATGCTCGCTATCAGTATCGTGACAAGTACCGTGACTACCCGCATGAAACAGCAGAAGGCAGCACTGGACGAACGGGAGCACAAGCTTGCCGAGGCGGACAAAGAACGGATTCGTGCCAATCTCCTGCGGGCAGTATCACATGATTTGCGCACGCCGCTTACGAGTATTATCGGTTCTTCCGCTTCTTATCTGGAGGATTACCAGAAGCTAACCGAAGAAGAGCGGCTGGAACTGGTATCGAATATCAACGAAGATTCCCACTGGCTTTTGAATATGGTGGAAAATCTGCTGACTGTCACCCGGATTCAGAATGATGCCGGAACAGTACACAAATCCCCGGAAGTGGTCGAGGAAGTCGTCGGCGAGGCAATTGCCAGGGTTCGGAAACGTTTTCCCGGACTGACGCTCCACGTGAATATGCCAAATGAATTCCTTATGATTCCGATGGACGCAACGCTGATTGAACAGGTTCTGATTAATCTGACGGAGAATGCATATATCCACTCCCACAGCAATCAATCCATCGACATGATGATTGAAAATAATCCCGATTCTGTGGCATTTCGCATCCGCGATTATGGCATTGGATTGGATGAATCACAGCTTCCTGTCATATTTGACGGAAAATATAACGGAAACACCGCCGACAGCCACCGTGGCATCGGAATCGGGCTGTCTATCTGTAAGACAATCATTACCGCACACGGCGGCACAATTCAGGCACTGAATCACGCAGACGGTGCAGAATTTACATTTTCCCTTCCGAAAAAGGAACCCGAAACGGTATGAATCTGCCGTTCCAAAATGAAACACACAAAACATCCCGCCGTTTCGGTGAAAAGTCATCCCCGCTGCAAGCAACGGTGTAACAAATTTGACATCCCCCAACGTGCGGCTATCTGACCCTCGCGGCAGTCGCAAAATTCCCATGCAGGCATGGCTACTTGGCTCGCTGCCCGCGGGAATAATTGGAGATGAGATACCATGGTACATAAATTTACAATTTTAATTATCGAAGATGAAAAAAATATCCAGACTTTTATCAGTAAAATTCTGAAAAAGCATGATTACCGCGTCCTGCTAGCAGACCGGGCACAGGAGGGGCTTAGTATGATTCAGTCACAGTGTCCGGATGTCGTATTGCTCGATCTTGGTCTTCCGGACATGGACGGCATTGAAATTATCCGTAATGTCCGCACCTGGACCAGCATTCCGATTATTGTAATTTCCGCCCGCTCTGCAGAAAAGGAAAAAGTACAGGCTTTGGACCTTGGCGCCGATGACTATATCACGAAGCCGTTCGGTACTTCTGAACTCCTCGCCCGCATCCGTGCGTCCCTGCGGCACAGCAACCGGCTGATGACCGACAGTTCCCTGTATATCCGCCCTTACCAGTGCGGCTCCTTTGTGCTGGATTTTTCCAAACGCCTCGTCACCATCGACGGTAAGGAAGTCCATCTGACACCAATCGAATACAAGATTGTTGCATACCTCGCACAAAACAGCGGGAAAGTCGTCACATACGCCGCAATTCTCTCGAATGTCTGGGGGCCCAATACCGACGACGACAACAAGATTCTGCGGGTAAACATGGCAAATATCCGCCGCAAACTGGAACATGACCCGGCTCAGCCTCAGTATATTTTTACAGAGGTAGGCATCGGGTACCGCATGAAAGAAGATGAATGCTGAATAATCTTTTAAGAAAACCGATATCCAAACACATACCGTTAAAATTGTGCTAAGAACCAACCAAAAGACTTCCTTTTCTCCAACCTTTTTTATAAAATAAAACACGTTCAGATGATGATACTTCAACAGATTTATCTTCTGGAACTTTGACATAGTCTTATAAGTTATAAGGAGTGGAGAAAATGGGAAACATTGGATTAATTTTACTTATGATTATTGGAGGTGCAGTCGGTCTTCTCTCTACGCTTTACCTCACAATAAGTTTTCCGGCCGTAATTATATGGAAGATATACAGAAAAGTCCGCTACGGCTATAAATTAACAGATTAGCTTTTATTATTGGATAGTCACAACCTCTTAATCACTCAAAGCGGTAAAAGGCAGAATTGGGGACGTAGTAAAGTGCAACTTTACTACGTCCCCAATTCCGTTTTTTTACTGTACGACATTCCTTTGTCGCAGCTTGCAATAAATACGCCTTCGTCAAATGGACAATCGCCGCGCACGATTCCGTGAAAGCACAGGATGCAATGTATTTGCATCTTGTATACAACCGGATGAAAATTACACAAAGGGTACAGTCCCCTGTCAGAAGGGACATTCCCCACCGCATCATATTTAATGCTCCAGAATTTGTTCCTGTTTCGCACGGATATACTCTTCTGCACTTGGAAACGACTGATTCTTTCCGGTACAAATAACCTGAATGTCATCATGCAATGCCATCGCTTCCATTGTATCCAGACACTCCAACGCTTCCAGAAAATTCTTTCCCGCCTCCCCAACCCGGGGCGGGATATCTATCCATTGGTCACGGAATCTTCGATTCCGGTAATAGAGCTCTTTGTCATGAAGATACATCCGCATTGCCTGCACCAAATGTGCCGGGCATCCCTCTTCATCAATTGTCCGAATGACATTTTTCAAATCCACTGCATCCGATAACGCATTGTGTTTCACTTCGGTTCCGAGGTTACAGAGAATCTTCAAATTCGAAATCCCAAGGTTTTTAAGCCCTAGTTTTCCGGAATAGATACCTTCGATATCCTTTACTTTCCTGATTTCTCTATTTATCGCCTTTCTGAGCCTTTTAGAAATGCCTGAGCGGTAAAACTCCATATCTTTCTTGATGATTGCCTCATCCGGCCCCCATACAAAAATATGGGCAACTTCCCACTTTTCCAGTAACTGCGTTACGGAATCCATCACATCCTCATACTCCGGAGCCTGCTGCAGCTCCGCTTCTGAAATTCCCGTCAATTCTTTAAACTTATCATGCAACTCATCCTCCATATAAATGTATGAATGAAACCTGCGGATTTCCTGAAACCCCTGTCTGCAAATAACAAATCCTATCGATACCAGCTTTGACGGCGGCCCGCCTTTATATTGTGAAGTCAGGAACTCTGTATCCAGAAACGCAACATTTTCCTCTGCCAAAATATCCTGCACTGTCAGCGTTTCTTTCCGCGGTCTGTTTCTGCATTTTTTCATATTGCCATGTCTCCCTTGATTTTCACTTATGCTGTTTCACTGTATGAACAAACACTCTGATTATAACATATTCTGGCGTAAATGGTTATTTCCTTTCCGCCAAATATAAATTCATGCCATTTGTTTAGTTTTCACTACATTATCCTGTAATTATTATGCAAAAACGGCGGCTCTGAATTCTTTCAGGGCCGCCGCAACAGAAACTTTTCCGTACATAAAAAACCACCGTCCCCAACGTTCGCAGCCGTCAAAAACAGTGATTCCTGAGTGCGCGATCAGGGGTTCGAACCCTGGACACCCTGATTAAGAGTCAGGTGCTCTGCCAACTGAGCTAATCGCGCATCTTTTATTTTTGCATCCCTTATCGGTGACGCAAGATGTATTATATCGAATCCTCCCGAAAAATGCAAGTACTTTTTTCAAAATTTTTATAAAGGCAAATGTCAACCTCAAGTTAGGCTATTTTTTTTGATTCGTCATTTTGCACAAAAGGTGCATAAATACGGCACTTTTCACTCTCCCCCGCATATAACAATGGTAACTGCTACGTTTCCTCCAGTATCAAAAAAGTAGCTACCGGTTATGCACGGTATACCAGTTTATAAGAATCCTGGTTGCCTTCTTTTACTCATCAGCTACATACTCCTATTTTTAGACACAATCATTCATTAATAGTAATTCAATCTCTTCCTGAAAACGTTCCTCTGCCGTACGATATCCCAAGATTCTTCTTGGTAATGTATTAATCCAATCCTCAATCTCCGAAATTTTCTTTCTGGAGTAATTCTTCACAGCTTTTCCTTTCGGGACAAAACGTCTGATTATTTTATTAGTATTCTCATTCAATCCCCTTTCCCAACTGCTATACGGATGTGCATAATAAACCCTTACCCTCCTCCCATTTTCCATCTCATACAATTTAGAAAATTCTGTTCCATTATCTGTTGTAATTGTTTTAAATACCTCATCAAAATGCGGCATCCGTCTTTCAATTCTTTGCAGCCCCTTCATTACTTCCTTCATAGTTTTTGCCCCTATCTTTTCTACCAGCTCCTTTTTCGTCTTACGTTCCGTCAATGTCAGCAATGCATTATCGTCGCTTTTTTTCCCAATAACAAGGTCAATTTCCCAATGCCCAAATTCCTTTTTATCATTTACAGACTCCGGACGCTCCTCTATGCTTCTCCCTTGCAGCCGTTTATGTCTGCGAGCGTGTGTACCCTTCTTCTTCGTCCTTCTACTTATCTTTTCCGGCAAATCTATATTATGTACACCTATAATCCCTTTCTCAGCATAAGTATACAAAGTCGTAACACAAACCACTTCCTCTTTTGTAAAAAGACCATTTTTCAAAGCGTACCCACGGGCAGCATCAAAACTACGTTTCTTCTCTAATACTTCTGTTTCTATATATTCCAAAAACTTCTTACATTCCGCAGCCTTATACTTTCCCTTACACTTTTTTCGATTCTTCTCGTAGACTGCCTGTCCTGTATCCGGATAATACTTAGTCTGTTCCGTAAACCCATCTCTCTTTATAGTAGTAGTTGTACCACGGTTCAACTCATTTCTTATTGTATCCGCAGACCTTCCCAAAATTTTGCCTATCTTATAAGCACTATATCCTGCCTCATGGTATGCTGCAATCTGTCCCCTTTCACATTTATTCAAATGTTTCCCTTTTCTTCCTTTGTCAACCACTTTCATATTCTTGCTCCTTATGCCATTACACTGCAATTATAACAAAATTCACAAAAACACGCATATCATTTTTACTTCACTCCAACACTTCAATCAAAATACACCACGCTACACAAAGAAGACGTTTACCCGGACGCCTCACCAATACTTTAACAATCCACAAAAACCATCAGCTCTCCCGGCTCAATGTAAGCATCGTACAGCTCTATTGTCGAAAACGCTTCCCGTATCCGGTCTTCTTCCCGGCTCTCGATATCTTCTGTAATCTCACCGCACCTTTCCATCAAAATTAACATTCCCATCAATTCATGAGAAAATATCTTACACACCTCACAGCAATACCTTAGTTCCTCCGATTCCATAGAGTCCGGCTCTTTTTCCCTACATATGCTCAAATATATTTCAAATAATTTCTGATACTCTTTAAACGGTTTCATCTTACTGCACCTCCTATTTCATATGCAAACGATACATCTCGTTCCAGCAACTTTCTTTCTTCTGTTTCCTATCCAAATAGATGCACTTTACACAATCCATCCCGCCTCTGCTAACTGTATTCTAACTTTGAGTTATTCTGCTTTAATAATCATTGCTATACCATCCTTTCCTTACCTTGTAACTATATTATAACCTAATATTAGGTTATTGTCAATAGTTTTTACCCTTTTTTTAGGTTATTTTCTTGACACGTAAATGCATTTAAAATATAATCGAATCAGGAGGGATATTATATGGTCAGATATAAAATTGATGTTTTTAGCGAATTAAAAAAGCATGGATTCAATCAAACTCGATTACAACATGAAAATTTATTACCAAAACAGACTATGGCTAATATTAAAGCAGGAAAATCTATCACACTAGAAACTTTAAATAAAATCTGTTTAATGTGCAAACTGCAACCCGGAGATATTATCGAAGTAATACCAACAGATGAAGAAAAAGTCAAATATTATTGACGATAACCTATTATTAGGTTATAATATAATTAAGTTAAACAGTTAACTTAATTACCGGACAAGCGGAGAAAGGAGGACAAGATGAAAGAAATGGGAATGACTGACAAGCAATTCGATGGATTTATCCGTTTCCTAATGGAATCCATCAAAGAGGCACGGACTGAAAAAGAACCACAGAAAAAAGATGAACGTCTGGACAAAATCCTTGAAAACCTTCAAAATACTTTAGAGAACTAAAAAGAGCCGTTTTCCGGCTCAGTACATTCCATAGCAGGGGCAGGCTTGTCACTATCCCCTGCTATCATATTCTGACAGATACCAATAAATATTTGAATAATTTATTTGATAAATATCAATAACTAACGGTCCTTGATACATAAAACCATTTTTGCTGCAAAACAAATTATTTCATCCAAAAAACCAACTGTCGAATATTGATAGTTAATTCTTTTGATGAAATGATTTTAATGTAATTGTCGATTAAAATTGTAGAATTCTTTTTCCGTATTATTTTTTATTTTTTCTACTTTTGTTAAAGTAAGAAAATCATACGGTTTTTTAAGAAATTCTGAAAACCAGTAAAACAACGGATATGGTCTCTTCATTATTGACTGATTGTCATCACTCCTAATAATCGTATTCTCCATCATGTTTATTTGTTCCTGAAGTGGAATATGATTATTTGATAGGAACTGACAAACTTCTGTTGTTCCATATGTTCGGCAAATGAAAGGTCTAACATTATAAATCGAACATTTATGCTGTCCATTTAGGAAAATACACGCTGGCAAATCTCTTGGATTTTCATTGTCCCGAAAATAACTAGAGTTCAAACATTCCCTTCCGCCCGAAGGCATAATTTTTTCTAGTTTTTCCAGTAATTCTGGATGTTTCTCCGCTATAATTTTTTTATTCTTTTGTGCCTTCTCCATGTAGAGTTTGATATTCTCTCCTCTATGTAGTAGTTCTTCAACAATCATCAAGAATTCATTTTCACTAACAAAAAAATAATCTTTGCAGCATTCTGAACATCCATTAATACATGTATTTCCAATTCCTAAGTTGTTACAAACTTCGTCAAATGCCGCGTTTTTACGATACATATCCGCTAGCTTACTCTCCCCTGAAATATGATAGTGACATTTTTTATATTTTTTTCCACTTCCGCAAAAACATTTATCATTTCTTTCCATATGATACACTTCCTTTTTATTGTATTGTATCACGTTTTCTTTTTTATTCCAACTTTCAATATTCTATTATCAAAATCCCTTTTTCCCGTCACTTCTTTTTACTTCAGGTATATTTCATTTTTTGCATCAATAATATGCACTTCTGACTTCTTGGTTTTATCTTTACTCATTTTTTTAATTATGCTCTTATAAAAAGACATTTTGTTGCGTTTTATTTCCATGTTCTTCTTTCCTCTTAGTCTAAATAATTCTTTGTTTTTTGGATGTTCTACTGTCGGGCACTGCTTTCACCTGTAGCATAACGCTCATTAGAGCTATCATTTTACTCCAAAGCATTTTCACAATTGATAAAATTTTTATCTATTTCCGAATAACATTTCCACTTTCTGCAAATCATCCCTATAGCTTTCTATCTCAGATATAATCTGATGAAAATTTACATCCGAATATACTTTTTTCAGCATCGGGTCTTGTCTCATCTTATCCAGCATCTCATAACTATCTGAAAGCATTCTTTCATATCGCTCTGGAAGTATTGCTAATTTTTTCTCTTTCAAAACTTTTCCTTCACATTCTCTCAGAACCTTCCCTTTAATCTCCAAAATATCCAACCATTTTAATAACATCTCTTCCCCAAGTTTACCCGGATACTGTTTCTTAAATCCAGAACACGCTGCCACTACTTCTTCCCAATATCCATCCGTATTCTCCACTTTCAAATAATTCAGAACCAGCTTATCAAAGTCTCCAAATAAATCAATCCCAACCCCTTCTTTCCTATTTTCCATATCAATCACTCTCCTTCCAAGAAAGAAACCACCGCCTTATCTTCCACAAAACAATACCCGGTTCCGCTCAGAATTGTCTGATAATTCCAATCTGCAGAACCGGATATTGTCTTTATTCCATATACAATTTATCAATCATAGTTGCAGCTATATTTTCCTAATCGTGAAAATAAAATCTGCCTTTATCCTTATAATAATCCATCGTAACAATCACATTTTCCTCTGGGAACACACCATTCCCCTGATTTTCCATGAACAACTGACAATCCATAGAATATTTAGACTCCAATTCCGAAATCCGCAGGGAACCACAAAATGCTGCACCCGATACACCAGAATAACCATGACTTCTTGTCCAATCCCCTAATGCCTCCGAAACTTCATTCTGAGTAATTTCCATTTTTTCCAACGTCTCCCCGTCTAACCCTGTCACTTTTATTTTGGGAATCTGCCCATCTGATACTGTATCTTCTGTCTCTTCTTCATTCTCTTTCTGCATGGTTTCCGCCATTTCTAAAGAATTTTTGAGCTGTACCCTCTGAGTATCTTTTTGTCTGTCAGATTTCTCTGGTAATCCCTCCCGCATCTTTCCCGTATCCGTCTGATGGCTTTCCCAATGGTTCTTTCCCCCATGATAAACTCCACAAACCAGCAAAAATGCCAATATTATCATGATTATTTTTTTCTTCATTTTTTACACCCCTATTCCGGTATCCCGCCAGGATACACCCAGCCTATCCATCCCGTATATCCCTGACAGGTTGCCGTCTGCCAGGCACACCAATCCGACAACGTTTCTATAGAAAAATGACCGACATTGTTCGCAACCATCCCATTCCCCAAATAAATCCCTACATGACCGTACACACTTCCCATTGCGCCGCTCCCACTGCCACACACAATTGCACCGGGGGGAATATTGTCCATACTGGTAGAGCCTGTGCTTTGATAGGTATTCCACATATCTATCGCATTGCCATATGGAATCACCCCCGCACCAGCAGCCTGATAGACACCAGTAACCCATGCGGCACACATATCAGGTGTACATGGATATGCACCCTGATTATTCTTTGCAATATCCACAATCCGCTGCATCCTGTCTGTTACTGTCCCATGATAACTCCCGCCGGATGCAGCTCCAGCCTGATACTGCTCCCAAGTCATATTGTCGAATTGGTAAAGATTATATGTATCCATATACTGGATACATTTCTGAACATAGGAATAGTCCGTTGCCCAGCCTGATGCCCGGATTCCCCGGATAAAATTTCTTGCATTCTCTATCGTATACTGGCCATCATTCTGATTGAAATAACCAGATATATGGCTTGCATATGGCTCCCTTGTCAGCATCCACGCCCGCTGTTTAATACAGGACGCATAATCTGGATAAATAGAAAACCCGGCAGCAACCGTATAATCTCCCCCTGTTTCTGTCTGCTCCCCGGTAGACATGTTTACCGAGCCACATGCAAAGCTATCCCCGGAGAAATATTTAATCCCAAACAGATTTTTATAGCCATATGCCAGCTTCGATAATCCCTGCCCGGTATCTCCCCCAGGACCATACACTCCAAATCCAGACTCTGCAATCAACTGCGCTATACCGGAAGATACGGGGATACCACTCTCCTCCTGCGTTTCAAAAAATGCCTGCATCATTTCCTGTGTAATAAAGCCCGGCAGATTATATCCGGCTTGTATATCCCCGTCAGAATCTTCCCCTACACTGGAAAACAGAATCGTAAACAGGAAAAAAATGAACAGGGCTCCTGACATTGCCACTGCCACCAGTCCCATAAACCTCTTTTTCATCCTATTTCCTCCTACCGCATTTCCATGATAATCAGTTCTCCATCCTCCTGCGATGCCAGTTTAAGCTCATATTGGTTTAAAACGCTCATTCCTAATATGTTATCAAGATATTTCACAGAGCAGGAAACTGTATATTCCCCTTTCCCAGTTTTCTGTATAGTCAGGTTGTCGATACTTTCCAATTTATAATCTTTACCAATCGGTTTTACACTCTTATCTTTTACATAATAGACTAGTTCCTTCTCCGTCGCTTTCGGGTATATTTTATAAAAAGTATTTAGAAACTCCTGAATCTTCTCCCTGTCCTCTGTCTCCAGACTGTCAGATGCTTTTAACCTCTCCGTTTCATACCCGGATTTTCCGGGCATATTAGTAACAGCCGGATTCTTTGTCACAACATAACTTCCATTCTCTGTATGTACATCCATCATCCATGCACTCGTTTCTTCTATATTTTTCGTTTCCTGTGTGACTGTATAGATGACCCTGAAATCCGTGTTCGATTCTGTAAGCGGTTTTACCGACCAAAGCTGCACCTTGGATACGGTTACGGTATTAAGCAGTTCTCGGCTCCCCGCATTCATATCCAGAAGAGGTTTCTGCATATAATCTTCCAGTTCACTTTTCCACTTCATCTGCTCTTCACTGTCCGTACTGTAAGAAAAATACAGCCGAGCAAAATTTTCCGTAAAAGACTCAATCCCGGAATAATTTTCCACCCGTTCCACCACTGTCTTTTTTTCATAAACAGTCTCCCGGTCTATCGCTGTAAAATTTTTGTACACAGCAAATGCAAAAGAGACCGCCAACAGCCCCCAACAGCCATACGCTATGATACGCCGTTTTTTCCAACTGCTCATCACGGGATCTTTTCTCTTTTCTTTCTGTTCCTTCTTTTCCTTACCTGTCACTGCTTTCTCTCTCCTTTCATACCATGCTCTTTCCGAACATGTAGACTGCCCTGCGGTCTGCCACTATCCTGCAAATGCCTTTCCCGTCCACTAAAATTATCATTATGCAGAGGAAAATCACCTACATCTTTGACGCCCCGTCCGCTCACACTACCAGATTTTCCGTCCTTTCTGCCTTCTACCGCCATTTCCCGTCTGCGCTATTGATATCCAGAACCAGCTCCTGTCCCATCCCCCTCAGATAGACCTCTCAAATGTCTCTGTAAGGGCGGCTGTTTTTCAGGCTGCCCCGGAGATTGGTTCGTTTTTTTCATCTGTGCTGGATTGGAGGCTCCATCCCTGACGCCTTTCTGCTGGTTAAACTCCCTCTTTCCTTCCTCCTCTGTTTTCCCGATACTTCTCCGGTTCTCCCGTTGTAGTTCACGTTGCCTATCCTCTCCTGCTTTTGCTTTCTTACCGATTTCTCCAGAATCTTTCTTGTTTGTATTTCCAGCTCCTTCCTCCGGAGCTTTCCCCCGGAAACCAGTTGTCAAAGTCCCTGTAGCCGGAACTTTTCCACCTAAACCTTTTGCCGGAGTTGTCACAGCCGGAGTTTTTCCACCTAAACCTTCAGGTGAAGTCCCCACAGCCGGAGCTTTTCCTTTTCTTCCGAACACCCGTCTTGCCATCATCAAATCCACAGCCGCCCGGCGCATGGAGAAATTCTTTTGTATTCCATCATTTCCTCCGATTCCCATATACGAAATCAATTCACGGGTCTTGGAAAGTGCAACCACATATACAAGAACCTGTAAGAACATCATCCAGAAAAAGTTGCCCGTCCCGCTTAACCGATAACAGAGCATGGAAATGGAAAAGACTACAGTAATAAGTAATGTCACAGCCGGACGCATGAACATCACGCTAAAACACCGCTCCACTATTTTTACCAGCCTTCCGTTTCCACCCGGGAACAGGGAAAAGACCAATGCAACCGGAAGGAACGACATATACAGCATAAACAGCACTTGTGCCGATATCATGATTCCAACCAAAACCATAATGCAAAAACAAACCACCAAGTTCACCACAACCAGCAGAAGTACCATCCCCAATCTCAGGAGCACTTTGGACAGCCCCATATTTTCATTGCCCAGCTCGCCTACTTCCTTCTTTACAAGTTTCTCCCTCCCCTCACTAATCGGTGACTGTTCCAGCAATTCATTTACCCGTCCTTCTCCTATTGATTCCAAGTCTGCTGTACCGTACTGCAACATAAGATACGGCGTTTTTACCAAAATAACAAATAGATTCCCTCGTATAGAGGAGACTGTATCTCCCGTATCCCCTCCTGTTGTAACCGCGGCTCCAATATCAAGGCATTCCTGATTTAGCCCTGTCTGAAAGTCATTCAACATATTCAGGTAGTTTCCTGCATAAGCAATACTTCCCATCCCAAGGACAAGCACTACAACAAACATCAGCAGCCATGACAACGCCTTTGACGCTTTCCGTTTCATGATTCCAACCCAAACCAGATAAACACCAGCAGCCACAATTAAAAATGGCAGCATGGACGGAAACAGACCATGGGAACGCAATCCCCCCGCATCCACGCCCGCTATCATCTGTATATTTCCGGACAGAATGCCGATTGCATCTGTAATAAAATCCAAATGGTATGCCTGCTCAATTAACCATCCTGCAAAAAAAGACACCAGCACGTTTACCATCCAGATTACATTGGTAAGACTATGGAATCCTCCCATAATACCTGCTGTTGCCTTATCTGCCCAATTCCACGGCAGCCATGCACTCCCGGAATCCACATAAAAATCCAGCATATAATTCCAGATAGAATATTTGTTGTATTCTCCGGATGCTCCTACCGTCTGTTCCACCCACTCCGCATGGACATCCGGGACTTTCCAAAACAAAAAAAGCAGCAGAACCAGAATCCCGGTACTCCCCACTGCTACAAACACATTCCGTTTTTTCATCCTGACGCCCCCTTATATATCCAGTTCCCGCTCCGGAGGACTTGTATTAAGACCTCTTTCAAACTCCACGAATACAAAGTCAAACTTAATCACTCCGCAATGCCCATAAATATCAGCAAACAAACACTCCCCATTTTCCAGATTCCTCAAAATGTCCACATTACTTTCCGTAAACTCCAGCCCCATAAATTCCAGTGTCTTTTCAATTTCCCGGATATCCGTTGAACGGAATGCAAATTTCATCCCGATATTGTTCTTCATCTTCTCATCCAACAAATCGTCACAATTCTGCGTGCCGAAATCAATTCCGGCATTCATGTGACGTCCCTCACGTATTAATCTTTGTGCAAGCGCCTTTCCCTGCGCCACCTGGAGCCATGCCCACGCCTCATCCAGCGTAACCGATTTAAACACTCCCTTGTACTGATTGATGAACCGCAAGGAAAATGTGGAAATCACGAGTAGGATGACCGTACTTAATAATTCTGTCAGGCTATAGTTTTCAGGGAGAGTCCCTGTCTCCGGAAGAACCAAATCCTGCACCAGCAATACATTCAGCTCACGGCTGATATCTAAGGAACGTTTCTGGGTTCCATCACCAAAAATCAGGCTGGAAATAGCCAAGTCAGAAAAACTTTCGATATGTACCGCTATCGCCCTGCTGATTTCTGTATCCGTATTCCTTAACTCATCAATGACGCACTTCATTCCCTTGGGTTTACCCTGATACATTGCGACCTTATTCACATGTTCCGCTAGAACGGGGAAACGTTCGGAATCCCGTATCGTAATTCCCGTCATCATAATCAGCACGTCCAATGCAAGTTTTTCTGCATCCTTAACATTTTCCATAATGCAAAATGGGTCAAACAGCCCCCGGTTCTCTTCTCCGGGTACTACATCAATTAAATTCAGATGATTTCCCAAAAACGGAAAGGATTTCCCCCATTCCCCTCTTTCTCCTTTTGGGTCTATGATCAGTGAACGTCCACCAAACAGCACCGTCCAGATTGCCTGCAGATTCATTGCGACAGATTTTCCACCGCCAAGGCTTCCAATAAATGCCCGGGCAAGGGCATTTGTCACGGAACCGGATACCCCCTGCGCTGCAATCCACGGCTGGATATATACCGACTTTTCCCCATTTACCATATGGGCAGAATAAATCCCTTCTTTTTCCCCTAACCGCTGTACTGCGCCAAACCCAATCCCTTCAAGGAAGTCAAGCCGGACATACTGGATATAATCATCCATGTACCTGTCCACAGATGGATAAAACTCTTCATGCAGTCCCGCTTGGTCGCACAATGGACGCTGTATCACCATTTTATACTGCTCATAAAAATCTTTTACTTCCATGACACGGCTTGCCAGCTCCTCATCATCTTTTCCTGCAACCCGCAGGATATAACTGATCTTATACATATTTTCCCTTGTTTTATCCAGCACCGCCTCCAACGACTTTACATCCCCGGCAGCCTCATATACAGCGTTCGTCGATTCGTTCCCACTGTCCCATGCATTCTCATCAAGGTCTTTCAATTCGGCTTTTTTATCCCGCAGTTTCTTTAACGCCGACTTATTCTCAACTACTTCTATTTTTACCGACACATCCACCGGAAACTGAAACCGGGTCTGTTGGTAGTACAGGACTTCCGAATAATAGGGGAACTCATTTTCTCCGGTCATTCTGGATAACGCAAGGTACGCTACTTTCTCCGTTCTTTCTTCCCCTATGATATTCAGACTCCGTTCATGATTCTCAAGTTTACTGTCCTCCAGACGGATCACATCGTACTTCTTTACCCCTACCTTATCATCTTCCACAATCCGCTCCGGATTATAGCTGTAATAATCATAAGACTCTCCCTGATGTCCGTTCAGATGCTGGATAATATACGCTATGTCTTTTGGCTCTGCCCGCCGGAGACGGAAGATTTTTCCAATACGCCCTCTTAACATCTGCTCTAATCTCACATACCGTTCCACCTCCTCTTTGTCCATGCGGACATAGTCCCCGAACAAAGTTTCATTCACATTCCGAAAAAAACCTCTTATGCCCTGGGAAAATATCTTCCCTCCAGACTTCTCTCTCCTCCCGGACAGCTCATACTCCCCGCCTGATAATAGGAATCCGATATAAAAGCGGACTTCAATCTCATTTTTCCCGTGTACATCCTCCAGAAACAGCTCCACGCCATCCAGCATCCTCCATGCAGTATCTTTCAGATCACCTTTCACAAGTTTCTTAGAACGTGCAATTGTCTCATGGATGCTCTCCTCTGTATTCACCAACAGTAAATGCATCTTTTTCGAACGGGCACTCACTAGTAACTTCCCAATATTATCTGCAACTGCAAGGGCTTTATCTTCACTGATGCACGAATAATTATAAGGCATCCATTCATAATAAGCATAAACATCCCCTGTTTTATTGTTAAACACCAGATTGTTTTCCAAATATTTAATCGGAAACTCCTTTCTCAATGTCCCCAACTGTCTGCTCCTCCTTTCCAACCGTTATCTGAACCCCATCATATACGATAAAATCGCCACACCTCACATACTTCCCCCGCACATACGTTTTCGGTCTGCACAGATACAACACAACCGAGCGGAAATACCCGAGCGGTGATTTATCTTCGAATTTCATTTTCCCCATTCCATAAGCAAAGACACAGGGCAGAAAAAAATTATTGACTAAAAATCCATCAAAGATAAATGGCGGTATCCCTTTCATAACCAAAGAAAGCAGAAAAAAAAGCACTGCCCACACTGCGGTAGACAGGGGAACCGGACGTGGAAGACGAATGTCCTCCCATCCATAAATAATTTTTTCCACCCGCCAGATATTACTATAGCTTCTTACAACCTTCATACCTGCCTCCTATACCGAAAAAATTTGGTTAAAGAGCTGTACAAGGATATCCTTCACTCCTCCGGCATTATAAATAAAACCTGCTGCAATTAGAGCAACAACTAATACTCCGGCAGCTTTTACAAATTTCCGCTCTATCATAAGCCAAACACCTACTACGCCAAGCCCAACTAAAAATAATGACTGTAAGTTTGCAATCAGCCAAGTATATAAATTTTGTCCGAAATTCATTTTCCATTCCTCCTATCGTCCATTTCTTCCATGTACCTGTCCATTTTCTTTCCTGCCTGTAATAAGCACATGAACCCAATGCCTATCACCATCCCAAGCACTACAAACAGCAAATCAATCAACATCCGTTCCATTTTCCTAATTCCTCCTTTACGGCAAAACAACCTTTTATAGAAAAACCTTCTGCTGTTCCATAATCCCCTTGTGTTTCTCCACTATCTTATACCGTTTTCCTAAATATTCTGCTACAGGACAGTCCAGAACCCACTCTTCCGGCAACCGTTCCTTTGCGCCAATTTTTGTATTCCGGCATTCAGTATCCACAGGTTCAAACATCTTTCTGACCGCCTCCTTTTCTCTGTTCCAACAACTTTCCTGCCTCCTCAATAAAATGATACCCTTCCGGCACCAGCGCTGCGCAAAACCGTTGTATGAATGAAAAACCGTTCATATACAGAAATCCATACCCCGGCTGCCCACTGCTCCTGAATTTCTGCGTGGTATTTCCAAATGCCATCCTGTACCCGTCCTCCTTCAATACACCCAATACCACCCGAAACCCCAACTGGTCCCTCATATTTCCGCTTAAATACTCCGCATCCGGTCTTTGTGTTGCAAGAATGACAAACACCCCTGCTTCACGTCCCTTTAACACAATCTGGTTCAGGTTTTGCTTAAATATCTCCTTTTCTTTCCTATCCAGCATACTTACATATGCGGTATATTCATCAAAAAACAGGACTATCGGCTGCATATGGTAATGTGTAAAATCCTGACCCGGCATATAATCCGGTCTGTCCTTTATTTCCTGATACCGCTGCTGCATCACCTGTACGCACTCCTCCACCAATGCCATGATTCCAGACACATCAGATGCCACATGGGGCAGAACCATACGGTAATCTGTCAACGAAGAATACTTCGGGTCACAAATGTACAGGACAGCATCCATCTGTAGGAACTCACGAATCAGCACATGAAGGAAATAAGTCTTCCCTCCGCCAGTGCCGCCCACAACCAGCCCATGTGGTACTTTGCTGATATCCCAACTCAGATTCCGCATCAAAGGGATTTTATATCCCTTTACCTCCAATTCGTCCATACGCAGGCGGTTCTTTTCTGCATTTCTCATCAAGTGATACGTCAGATACTCTTTCCGTTGCGTAATATCCACCACATTTGATGAATATGTGTCTTCCAGAATCTTTGTCATATCCTCAAAATTACCCGCCTGATGAAATTTACTGCCATCTAAACGGACAGTAATCAACACCATCCCACGTTTATACTGGTAATAAAAACTGGGAAAATATATAATTTCACGCTTTACCGCCTGTTTTTCATCCCCAAACTCCTGATTCCCTATATAATTCCTTACCAAATACAGCGGATAGGTATATATCAAACGGCACAGACGCTGTAAGTCCTCCAGACGGTTCCAAAATGGAATACACACAATGGTTACTACAGATACCCCAAAACCAATGACTGCTGAAGGGATTACTACCCACTGCACAAAATGCGAAAGCCCATCTTCCTGTTTTAAAATCCCCATCCCGCCATTTTGTAAGCACAGCACAATCATACAAACACAGCACACGGTTCCACACATCCCACAAAACACATCCCTTTTCAGGTTCTGCCATTCCTGCCGAATCCGCATCCCCTTATAATGCAGGTCAACGAACCGGATATCCGGCAATCTCATATCTTCCATCACCTCCAACAAAAAAATCCTACATCTTCTCTTCCTCTTCTGCCATCTGACAGGATAACAATTCATTTGGTGTCTTTCCCAATATAAGGCAGATATACAGCAGCTTGCTCAAAGACGGAAAATAAATTCCACGTTCCATCTTTGAATAATTCTGATAATCCATATCCAATAATTTTGCAAAGTCTGTCTGCTTTGCCCCACACTGCATCCGGCACCGCCGGATATTCCCACCTATAAACTCCTTGGAAAATTCTTCCACAGCCTTTTTCATCCCTCCACTAAACTTCCATGTTCTCGTGCCACTCTTCTATAGCCTTACGCTATTTATTCCTCCGCTTGTCACACCGTTTTCCCAATATATCCCACAATTATAGGGCTATCTTCCCATCCAAACAGAATCATAAAATAACCTTTTCTCTGGCTACTTCACAATTCACAGTGAAACGGTAAGGTGTCTCATCATATCCTCTACAGGTTGCAAGTGTGACTATCTGTTTATCACTGTCTCTCCAGTCATCCTGAAAAACCGCATCGTCTTCCAGACAGGTGAATACCGATTCCACTTCCAGCTCCTTTGTCCGTTCCGGTGTATATAAGTACATCAGTCTATGTTCCCTCTGAAATCCTGCGTCTTCATACTTCTCAAGCTGCCCAAATATCTGACCGGACATCATGTTATGCCCGAACAGGCAAAGGTGCTCACCAGACAGTTTTTCATCCGTGCGTGCCCATGTGAACACCGAGCCTAACGGACTGTAGCTGCCATCAAAACCACGGCTTAAGTATTCCGTATCATTCTCCCCTTTCAGAATAGGGTTATCCACCCCAATCTGCGGTGCGTACAGCCATCCGATGATATCCGGATTGATAGTCTTCAATGTATCGAAGTCAATCCTACGGTTCATGGGATTTTCCGTTTCCGGTTCTGCCACGACCGCTGTAATCAACGCTTTCTGCTTTATTTTTGCCTCTGCAAACGGCTCATGCTCCTGATAGGCCATCCCAAGGAACAGGATGCCCAGCAGGAGCAATACCCCTGCCAGTCCCCTTCTGATTTTATCTGCCATCATTTCTCTTCTTTTTCTTCCCTGCCGCAGTCAGGATTCCTGCCACAACCAGACATCCGGCTGCACCTGCAAGATAATACAGCGTATGGTCTCTCAATCCGGTCTGTGGTGCAGTATTTACCGGAATATCCGGCTTTGGCGTGTGTTTCGGTTCTATAGCCACATCGTAAAGCATCTCCCCCTCTGCATCCGACCAAGTCGGAATCGCTATCAGGGACGGCTCCACAGCATCATAGTTTTTTGTATCCTCTGCCTGAATCAGGTAAACACCCGCATCCAAACCGGAAAACAGGACCCCGCCACTGCCATCCGTGATGCCGGATGCAGATTGGTCTGTAGTTCCTTCTTTTCTCTTTTCCGCCAGTCTTTCGGCTGCCGCTTTCAAATCATCTGCATTCCTGATGGCGTTTAAATCCACACTACTATCTTTGTATGCATCCAGCAGAACGTACTCTCCATCCGTAACGTCCGCGATTTTCACACAGTAAAACCGGACACCCCCTTTCGAAGTTCCCGCTTTTCCATCCGTAAGCCGGACGCTGATGGAACCTTCCCGGTCTTCCTCCACCTGTGCCAGCAGACTCCTATCCGGCAGGGAAACTTCCCCGCTGTCCGCCCCATCCATATAATCAATGGCAATTTCTTCCGCTGAAACAGATACTGTGGATGTATCCGCTGCAAAAGCAGTGGATGCGCATAAGGCTACCGCCAACGCAGTCAGCGCCAGTATCCGTTTTACTTTCCTGAATTTCATTTCACTTCCTCCTGCCTTTTCTTTCTGTCCTCTCTTCTGTTCTTTATGTACCCTGCAATTGCGATTACAAGGAACAGGAACGGCAATGCCGACAGCAGGATTTCCCTTACCGATGGGACACCCTGCTCTATGGGATCATAAACAGCCTTGGAATACTTCACCCGCTCCCCGGTCACTACCAAACGGTGGGTATTGATGCCGTATGGCGTACAGGTCACAAGGGACACCAAGTCCTTTTCCTTTTGAATCCGCATCACCGACATATCGTCCGGCTCTACAATCTGAATCTCACAGACTTTGTATGCCAATGTCTCATTTCCCATACAAATGAAGAATAAATCTCCCTTTTTCATCTCATCAAGACGTACCAACAACTTAGAGCTTGGCAGCCCCCGGTGTCCAGTCAGCACACTGTGGGTGTTCTTTCCCCCCACCGGAAGGCTCGTCCCCTGTAGATGTCCAACTCCATTAGAAAGGGATTCCTTCGCTGTACCATGGTAGATGGGCAGCTCCACATGAATCTTCGGGATGTCCAGACTTCCCATCGTTCCATTTCCGGAAATATCCAACATATTCTGGTAACTGTCATCACTTAAGATGTCCGTGCCGTCCACAAGGATCCCCTCCGACTGGTAGAGCATATCATTGTATGCTTTCGCCTCTGCCAGCATCCCATCCAGTTTCTCTTCCCTTTTGTCTGCCGCTTTCTGATAGGTGGCAACGGCATCCGCCTGACGCCGCTGCTCAAACAGGTTGTTAAAAAGTGGTAAGCAACATAGGAAAAAGCCAATCAGGAACACTGTTTTTGTACCCCATTTCCGTTTCATCCCTACTCTTCCTCATGTTTCTTTCTTCTGCTGTACACCATGGAACCGCCCATCATTGCCACACCTGCGGTCAGCAGGATAAGGACTGCGGAAGTACCCGTTACCGGAAGTTTCTTTCCGGCTTTATTGATAACGGTCAGGTTCATGGAACCGTCTTCCGCATCGGTAGATAGGTTCTGGTCCTCCTTCCCAAGCAGCCCGTCATAGAAACTCTCGGTATGTGCGCTTGCCTCCAGTTTCTGCAAGGTATCTTCCGTTGCACCATTTCCTTTGACATAGGAATCACGGTCGGTGGTGAACGTCGGGGTTACGGTCAGTGTAACCGGTGTTTTCAGCGGACGGTATCCGGCCGGTGCTTTCGTTTCCTTCAGGTAATAGGTACCGCCGTCCAGTCCATAGATGGTAAATGTCCCGTCTTCTGCGGATACCATTTCCACTGCCTCACCCGGCGCTGTGCCTCCGGTATGGTCTGTCCCTCCGGCGGAATCCCGGTTGATGACAAGATAACCGCCATTGCCCGGTTTTACATAGACTTCATTCTTGCAGTCCTTGTCACTGTAGAGGCGGAATCTTGCCCCTGCAAGGGTTTTCTGGTGGTCATTGATCTTGTCCACGTCCAACTTGTAGGTGAAGCAGACAACCGTATCCCACGGAGTTTCCCCGGTACTTCCGTCATGGTCGGAGTCCGCATCGTTGGAGAATTCCAGTTTGACGTCGTTTTCGAATCCCGGACGTCCCGTATCCTCTGCCGCCTTGTCGTTGAGTGTTGCATTATAGGTCAGGCGAACAGACTGACCGTAGACATTCTCATTCTTATCATTTATCTGATTGAATTCCCGGTCTACAATCGCTTTGATGTCCTTTACAACTATCTGGAATGTCTCATCACCAACCCCCGGTGTCACCACGGTATACTCATTTGCTGCCAATGTATACGTTTTCGCTTTGCCCGCCGCATCCTTCCCGGTAATGGCAATCTTCACGGATTTCGGCTGGAAGGTCAGCGCCTCATCCATCTTGTCGT
>X357_Northern_Tamandua__coassemble_343_pt1 | contig 106833 bp, 91 predicted proteins | sample X357_Northern_Tamandua__metabat2_low_PE_004 | metagenome-assembled genome bin X357_Northern_Tamandua | reverse complement strand
AAGAAAAGGCAGGAGGAAGTGAAATGAAATTCAGGAAAGTAAAACGGATACTGGCACTGGCTGCGGTGGTGATTGCCTTATGCACATCGGCTGCTGTTGTAGCAGATGCATCCGAAGACCGGCAAGGTTCTATCACCGTCCGGCTTACGGATGGGAAAACAGGAAATTCGAAAGAAGGTGTCCTGTTCTGCTGCACAAAGATGGCGGATGTTGCGGATGGAGAGTACAGATTGCTGGATACATACAGGGATACCGGGATAGAATTGGACGCTATCGGAAATGCGAATGATTTGAAAGCAGCAGCGGAAAAACTGGCGGAAAAGGCAAAAGAGGAAAATACGGACGAATCCGCATCTGGTACGACGGACAGCAGCGGCGAGGTTCGGTTTTCCGGTTTGGATGTAGGTGTATATCTGGTTCAGGCAGAGGATACAAAAAACGATGATGCTGTGGAGCCGTCCATGATAACGATTCCGACATGGTCGGATGCAGAGGGGGTCATGCTCTACGATGTGTTCATGGAACCCAAACACACGCCAAAGCCGGAAGCACTGAGAGTGAGCGCACCACAGACTGGATGGAGGGACAATACGCTGTATTACCTTGCGGGTGCGGCCGGATGTCTGGCTTCGGTCGGAATCCTCGCTGCGGCAGGAAAGAAAAAGAAGAGAAACGATGGCAGATAAAATCAGAAAAGGGCTGGCGGGGGCATTGTGATATGCTCCCTCCTAAGTGACAAGTTTTTATTTTTTCACTTGTCTATATGGAAGGGAGAATATCATTGTGACAGCCCTGTCTGTATCACACTTTTTGATAATAAAGTTTTTCCAACAGATTAATTAAGGAGTAGAGAATCATCGCCATGATGCACAGAAGAACAATGGACATCAGAAGCCAATCCATTTTAAAGACCTGACTGGAATAGATAATCAGATAGCCCAGTCCGTTCCGTGCAGCGAGAAATTCTCCAATAATTACACCTACAAGGCACAGCCCGATATTGACCTTCATATTGCTGATGATTGCCGGAATGGAACTGGGCAGTACGACTTTTGTCAGGGCGTGGAATTTCGTGCCGTGAAGTGTGTAAATAAGCCGCAGTTTTTCCGAATCAACCCCGACGAATGCGGTATATAGATTCAGAATGCTGCCGAAAATTGCAACGGACATACCCGCAACGATAATGGTTGTATGGTTTGCTCCGAGCCAGACGATTAAAAGTGGTGCAAGTGCAGATTTTGGCAGGCTGTTCAGAACGACGAGGTATGGATCTAATATTTCGGATAGTTTCAGGCTGCACCAGAGCAAAACAGCAAACAGGATACTGATGGCGGTCACAAGCAGAAAACTGGCAAGTGTCTCATAAAGCGTCACCCAAAGATGCATGAAAATAGTACCGTCCAGAGCCATTTCCCAAAAACAGAGTGCAATACGGGAGGGACTGCTGAAAATGAAGGAATCAATGATTCCAACATTTGCCGTGAATTCCCAGAGAAACAGAAAGCCAAGTAAAATAGCGAGGCGGGACACGCGGACGATGCGGCGGTGTTTTCTCTGTTGATTCAGATAATGTTGCTGCCCGGTGGAAAGTTCAAGCATATGGGTTCAGCTCCTTCCAGATTTGATTAAAATAAGTTTTAAATTCCGGAGCGTTTCTGCGCTGCATCGGAGTGTCGTGTTCCAGATGGAATGTAACCGGAATGGCGGAGGCGATGGTGGCAGGGCGTGGAGTCAGTACGAGAATCCGGTCGGCAAGACTGACTGCTTCGGATAAATCATGAGTGACAAGAATTGCGGTCTTTCCGGCCTGACGCAGAATCTGTCCGATGTCATCTCCAACGGTTAGCCGTGTCTGGTAGTCCAGAGCGGAAAAAGGTTCATCTAACAGTAGGATATCCGGATCAAGAACAAGTGTCCGAATCAGGGCTGCCCGCTGCCTCATGCCTCCGGACAGTTCCGAAGGCTTGGCATTTTCAAATTGTTTCAATCCATACAGCTCCAGTAACTCATGTGCTTTTGCACGGGTCTTTGCGGAAAGCATATGCTGGATTTCCAGACCGAGCAATACGTTATTGTAGACTGTGCGCCACTCAAACAGATGGTCATGCTGCAGCATATAGCCAATATTGGTGGTACTTTGCCGGAGGTATTTTCCATTTAGTTTTATGAGTCCCTTTTCCGGTTCCAGCAACCCACATATAATAGAAAGAAGGGTAGATTTACCGCATCCCGATGGACCGACAATTGCGATAAATTCTCCGGAATCGACGGAAAATGATATGTCACAAAGAGCAGTTGTCTCACCCTCCGGTGTGTGGTATGCATAATGTATGTGTTTCAATTCCAGAATCGGTTCCATGCAGGCACTCCAATCAATCCGGTATATAGCTATTTTATGAAAAAAAAGACAGAACGGTGCATAGAAAAACAGAATGCAGCTTTGGAAGAAATGGCAGAATCTGTACTGTGCATCTGTCTTTGAATATGTTATACTTTCTATGTACAAAGATAAAACAGGAGAGCAAAGTATGGATTTCATAAAATGGAAGAGTACGAATGAAAATGTACAGAAAATCAATTATCAGAAAGAGTTGGATAAACAGATAGAGCAATTACAGAAGGAAGGGCTGGTGCCAAGACTGCTGCTGCACAGCTGCTGTGCGCCATGCAGCAGTTATGTTCTGGAATATCTGTCAGAGTATTTTGAAATCACGGTGTTTTATTATAATCCGAATATCTATCCGGAAAGTGAATATACGAAACGTGTACTGGAACAACAGACACTGATTCATCACATGCATTTCCGGCATCCGGTCACATTTATGGCAGGGGCATATGATAAAGAAAAGTTCTACGAGATGGCGAAAGGGCTGGAGGGTGTAAAGGAAGGCGGAGAACGCTGTTTCCGGTGTTACGAGCTCAGGCTGAGAGAAACGGCAAAGAAAGCGGTGGAAGGAAAATTTGATTATTTTACGACCACACTCAGTATCAGTCCGCTAAAGAATGCACAGAAGCTCAATGAAATCGGAATGAAACTTGCACAGGAATTTGGTGTTTCTTACTTAATGTCCGATTTTAAGAAAAAGAATGGATATAAGAGGTCAGTAGAATTGTCGGAAAAGTATGACCTATATCGTCAGGATTACTGTGGATGTGTGTTTTCAATGAGAGATGGAACGTAAGAAGACAGAATATTCTGAAAACCGACTGCAAAGGGGACTGTCCCCTTTGCAAGTTCCCTTTGAAAAAGAGGTGGACATTGACACTTTAGTGTGGTAAACTAATTGGCAAACGTTATTGTTCGGACGGCATATGCAGGATTGGACAACAGTATACAAATAAGAAAAAGGAAGAGAGGAAGAAACAATGGCGCAGTTATGGGGCGGTCGTTTTACAAAAGAAACGGACAAACTTGTATATAATTTTAATGCATCTATTTCCTTTGACAAAAAGTTTTATGAGCAGGATATCCGAGGCAGTATCGCACATGTGACGATGCTTGCAAAGCAGGGAATCCTGACAGAAGAGGAGAAAGTACAGATTATTGACGGGCTGAACGGAATTTGCAGGGATGTGGAGAACGGGACGCTGGAGATTACAGATAAATATGAAGATATTCACAGTTTTGTGGAGGCAAATCTGATTGACAGGATAGGGGATGCGGGAAAAAAACTGCATACCGGACGCAGCAGGAATGATCAGGTTGCACTGGATATGAAACTGTACACGAGAGATGGAATTGTGGAGCTCGACAAGTTGGTAAAGAAGCTGTTGGAGGTTCTTCTGCAGATTATGAAGGACAACACTGAGACGTTTATGCCGGGATTTACACATTTGCAGAAAGCTCAGCCGATTACGCTGGCACATCATATGGGGGCTTACTTTGAGATGTTCAAACGGGACCGTTCCCGCCTGAAAGATATCTATGCAAGAATGAATTATTGTCCGCTTGGTGCGGGGGCACTGGCAGGGACAACTTATCCGCTGGATAGGGATTATACAGCGGAGCTGCTTGATTTTACAGGACCGACGCTCAACAGTATGGATTCTGTAGCAGACCGGGACTACCTGATTGAACTGTTGTCTGCAATGTCTACGATGATGATGCACTTAAGCAGATTTTCCGAGGAAGTTATCCTCTGGAACTCGAACGAGTATCAGTTCGTAGAGATTGACGATGCATACAGTACAGGCAGCAGCATTATGCCGCAGAAGAAAAATCCGGATATTGCAGAACTGGTAAGAGGAAAGACCGGAAGGGTGTATGGAGCACTGATGTCGTTACTTACTACAATGAAAGGCATTCCGCTGGCATATAATAAGGATATGCAGGAAGATAAAGAACTTGTGTTTGATGCGATTGATACAACAAAAGGCTGTCTTGCGCTGTTTACGGGAATGCTCCACACAATGAAATTCAATAAGACGCGGATGGAAACCAGTGCAAAGAACGGATTTACAAATGCGACGGATGCTGCGGATTATTTGGTAAATCACGGCGTGCCGTTCCGCGATGCACACGGAATCGTGGGACAGCTTGTGCTGTACTGTATTGAAAAAAATATTGCGCTGGACGATATGAGTATGGAAGAGTTCCGCGCAATTTCACCGGTATTTGAAGAAGATATTTATGATGCAATCAGCATGAAGACTTGTGTGGAGATGAGAAATACGATTGGAGCGCCGGGAAAGGACGCAATGGAAAAAGTCATTGCACAGGAAGAGGCATATCTGATTTCGGAGTAAGCTGTATAATAATAGTAACTAATAGAGGATTAAAGAAAGAAGAGTAAAGGAGAAGTACAATGAATCAGAAACTAAGAGTCGGTATTTTGGGAGCAACAGGAATGGTAGGACAAAGATTTATCTCTCTGCTGGAAAACCACCCATGGTTTGAGGTCGTTACGGTAGCGGCAAGCCCGCGTTCCGCAGGGAAGACATACGAGGAGGCTGTCGGCGGCCGGTGGAAAATGGATACACCAATGCCGGAAGCTGTAAAGAAACTGGTTGTTTTAAATGTAAATGAAGTAGATAAAGTTGCTGCAACAGTAGATTTTGTATTCAGTGCTGTTGATATGACAAAAGAAGAGATTAAGAAAATCGAAGAGGAATATGCAAAGACGGAGACGCCGGTTGTATCCAACAACAGTGCACATCGCTGGACGCCGGATGTACCGATGGTAGTGCCGGAGATTAATGCAGACCATTTTGAAGTGATTGCAGACCAGAAAAAACGTCTTGGAACAACCCGCGGATTCATCGCAGTAAAACCAAACTGCTCAATCCAGAGTTATGCTCCGTGCCTTGCGGCATGGAAAGAATTCGGACCAAAGGAGGTTGTTGCGACAACTTATCAGGCAATTTCCGGAGCAGGAAAGACATTCAAAGACTGGCCGGAAATGGCCGGGAATATCATTCCGTTTATCGGAGGGGAAGAAGAGAAGAGTGAGCAGGAGCCGCTGAGGGTACTTGGAAAGGTTGAAAACGGAGAGATTGTAAAAGCAGAACTTCCGAAGATTACATGTCAGTGTATCCGTGTTCCGGTATTGAACGGACATACAGCCGCTGTGTTTATCAATTTCGAAAAGAAACCGACCAAAGAGCAGTTGATTGAAAAACTTGTGAATTTCAAGGGATTTCCGCAGGAGGAAGGACTTCCGAGCGCGCCGAAGCAGTTCATCCAGTATTTGGAAGAGGATAACCGCCCGCAGGTTACACAGGATGTGGATTATGAGAATGGAATGGGTGTTTCTATCGGACGTCTGAGGGAAGACACACTGTTCGATTACAAATTTGTCGGACTGTCCCACAACACGGTCAGAGGAGCAGCAGGCGGAGCGGTATTGTGTGCTGAGGCATTGACAGCAAAAGGATATATTCAGGCGAAATAGTGTAGAATATATCGGTGAAATCTACGAGCGGTTCCGGTGTAGTATGTCAGCAGGGCCAACGGACCGCTTCCGGCAAGTGTGCAGAAGGCGCACTTGATGCAAAGGAAAAATCACACAATTTATATAGGAGGTTGTCACGATGGGAATGACAATGACACAGAAAATCCTTGCGGCACATGCAGGATTAGATTCTGTTGAAGCAGGGCAGTTGATTATGGCAAAGCTGGATGTTGTGATGGCAAATGATATCACAGGTCCGATGGCACTGCCGATTTTCAGCCAGATGGCTGAGAATGTATTTGATAAAGATAAAGTTGTTTTTGTACCGGACCATTTTACACCGAATAAGGATATCAAGTCTGCGGAGAACTCAAAGGCAATCCGTGAGTTTGCAAAGGAACAGGGATTAAGCTGGTATTTTGAGCAGGGAAAATCCGGTGTGGAGCATGCAATTCTGCCGGAGACCGGTGTGGTTGCTGCCGGAGAATGTATCATCGGTGCGGACTCACATACATGTACATATGGTGCGCTGGGGGCATTTTCAACAGGTGTAGGAACAACGGATATTGCGACCGGAATGGCAACCGGAGAGCTCTGGTTTAAAGTCCCAAGTGCAATCAAGTTCGTACTGACCGGAAAACCGGGACCATACGTAAGCGGTAAAGATGTGATTATTCATATTATCGGAAAAATCGGAGTGGACGGCGCTCTGTACAAATCTATGGAATTTGTCGGAGACGGAATTGCAAATCTGTCTATGGATGACCGGTTTACAATGGCAAATATGGCAATCGAAGCTGGCGCCAAGAACGGAATCTTTATGGTGGATGAACAAACGGAAAGCTATCTCAAAGAACATACAAAAAAAGAATATAAGGTATATGCTGCAGACGGGGACGCACAATATGATGAAGTAATCGAAATTGATTTGTCAGAAGTGCGTCCGACCGTAGCGTTCCCTCATCTCCCGGGAAATGCAAAAACAATTGATGAGATTGAGGCAATGGAGCCAATCAGGATTGATCAGGTAGTTATCGGCTCCTGTACAAACGGAAGAATGCAGGATATGAGAAAGGCAGCGGCAGTTCTCAAAGGGCACACGGTACATCCGGATGTACGTGTCATGGTTATTCCGGCAACTCAGAAGATCTACAAACAGTGCATTGCCGAAGGACTGCTGGATATTTTTGTGGATGCCGGGTGTGCAGTCAACACACCGAGCTGCGGACCTTGTATGGGCGGGCACATGGGTGTCATGGCGGCAGGAGAAAAGTGTGTCTCTACAACAAACCGTAACTTTGTCGGAAGAATGGGGCATGTAGATTCCCTGATTTATCTGGCGTCTCCGGAGGTTGCGGCAGCAAGTGCAATTGCCGGATATATTGCCAATCCTGAGAAAGTAGGTGACAAATAATGAAAGCGTTGGGACATGTGTTTAAGTATGGAGATAACGTGGATACAGATGTTATCATCCCTGCAAGATATCTGAATTCTTTTGATGCACAGGAACTTGCAAGCCATGCCATGGTGGATATCGACCCGGAATTCGTGAATAAAGTTCAGCCGGGGGATTTAATTGTGGCAAATAAAAACTTCGGATGTGGTTCTTCGAGGGAACACGCGCCGCTTTGTCTGAAGACTGCAGGAGTAGGCTGTATTATCGCGGAGACATTTGCAAGAATTTTTTACCGGAATGCAATTAATATCGGGCTTCCGATTATCGAATGTCCGGAGGCGGCAAAAAATATCGAGGCAGGCGATGAGGTAGAAGTTGATTTTGACAGCGGCAAGATTTATAACCGGACAAAAGGAACGGAGTTCCAGGGACAGGCATTCCCGGAATTCATGCAGAAACTGATTGCAGCAGGTGGACTTGTGAATTATACAAACAGTAAAAAGAAGAGGTAGAAAAATGAATCTATTATACAAAAGCACACGGAATGCAGAGGAAACAGTAACCGCATCTCAGGCAATTCTAAAAGGTCTTGCAGAGGACGGAGGTCTGTTTGTTCCTACAGAGATTCCGAAACTGGATGTAACAATGGACGAACTGAAGGGAATGTCTTATCAGGAAACTGCGTATTCGGTAATGAAACAGTTTCTGACAGATTTCACAGAAGAAGAATTAAAGCAGTGTATCGACCGTGCGTATGATGCTAAGTTTGATACACAAGTCATTGCGCCGCTTGTAAAAGTAGGGGACACGTATCATCTGGAATTGTTCCACGGCGCAACAATTGCGTTCAAAGATATGGCACTTTCTATCTTGCCTCATCTGCTGACAACGGCGGCAGAGAAAAACAATGTGACAAAGGAAATCGTTATTCTGACAGCGACATCGGGGGATACCGGAAAGGCTGCACTTGCCGGATTTGCCAATGTACCGGGGACGAGAATCATTGTGTTCTATCCGAAAAATGGTGTCAGCAAAGTACAGGAACTTCAGATGGTGACACAGAAAGGTGACAACACAGCAGTTGTTGCAATTCATGGAAACTTTGACAATGCGCAGAGTGGTGTCAAGGCACTGTTTGAAGATAAAAAGTTGGGAAAAGAGCTTGCAGACGCAGGCTTCCAGTTTTCTTCCGCAAATTCTATCAATATCGGACGTCTGATTCCCCAGGTTGTATATTATGTTTATGCATATGCTAAATTACTGGAAAATGAGGAAATTGCAGACGGCGAGGAAATCAATGTAACGGTTCCGACCGGAAATTTTGGGAATATTCTCGCGGCATACTATGCAAAACAGATGGGAGTTCCGATTGCAAAATTAATCTGTGCATCCAATGAAAATAAAGTACTGTTTGATTTCTTTAAGACCGGAAAATATGACAGAAACCGAGAGTTTGTACTGACTTCTTCCCCGTCTATGGATATTTTGATTTCAAGCAATCTGGAGAGGTTGATTTATACAATTGCCGGACAGGACGCGCAGAAGAACAGCGAGTTGATGGCGGCCCTGAAAAATGACGGTGTATATGAGATTACACCGGAGATGAAGAGGGGACTGTCTGATTTCGAGGGTGGATTTTCTACCGAAGAAGAGACAAAAGAAACAATCGGTGACACATACCGGTCTACGGGATATGTGATGGATACACATACCGCTGTTGCAGCTCATGTAAGCCGTGTTTACCGCGATGAAAGCAAGGATGACAGAAAGATGCTTGTTGCATCGACTGCCAGTCCATACAAGTTTGCAAGAAGTGTGATGACCGCCATTGATGAGAAATATGATGCAATGGATGAATTTACGCTGATTGACGAGCTGGAAAAAGTGTCAGGGACAGCAGTTCCAAACGCAATTGACGAAATCCGCAATGCACAGATTCTTCATACAAGAGAATGCGATGCAGACAAAATGAAAGAAACCGTAAAAAGTATTCTTGGAGTGGAGGAGTAAACAGAGATGGATGAGCTTTTTGGATTTGTCAGTTTTATCGTATTCGGAGGCGGATTGTACTCTCTGTACGCATATATTTCAATGAAGAAGACCGGTCATATTAATGAGACGATTCTTCTTGGAAACTCGTACACGGAGCAAAAGTGTAAGGATAAAGAGGCATTTTTGAAAAAAGCACTGCCGGCTGTTCTGGTTTTTGCGCTTGTAACAACCATTTACGGTGTAATTGATATTATCAATTATTTTGTGACACCGCTTGGAATGGCAGATACGATTGGCATGGTTATATTTTTGGTTGTGCTCGTGTGGTTTCTTTATTACACAACGAAATTGAAAAAAGAATTTTTCTGAGCGGAGATATAGGAGAATGATTCAAAAAACATGAAATGCGTTCTGATATTTTACCAAAGATTATATGTTGTAAAAACTATGTAAATGAGTTATAATATTCTCAGAGCAGAAAGCGGATTACCTGGGATGTTCGATAACCCTGTAATTTTGAACCTACAATACTTTAAACGGGATTCCTAAATCTCTGTAATATGTCAGGCCGCCGTTTGCAGCGGAAGACAGAAAATCAGATGCGGATGCCCACCTAGCTGTGGCTAGGAGTCAAAATACAGGGAACGGCATTTTGGGGATATACGAAAGATGCGGGGCAGTCAGTAATGGCTGCCTTTTATATTGCATAAAAATTAGAATATTCTGAAAACGGAACGCAAAGGGGACAGTCCCTTCTGACAGGGTACTGTCCCCTGTCAGAAGGGACTGTCCCCTTTGCATTATTTTACAAAAAAGCGTTGACAAGAGTAACTGAAAAGTGTTACTCTTTTGCTATGTAAAAAGAGAGAAAGCTATGAAGAGGATTATTACACTTGTTTTTGGTTCAGAGAGCTGTTGGTTGGTGCGAGACAGCCGAGAGAATAAGTGGAACTGCCCTCGGAGCGGCTGCCCCAAATTCTGAATCGTAACCGATTAGGAAAAGTAGACGCAGACGGAACCCAACCGTTATCTGGGGAGGATATAAGGTTTTGGAAAACCCGTATCTGGTAAGTGTATGAAGTGACATTCATAAAATAGGAGTGGTACCGCGTAGGACGATATAGCAGTCTTCCGTCTCTTGCAAAAGATATTTGCATGGAGAGGAAGGCTTTTTCTTTTGCATGAAAGTAAGAGTGCTTCATAATTAAGTAATTGAGTGGAGTAAAGTCTTGAAGCAGATTGGAAACAAGGTATGGTATAGAAGGAGGAAATGAAAAGATGATGAATCACAATAAGTACAAAAGACAGTATTATATGCCGCCTGTAGAGAGTATGGACTGGACAAAAAAAGAGTATATCGATAAAGCTCCGATTTGGTGTAGTGTGGACTTAAGGGATGGAAATCAGGCATTGGTTATTCCGATGAGCCTGGAGCAGAAGGTAGCATTTTTCAAGATGCTGGTAAAGATTGGATTCAAAGAGATTGAGGTGGGGTTCCCGGCTGCATCTGAGACAGAATATGAATTTTGCCGTACTCTGATTGAGCAGGATCTGATTCCGGACGACGTGACCATTCAGGTGCTGACACAGGCAAGAGAACATATCATTAAGAAAACTTTTGAGGCGATTAAAGGTGCAAAGAAGGCGATTGTACATGTTTACAACTCTACTTCTTATGCACAGAGGCAGCAGGTGTTCCGCAAGTCCAAAGAAGAAATAAAACAGATTGCTGTTGACGGGGCGGCACTTTTGAAAAAGCTGGCAGACGAGGCTGGACAGGATTTATACTTCGAGTACAGCCCGGAGAGTTTTACAGGAACTGAGATGGATTACGCAGTAGAAGTGTGCAATGCGGTACTGGATGTATGGCAGCCGACACCGGAGCGCAAGGCAATCATTAACGTGCCGGTAACAGTTCAGTTATCTCTCCCTCATGTATATGCAAGCCAGATTGAATATGTATCTAAGAATCTGAAATACCGTGAGAATGTAATCCTTTCCCAGCATGCCCATAATGACCGCGGATGTGGTGTCGCAGATACCGAGATGGGAATTCTGGCAGGGGCAGACCGCGTGGAAGGTACATTGTTCGGAAATGGTGAGCGTACCGGTAATGTGGATATTATTACGGTTGCAATGAACATGTATGCACAAGGTGTAAACCCGGAGCTGGACTTTTCTGACATGCCCGGGATTGTAGAGGAATATGAAAAATATACAGGAATGACTGTAGGCGAGAGAAGTCCTTATAGCGGAGCACTTGTATTTGCAGCATTCTCCGGCTCTCATCAGGATGCAATTGCAAAGGGAATGAAGTGGATTGACGAAAAAGATCCGGACCACTGGACCGTCCCGTATCTTCCGATTGACCCGACTGATGTCGGAAGAAGTTATGATGCAGATGTAATCCGTATTAACAGCCAGTCCGGTAAGGGCGGCGTCGGATATATTCTGGAGACTCGTTTCGGACTGAATCTGCCGCCGAAGATGCGAGAGGCGATGAGCTATATGACAAAAGACGTTTCCGACCACAAACATGCGGAACTTCAGCCGGAGGAAATTTTTGAACTGTTCAAGGAAAAATTCGAAAATATTAAAACACCGTATAGCATCAGCGAAGTACATTTCCAGCAGACAGACGGAATTACGACGCAGGTAACGTCTACATTTGAAGGAAAAACAATCACAACAGAGGCTGTAGGGAACGGTCGTCTGAACGCAGTCAGCAATGCATTGAAGAAGGCATACGACCTGAAATATAATCTGGTCACATACCAGGAGCATGCGCTGGAGCAGAGCTCAAGCTCTAAGGCAATTGCCTATGTCGGAATCAAGTCCCCAAGCGGAAAACTTTCCTGGGGAGCAGGAGTGGATTCGGATATCATCCATGCTTCCATTGATGCGCTGGTAACAGCGATTAATAACCGATAAGGAAGTGAAGAATTGTAACGCGGCAGAAAGTGAAGAATGAAATTTACACTTCCTTGAATATTTCCCCACAATATGGTATCCTATCAGTGCCTGAGTACACAATACCGTAAAACGGTCCGTGTGTATAAGTCAGCAGCGGAGCGGATTGCGAATGTCCGCTTCACAAGGAAACATTTTGTGGGGACATTTTATGAAAGAAAAGCAGAGCAATCTGAAAGAGTATATCTTTCGGGTGATTTCAATTGTGAATTCTCATCATACTGGTGCCTATGCGGCACAGGCGGCATACTTTTTCGTATTGTCTATGATACCGATTATTTTGCTGCTACTGACGATGGTGCAGTTCACGCCGCTTACAAAAGCGGATGTTATGGATGCAGTATTAAAGGTATTTCCGACAACAGTGGAAAGCCTGATTGAATCCATTGTGAATCAGGTATACAGTCAGTCCGGTACTATTATCCCGGTTACGATTCTTGTAGCACTGTGGTCTGCCGGAAAAGGCGTGCTTTCGATTACGACGGGACTAAATTGTGTGTATGAGAGCCGGGAAACCCGTAATTATGTATATTTGAGATTCCGGGCATCGCTTTATACACTGATTTTCCTGATTGCAATTATCCTGTCGCTCGTATTATCGGTGTTCGGAAACAGTATTACGATGATGCTGAACGAACATTTCCCGGTGTTGCACAGGGTGACAGATTTAATTATCCGCAGCAGGACCTTTATTTCGTTGATTATCCTTACGGTATTCTGGGATTTGGTGTATAAGTATCTGCCGAACCGGAAACATCTTGGAAAAACAACAATGAAGAGACAACTTCCGGGAGCTGTCTTTACTGCATGTGGATGGCTGCTTATTTCGCTTGTATTTTCCATGTATCTGGATATTTTTACCGGGTTTTCCACGATGTATGGAAGTCTGACAATGATTATTCTGATTATGCTTTGGCTGTATATGTGTATGTATGTAATCTTGCTTGGCGGTGAGGTGAATGCGCTGCTGGAGCGGGCGATGGATAAGCTTGGGTATGGGGGAAATGAGCGGAGAGAATTCGTTGGGAAAAAACTTTCAAAACATCAATAAAAGCATTGGAAGCATCATTGAAAAACATTGTTGGAATCTCCGAAAATATCGTTGAGAGGATTTTTGAAAGCGTATTCAAAAAAGTTTTGGAAATATCATAGAAAAAATTCTGGAAAAAATCTTCAAAAACAAACTTGACAATCATATCTGGTATGTTAAAATAAATAAGTAATTTCGAAAGAATAGTGAATGAGATGAAAAGCGAAGACCGTGTAAAGTAGAGCCCCATTTTCTGCCAGAGAGAGAGAATCATCGGCTGAAAGTTCTCTTAAGTTCAGATGGCAATCGAAATTCCCACGTTAGCTGTGTCCTTGAAAAGAAAAGTAGAGGATGCCGTAAGTTGTACGTTACACAAAAGCAGAGTGTCCATATGTTACGACTATGGGAATCAGGGTGGTATCGCGAATTTTAACTTCGTCCCTTTTTAGGGATGAAGTTTTTTTATACTGAAATCCATTTGGGGCGTCAGTGTAATATGCATTGAAAGGAGAAAATCATGAAAGAAAGATTGGAACAAATCAAAAAAGAAGCAATTGAAGCGATTCAGGCTTCAGATGCCCCGGAGAGGCTCAATGACGTTCGTGTCAGATTCCTCGGAAAAAAAGGAGAGCTGACTGCCGTGCTGAAAGGTATGAAAGATGTCGCTCCGGAAGAACGTCCGAAAGTTGGACAGCTTGTGAATGAGACAAGGGCAGCTATCGAGCAGATTATGGAAGAGACAAAGACGAAGATGGAGAAAGCAATCCGCGAGGAAAAACTCAAATCCGAGGTGATTGACGTCACCCTTCCATCAAAAAAGAATAATGTAGGCCACAGACATCCAAATACAATTGCATTGGAAGAGGTTGAGAGAATCTTCGTCGGCATGGGATATGAGGTAGTTGAAGGACCAGAGGTTGAGTATGATTTGTACAATTTTGAAAAATTGAATATTCCGGCAGACCATCCGGCAAAGGATGAGCAGGATACATTTTATATAAATAAGGATATCGTGCTGCGTACCCAGACATCGCCGGTGCAGGCCCGTGTAATGGAGCAGGGAAAACTCCCAATCCGTATGATTGCACCGGGACGTGTATTCCGTTCAGACGAAGTGGACGCAACGCATTCTCCGTCCTTCCATCAGATTGAGGGACTGGTAATTGACAAGGATATTTCATTTGCGGATTTGAAAGGAACACTGGAAGTATTTGCGAAGGAGCTGTTCGGACCAGAGACAAAGACTAAATTCCGTCCACATCACTTCCCATTCACGGAGCCAAGTGCTGAAGTGGATGTAAGCTGCTTCAAATGCGGTGGTAAAGGATGTCGTTTCTGCAAAGGCTCCGGCTGGATTGAGATTCTAGGATGCGGCATGGTTCATCCGCACGTGTTGGAAATGTGCGGAATTGATCCGGAGGAATACAATGGATTTGCATTCGGAGTCGGTCTGGAGCGTATCGCACTATTAAAGTACGAAATTGACGACATGAGACTATTATACGAAAACGATATCAGATTCCTAAAACAATTCTAGTAAATTTTGCGGAGCAAAATTTACGGGCTTCTGGAATCGCGAAGGGATTCCAGAAGATACCAGCGTAAGCGGAGCAAAATTTACGGGCTTGTGGAATCGCGAAGGGATTCCAGAAGATACCAGCGTAAGCGGAGCAAAATTTACGGGCTTCTGGAATCGCGAAGGGATTCCAGAAGATACCACGAAAAGCAAAGTGAAATTTTTGGAGGAATATAACATGAATACTTCATTATCATGGATTAAAGCGTATGTCCCGGATTTGGATGTGACAGCGCAGGAATATACAGACGCAATGACGTTGTCTGGAACGAAGGTAGAGGGGTTTGAAAAATTAGATGCCGATTTGGACAAAATTATTGTCGGACAGATTGACAAGATTGAAAAGCACCCGGATGCGGATAAGCTGGTAATCTGTCAGGTAAACATTGGAACAGAGACTCTTCAGATTGTGACAGGGGCATCCAATGTATTTGAGGGAGCGAAAGTTCCGGTTGTAGCAGATGGCGGTCGTGTAGCGGGCGGGCACGAGCCGGGACAGCGTGTAGCAGGCGGAATCAAAATTAAAAAAGGCAAACTCCGTGGAGTGGAGAGCTTTGGTATGATGTGCTCTATCGAGGAACTTGGCTCTGACAAAGAGATGTACCCGGAGGCGCCGGAAAACGGAATCTACATTTTCCACGATGATGTGGAAGTTGGAGCAGATGCCGTTGAGGTGCTCGGGCTGCATGATGTAGTATTTGAATATGAGATTACATCTAACCGCGTAGACTGCTACAGTGTAGTCGGAATCGCCAGAGAGGCTGCCGCAACATTTGGCAAGGAGTTCAGACCACCGGTTGTAACTGAGACAGGAAATGATGAGGATGTCAATGATTACGTGAAAGTTGCCGTGGAAAATACGGAGCTTTGCCCCCGCTATTGTGCAAGGGTTGTAAAAAATATAAAAATCGGACCTTCGCCGGAATGGATGCAGAGAAGACTGGCGTCTGTCGGAATTCGTCCGATTAACAATCTGGTTGACATTACGAACTATGTAATGGAAGAATATGGACAGCCGATGCACGCCTATGATTTGGATACGCTGGCAGGACACCAGATTGTCGTCAAAAATGCGGAGGAAGGACAGAAGTTCGTAACGCTGGACGGACAGGAGCGTGTCATGGACAAAGATGTGCTGATGATATGTGACGGACAAAAAGCGGTCGGAATTGCCGGAATCATGGGCGGAGAAAATTCCATGATTACAGATGATGTCAAGACCATGCTTTTTGAGGCAGCATGTTTTGATGGCGTAAATATCAGAAAATCAAGCAAGAGAGTCGGGCTTCGTACCGATGCGTCTGGTAAGTTCGAAAAAGGACTGGATCCGAATAATGCGAAGGCGGCAATCGACCGTGCATGCCAGCTCGTGGAAGAGATGGGAGCCGGAGAGGTTGTCGGGGGAACCGTAGATGTGTACAGCAAGAAAAAAGAGCCTGTACGTGTTCCGTTCGATGCAGCAAAGATTAACAAAATGCTTGGAACAGACATTTCGGAAGAAGAGATGCTTGGATACTTCAGGAAAATCGAACTGGATTATGACGCAGAGACAAAAGAAGTCATTGCACCGACTTTCCGTCATGACCTGTTCCGCATTGCGGACCTTGCGGAAGAAGTTGCAAGATTCTATGGTTATGACAATATTCCAACGACATTGCCGGATGGGGAGGCTACAACCGGAAAACTGACTTTCAAACTGAGAATCGAGCAGGTGGCAAGGGATATTGCAGAATTCTGCGGGTTCAGTCAGGGAATGACTTATTCCTTTGAAAGCCCGAAGGTGTTTGATAAATTACTACTTCCGGCAGACTCACCGCTGCGCCAGGCAATCCCAATTATGAATCCACTTGGAGAAGATTACAGTGTGATGAGAACTACATCCCTGAACGGAATGCTGGCATCGCTTGCGACAAACTATAACAGAAGAAATAAAAATGTACGGTTGTACGAGCTGGGCAATATCTATCTGCCAAAGAGCCTTCCGCTGACGGAATTGCCGGATGAGCGGATGCAGTTTACACTTGGAATGTACGGAGAGGATGACTTCTTCAGTATGAAAGGTGTCGTGGAAGAGTTCTTTGAGAAAATTGGTATGCGCGGAAGACAGAGTTATGATCCGAATGCGGAGAAACCGTATCTGCATCCGGGACGTCAGGCAAATATCATTTACGATGGAAAAGTAGTCGGGTATCTCGGCGAGGTGCATCCGGAGGTTGCGGATATTTATGGCATCGGAGAGCGTGCGTATATCGCGGTAATCGATATGCCTGCTATCTTGGAATACGCAACATTTGACAGAAAATATACAGGTATTGCGAAATACCCGGCAGTGTCCAGAGATATCAGTATGGTAGTTCCGAAAGAAATTCTCGTGGGGCAGATTGAGGATGTTATTGCCAGGAAGGGTGGAAAGAATCTGGAGAGCTTTGCATTATTTGACTTGTACGAGGGAGCACAGATTAAAGCAGGATTCAAGTCTGTAGCATATTCCATAACATTCCGGGCGAAAGACCGGACGTTGGAAGAGGCAGACATTACAACTGCTATGGATAAGATACTTAAGGCGTTGGAGGAAATGGGAATCGAACTCCGTAAGTAGGAAAGCTGAGGTACATTGTGATGAAGAAAAAGCAGATGACAGGGCTGATTGTTGCGGCGGCATTGTTTATTGTGACAGGGGCTGCAAGTGTTCTGACAGATACAATTGCAGATAAGAGAGCCGAGGAATACAAAAGTATTCTTTCGGATCTGAATAGCAGTACGGCATTTGATACGCCATCCGAAAATTATATTGCGGTAGTGTGTGTCGAGGGAACGATTCAGCAGCAGACGGAAACAGGGCCGCTTGATGCTGCATCGGGATACCGGCACAATGATACGATGAATTTTATCGATTATCTGATGCAGGACTCTTATAACAAAGGAATTCTTCTTTACGTGGATTCGCCGGGAGGGACGGTGTATGAGTCGGAGGAACTGTATGATAAACTTGAGGAATATAAAGAGACGACAGGAAATCCGGTGTGGGACTATATGGCACATTATGCGGCATCCGGCGGATATATGATTTCCATGGCAGCGGATAAAATCTATGCCAACCAGAACACGACAACAGGCTCCATCGGAGTGATTATGTCCGGCTATGATTTGTCCGGCCTGTATGAAAAGCTTGGAATCCGGTATGTCAGCATTACAAGTGGAGAAAATAAAGACAGCTCAAAACTGACGGATGAACAGATTGACATTTACCAGATGCAGATTGACGAATATTATGAAAAATTCGTCGGTATCGTGGCAGATGGCAGAGATATGACGGCAGAAGAAGTGAAAGCGCTCGCGGACGGACGTACTTACACAGCATCACAGGCATTGAATCATGGATTGATTGATGAGATTGACACGTATTCAAACATGCAGGACGCGATGAGCAGTGAGCTTGGAACAACCAGATTTTATCAGATGGAATCGTCAGATAACAGCATACTTGCATCATTGCTTTCTGATGTAAAGGAAAGTCTTCCGAAATCAGAAGCGCAGGTTTTGCGGGAAACCGCAGCAGAGCTGGAAAGCGGGGTGCCGATGTATTATGCAGAACAATTACAGTAAACAGGAGATGGAGTATGCCGGTTTCTGGGTGCGGCTTGCGGCATGGATGGTAGATAATGCTGTTTTGTTTGCCGGACTTCTGGTTGTGCGCGGCGTTCTGGCAATTATTTCTGCCCTTTCACAGGGAAGCCTCTTAAGTACGGATATTCTGTTTCATTATACCTTGAAGGACATTATTCTGTATCTCTGTAAGGCAATGTACTTTGTTTTACTGACCTATTGTACCGGAACAACACTTGGAAAACGTCTGTTTAATCTGCGTGTTGTGAGTGCGGAATACTCCTGTAATCAGGAGGAAACGAAATTAAATTTCTGGAATGTGGTTTACAGGGAAACGATTGGCCGTTTTCTAAGCGGAATATTGCTCGGTATCGGTTATCTTATGATTGTGCCTGACCGGGAAAAACGTGGTCTGCATGACCGGCTGGCAGATACGAAGGTTGTATATGCCAGAAAGGTTATGGTGTACGAGATCCCGGTGCAGGCGCTGCCGCCGATTAAGCCGGGAAAGCCCCAGTCTGAGGAGTCTCAGCCAGAGGAATCCCAGCCGGAGAAACCGCAGCCGGAGGAGCCCAAGTCTGGGGAACTCCAGTCGGGAAAGCCCCAGTCTGGAGCACTTCAGCCGGAGGAGCCCCAACCGAAGGAGGTACAGCCGGGTGAAGTACAGCCGGAGGGACATACAGAAGGGCAATTGCAATAATATATGTATAGAAGGGACAAGATTATTGAAAACAAGTGATTTTTATTTTGAGCTTCCGGAGGAACTCATTGCGCAGGACCCGTTGGAAGATCGTTCCAGTTCCCGTCTTCTTGTACTGGACAAGAAAACCGGAAAAATGGAACACCATATTTTCAAAGAAATTATAAATTATCTGAATCCGGGGGATTGTCTTGTCATCAATGACACGAAGGTAATTCCCGCACGGCTGATTGGAGAACGTGTCGGAACCGGGGCGAAAATTGAGGTTCTGCTGTTAAAACGGCAGGAGAATGATATCTGGGAAACGCTTGTTAAACCAGGGAAGAAGATGAAAGTTGGCGCGCAGGTCAGTTTTGGAGACGGACTTCTTGTCGGCGAGGTCGTTGGAGTGGTGGAGGAAGGCAACCGCCTGATTCAGTTCCATTACGAGGGGATTTTTGAGGAAATTCTGGACCGGCTCGGACAGATGCCGCTGCCGCCGTACATTACGCACCAGTTGAGGGACCGTGACCGGTACAATACGGTTTACGCGACTCATGAGGGTTCTGCGGCAGCTCCGACGGCAGGACTGCATTTTACACCGGAGCTGTTGGGGAAAATCCAGGAAAAAGGTGTGGATATTGCAAGAGTTACGTTACACGTAGGTCTTGGGACATTCCGTCCGGTCAAGGTGGAGGAAGTGACCGAGCATCATATGCATTCGGAGTTCTACCAGATTGACGCAGAGGCAGCAGAGAAAATTAACCGTGCCAAGGATGGTCCGGGAAGAGTTATCTGTGTCGGAACGACAAGCTGCAGGACCATTGAATCTGCGGCAGATGATACAGGGCATCTGGAACCTTGCAGCGGATGGACTGAGATTTTCATATATCCGGGATATCAGTTTAAGATACTAGACTGCCTGATTACGAATTTTCATTTGCCGGAATCTACACTTATTATGCTGGTGTCCGCGCTGGCAGGACGGGAGCATGTACTTGCGGCGTACGAAGAGGCTGTGAAAGAGCAGTACCGTTTCTTCTCATTTGGGGATGCAATGTTGATTATATAGATTTTCATTTTGTTGTTTCATAAAAACACATCCTCCCGCATATATTGAGTTTATGGGGGTAGGATATGATTTATGTTGTAAAACCAGGTGATACGTTGTATTTGATTTCCAGGAGGACAAAAGTTGCAGCGTGGAAGATTGCATTTGATAATCAGATTATAAATGAGACACAATTGGTTGTGGGGCAGGCACTGCTGATATTGCAGCCGGGAGAAGAAGGGGCATTTCGAAGGGGTATGTATGTCACAGGATATGCATATCCCTTTGCTCAGCCTTATGTGCTGGAGCAGGCGTTTCCGGCGCTCAATGAGTTGCTGGTGTTCTCCTATGGGTTTACATTTGAGGGTGAGCTTGTGCCGCCGATACACGATGATTTGTGGATGATTCAACTGGCATGGGAGAATGGGATTGAACCGATGATGGTGCTGACTCCGTTCTCGGAAGGGGCATTTAACAATCAGCTTGTAAGGGTAGTTACGGAGAATAAAGAAATTCAGGCACGGCTGATTCAAAACGTTTTGGAGACGGTGCAGGATCGCGGGTTTGCAGGTGTAGATATTGATTTCGAATATATTTTGCCTCAGAACCGTGCCGGCTATGCCGAGTTTGTGGGGAATATGCGTAGGGTGATGAACCAGAACGGATATCAGGTGTCGGTTGCACTTGCGCCGAAGGTGCAGGCGAATCAGCCGGGACTTCTGTATGAAGGCATGGATTACCGTCTGCTTGGAGAAAATGCAGATTTTGTATTCCTTATGACCTATGAGTGGGGATATACTTACAGTGAACCGATGGCAGTGGCGCCGCTTGACAAGGTGCGTCAGGTGGTGGAATACGCCCTGACGGAAATCCCAAAGGAAAAAATTATCATGGGGATACCCAATTACGGGTATGACTGGACACTGCCTTATCAGAAAGGCATTACAAAAGCAAGGCTTATCGGAAATGTGGAGGCTGTGCGGATTGCCGCAGAGAACAATGCGGAAATTGAGTATGCACAGACTGCGCAAAGCCCGCATTTTCAATATTGGGTTAACCGTGTACAGCATGAGGTGTGGTTTGAGGATGTCCGGAGCATTGAAGCAAAATTGAATTTGGCGGTGGAGTATGGACTGTATGGAGTCGGTTACTGGAATCTCATGCGTCCGTTTCGTGCAAACTGGCTCATGCTGGAAAAGGAGTGACAGATTCCATCCTTTTTGCATATAGTGTGCAGAAGGAGGATGATGATATGGTTGAAAAATTAAATGGTATGCCAGAAGCGTACGCAGAGATTGAGGGAATTGCAGAGTATCCGGATATTCATGGCATGGTATATTTCTTTGATGTGTATGACGGCACAATACTGATGGCGGAAATATATGGACTGCCAGATGAAGAGAATCCGGAAAAGGGACAGTTTTTCGGGTTTCATATCCACGAGGGAGCAACATGTACCGGGGATGCGCAGGATCCTCTGAAAGATACGGGAGGACATTTCAATCCGGATAATGCGGAGCATCCGAATCATGCGGGTGATCTTCCACCTCTTTTATCGGTAAACGGTGCGGCGTGGATGGCTGTGTATACAGGGCGGTTCCATCCGGAAGATGTGATTGGAAAAACAGCGGTCATCCATCTTCATCCGGACGATTTCCATACACAGCCGTCCGGTGACAGCGGCATGAAGATTGCCTGCGGGGAAATCCGGGAACAGATGGTTCGCCCGGGGGAGACGGGACCGGGAAACATAGCGAGAAGTTTGAACAGAGACATGGACAGAGACATGGACAGAGACATGGACAGAAGTATGGACAGGAACACGGATAGAAACGTGGACGGAGATATGGGAAGAAATATGGATAGAAATATGGGGACCACAGTGGAATCCCGTTGACTTTCATCTGAGGAAAAATTACAATACAATCATGGGAAAAAAAATAATTATTTTCAGTTTTACTGAGCAGGGAAGTAAACAAAATAAACGTGTGCGCAGGCATCTCCTGAGAAAAGGATATGCCTGCGAAAGTTATGCCGTAGAACGGTATGCAGAGGTATTTGGGTTACAGCCGATGCCGGAAAACCTTCAGGAGTGGATAGGAGAAAAATGGGGGGAGGAGACTTTTTTGTTTATCGGTGCGGCGGGGATTGCCGTCCGCATGATTGCGCCGTGGGTAAAAGACAAGTATTCTGACTCTGCCGTTCTTGTGATGGACGAGCAGGGCATGTATGTGATTCCTCTTCTGTCGGGGCATATTGGCGGGGGTGTCAGACTGGCGGGAGCAATTGCAGGCTGTACCTATGCAACTCCAATTATTACGACTGCGACAGATGTAGAGGGAAAGTTTGCGGCAGACGTGTTTGCAAAAGACAATGGATTGAAAATCACAGACCGTGAGACGGCGAAACAGATTTCGGCGGCGGTACTGGATGGAGAAACCATTGGGCTTTACTGTGAATATCCGGTGGAGGGAACAGTGCCGGACGAGGTTGCACTGTGCCGTTCACTGGACGGGCTGACGCAGTATACATACGGAATTATCATTACGGAATCTGTCCGAAAAATAAAGAATCAGTGGAAAGAGAAAAATCAGGGACAGGCTGCACCAGAAGATGCATCGAAGCTTTTATTCCTTCCGGTACAGCCATATGTAGTAGGTATAGGGTGCAGAAAGGGGATTTCCCTTGAGACGCTGAGTCTTGCGCTGGAGCGTGTGTGCGGGGAGAATCATTTGGAGCCAGAGGCAGTCTGCGCATTTGCCAGCATTGATTTAAAAAAAGAGGAAGAGGCAATCCTTCGTCTGGCGGATATATACCATGTGCCATTCCAGACATATCCAGCAGAAGCATTAAGTGAGGTTGAAACGGTGAGCGCGGGCTCTGCGTTCGTAGAATCAGTGACAGGTGTAGATAATGTGTGCGAACGCGCGGCAAAACGATATTGCCCGGAGGGAAATGTGGTTGTTCCCAAACAGAAACTACAGCAAGTGACGCTCGCAATTGTGAAGAAAGCAATCCAAATTCGTTTTACAGATTCGTAATGAAAAAATGAACGAGGCGTTTGGAAGAGAAAAACAAGGAGTATGAGCACCTAGGGAAAATGAGGAGAGAGCTGCAAAGGAAACAAATTTTAATATTTTCCGGGACAACGGAGGGAAATCAGGTCGCGGAGGCGCTGAGCCGGTATCCGGTGGATATGTATCTCAGTGTTGCTACGGATTATGGCAAGGTCTGTGCGGGAACTTATGATAATATGGAAGTAATTTCCGGCAGGATGGATGAAGATGAAATCGGGATGTGGATACAAAATCATAAGATTGATGTGGTTGTGGATGCGACGCATCCATTTGCCAGAGAAGTTACCTCAAATATAAAAGAGGCATGCATGAGACAGCAGACAGAATATATCCGTTGTCTGCGGTCGGCTTCGTGTTTCGGAGAAAATGCCGTGTATGTGGACAGCGTGGGGCAGGCGGCGGACTATCTGAAAGGGACGTCCGGAAAGATTCTGATTACAACCGGAAGCAAGGACTTGAAAAAATACACTGCGATTCCCGGTTATCAGGAGCGCTGCTACGCAAGGGTTCTTTCTACAAAGGCAGCAGTGGAGAAAAGCATTTCACTTGGATTTGAAGGGACACATCTGATTGCTATGCAGGGACCTTTTTCAGTGGAGATGAACATTGCGCTGCTCCGGCATGTGGATGCGGCATATCTTGTGACAAAGGAATCCGGCAGGGCAGGAGGTTTCGAAGAAAAAATAAAAGCGGCAGAAGAGACGCAGACTGTTCCGGTCGTCATCCGGCGGCCGTCGGAAGAAGGAATGAGTGTGGAGCGTGTAATTGCACGGTTAGCACAATTTTAAAAAATCGGGGTGACAGGATTCGAACCTGCGGCCTCACGGCCCCCAGCCGTGCGCTCTAACCAAACTGAGCCACACCCCGATGCTATAAATTATATAAAATTTAATTGAAAAAGTAAATACAAAGTTGTTTTTATAAGGAAAAAAAGTTATAATATAGGACAGGTTATTTTTCTGTATGAAGTTCAGAGTCGTTTTTGGGAAAGTGATTGGTGGATGATGCAGGAGAAGTTGCCTGTCCTTTCTAAGTGACAACATGAAACGCGATACAGTAAAAGGAGAAAAATATATGTGTGGATTTGCAGGATTTGTAGGAGAGGTTGCAAGCAGAGAAGAAGTGCTTGTCAACATGATGAATACAATCATTCACCGCGGACCTGACAGTGAGGGAAGGTATGTGGATGAGGATGCGGCACTTGGCTTTCGGCGTCTGAGCATTATCGACCTTTCCGAAGTGGGAGATCAGCCATTATATAATGAAGATAGAAGCATGGTACTTGTATTTAACGGAGAAATTTACAATTATCAGGAGCTCCGCAGGGAACTGGTGGAGGAAGGTCACGTATTTGTTTCAAACACAGATTCCGAGACACTGCTGCATGGATATGAGCAGTGGGGCGAGAGGATGGTTGACCGCCTCCGTGGAATGTATGCATTTGTAATATGGGATACGAAGAAGAAACAGTTATTTGCGGCAAGGGATATTTTTGGAATCAAGCCATTGTATTATGCACAGATGAACGGAACCCTGATGTTTGGCTCTGAGATTAAGTCCTTTATGGAGCATCCTAAGTTTGATAAGATTTTTAATGAAGATGCGCTTGGCAACTATCTGTCATTCCAGTTCGTGCCGACAAATGAGACATTTTTCAAGGGTGTATTCTGTCTGCAGCCGGGACACTATTTCACATATGAGAATGGAAACATGGAAATTACCCGGTATTTCGAGCCGAACTTTACAGGTGACTGTAAGAAACCGTTTGATGAAGTGGTGGATGATATTGAAGCAGTGATGAAGGAATCTGTTGAGATGCATAAAATCAGTGATGTGGAAGTTGCATCCTATCTTTCCAGCGGCGTTGATTCCAGTTATCTGACCTATCTTGGACAGGTGGACCGTACGTTTACCGTTGGATTTGACGAGGGAAAATACAGTGAGATTCAGGATGCAAAAGATTTTGCGGCAAGCATTAATATGCAGAATGATGCGAAGGTAATTACCCCGGATGAGTACTGGGATAAATTGTCAGATATTCAGTACTATATGGATGAGCCTGTTGCGGACCCTGCTGCGATTGCATTGTATTTCCTGAGTGAGGAAGCAGCAAAGAAAGTAAAGGTTGTATTGTCAGGAGAAGGCTCGGATGAGCTGTTCGGAGGATATAATATTTACTGTGAGCCATTGGAGCATACCGGATTCAATAAGATTCCGATGCCAATCCGAAGGGTACTTGGAAAGTTTGCAGAGTATTGCCTGCCCCGTGGGACAAAAGGAAGAGGATTCCTGATGCGCCACGGCAAGACACTGGAGGAAAGGTATTTTGCAAATGCAACCAATATCTTTACGGAGCGTGAGGCAAGCAAGATTCTGAAGAAGGGCTGCGAGCCGGGAATTCAGAAAGTGACAAGACCACTGTATGACCGTGTAAAAGGAAAAGATCCGGTGACAAAGATGCAGTATGTGGATTTGCATCTTTGGCTTGTACACGATATTCTGATGAAGGGCGACAAAATGGGCATGGCAAATTCGTTGGAGGTCCGTGTGCCGTTTCTGGATAAGAAAGTACTGGAACTGGCAGAGTCACTTCCGCCCGACTACAAAGTGCGTGCGCCGAAGACAAAAGTCGCACTGCGCGGGGCGGCAGAGAAAGTGATTCGAAGTAAGACAGCGGAAAAGAAGAAATTGGGATTTCCGATACCTACCCGTGTATGGTTAAAAGAAGAAAAATATTACAATCGTGTAAAAGAGATGTTTCAGACGGATGCGGCGAAGAAGTTCTTTAATACGGATCTTCTGGTTCGGATGCTGGATGACCATAAAAATGGAAAGAATAAGAATGAAAAGACAGATAACAGCCGTAAGATATGGACTGTTTATATTTTCCTTGTATGGTATGACAGATATTTTGGGCATGGCAAACCGGTACATCCGGCAATGGCGGCAAGATAAAGGTAGGATTTCATAATAGGGGAGATTGTATGAGAAGTAGAATTGTGCGGCCGGTTCGAAGGGTTGGGGATACACAGCCGCTTCAAAGGACACAGAAGATGCCGCAATTTCAGAATACACAGCCTCCGCGGAAAAGACGGAAGAAGGGCAGTTTCCGGGCATATCTGTTTGTGCAGAATCCGCAGTATTTCGATTATGACCTGCTGCTGGTCCTGATTTTCCTGATGTGTTTTGGTCTGGTTATGCTTTACAGTACAAGTGCATACAGTGCGAATGCAGATTTTGGCGACGATATGTTCTATTTTTCAAAGCAGGCGCTCGTAGGAGCTGTCAGTTTTGTGTTTATGCTGTTTGTGTCGAAGATTGACTATCATGTATATGGTGCATTCTCGTTTGAAATTTACATTTTTTCACTGTTTATGATGGCGCTTGTGAAGACACCACTCGGTGTGGAGGCGTATGGCTCGAGAAGATGGATTCAGCTTCCCGCAGACATGACACTGCAGCCATCGGAGATTGCAAAGATTGCAGTGATTCTGTTTATTTCATTTGAATTGTGCAGGCTTGGAAAGAAAATACATACAAGAGACGGGCTTATTCGTGTTCTGGCATTCGGTGCGGTGGCGTCGGCAGGAGTCCTCATTTTAACGGATAACCTGAGCACGGCAATGATTGTAGCGGGAATCACCTGCATCCTGATTTTTGTAGTACATCCGAAGACAAAACCGTTTATTTCCATTGTTGTAATGGCAACGGCGGCAATTTCTGTCGGGGTTATGATTCTGGCGTCCAATCTGGAAACGAGTGAAGACTTCCGAATGCGAAGGGTCATCACGTGGCTGGATCCGGAAAATCATGCAAGTGAGGGCGGGTTTCAGGTAATGCAGGGATTGTACGCAATCGGTTCCGGCGGTTTTTTCGGAAAAGGCCTTGGAAACAGTTCCCAAAAACTTGGGGTAATTCCGGAGGTACAAAATGACATGATTCTGACAATTGTGTGTGAAGAATTGGGTGTGTTCGGCGCAATTATTATTCTGGTGTTATTCGGAATCCTGCTTTACCGCCTGATGTTCATCGCGCAGAATGCACCGGATTTGTATGGCTCTCTGGTGGTGACAGGGATTTTCGCGCATATTGCGCTACAGGTGATTCTGAATATTGCGGTTGTAACGAATATGATTCCGACAACCGGAATTACGCTGCCATTTATCAGTTATGGAGGCACGTCCGTTCTGTTCCTTATGACAGAGATGGGTATTGCACTCGGAATCTCAAGAAAGATTAAGCTACAAGATAAAACATGATTTTGCTCCCAATATTAAAACATAGATAGAAATAGATAGAATAGATAGAAAACATAAAAAATCCTTTGCAGATGACATAAAGTATGGTATAGTGTAATGTAGTATTAAAAACTACATGAAATAGAAAACATATTGATACTGTGTGATTTGGGAGGAACGGATATGAGTTATAGAGTAATCGTTGACAGTTGCGGGGAACTTACAGAAGAGATGAAGCAGAGCGGAATATTTAGCTCGGTTGCTCTGACAATGCAGGTTGATGGTGAGAGTATCGTAGATGATGAGACATTTGATCAGGCAGATTTTCTGAAGAAGGTGGCAAGGAGTCAGGAAAGTCCAAAGTCATCCTGTCCGTCTCCGGAACAGTATATGGAAAAGTATCGCTGTGATGCAGAGAGGGTATATGTTGTGACACTGTCTGCGGAACTGAGCGGCTCTTATAACAGTGCAGTGCTTGGAAAGAATTTATATAAAGAAGAGTGCGGTGCGAAAGATATCCACGTTTTTAATTCCTGCTCAGCATCCGTCGGGGAGACATTGATTGCCCTTAAGATACAGGAATGTGAGGAGGCGGGAATGAGCTTCACACAGGTAATCGATGCAGTGGAAAGGTATATCAGCGGACAGCACACGTACTTTGTACTGGAGAATCTGGATACGCTCCGCAAGAATGGAAGGCTGACCGGAATCAAGTCACTGGTTGCCGGAGCTCTTAACATTAAGCCGGTCATGGGTTCCACACCGGAGGGAACCATTTGCCAGAAAGCGCAGACAAGAGGAATGAAAAAGGCACTTTTTAAGATGGCAGATTATGTAGTGAATGAAGTGGAGAATTCAAAAGACAGGGTGCTGGCGATTTCACACTGCAACTGTGCGGAACGCGCACGGGACTTTGAAAAAATGCTGCTGGAAAAGATGGAGGTCAAAGCAAGTTTCATTGTAGACACTGCTGGTATCAGCTCTATGTATGCAAATGACGGTGGAATCATTGTAGTGATATAGACACAGAATATGGGTATAAATATAAAAAAGAAGGTTAAAAGATGAGTCAGGAAAAGGTAGACCGCTATAAGAAAGAAAAAGCGAACAGAAAAAAAATCATAAAAAAACAGAGGATGATGAATGTGCTGAGAAAATGCGTGCTTTCCCTTGCCGCACTGGCACTGGTCGCATGGCTTGGATACTCGGCATACGACAAATATGCATCCAATCAGGAAAGAGAAGTGGCATCGGTAAATTATGATGCGATTAACACATATATGACAAGTCTGGCAGAATAAAAGCAAATCTGACAGAAGGTCTTTGAATTTTGGGATTTTATTAGAATATGGAGAACCGGATGGCTGCCGGCTACGATTTATGTTTCGTAGTTGGCAGCCATCTTTTTTATTATAGAGTAATCGTATTTTGCGTGTGACAGTTCGGTCCGTACTCAATCACTCTGTTGATTGAGTACGGGGATGCACGTGTTGTCTTAATGCAACCTGCCTATCGCCGAAGGCGATTCAAAATGGCAGGATGGGTAACAGTTCTGCCGGAAAGCTGAACGGTTACTTTTGCGTGAAACAAATAGAAAAAAACTCTTGAAAAAGGGTGGAAAGTGGTTTACAATGGTTTCAAGTGGTAGGAAGTGGTGAATTGTGGAACGAAGTGGGGAGAAAGTGGAGCCACTTTGAAAGAAGGAGTTCTTAATGTTACTAGGGGAGTTTAATCACAGCATAGACGAAAAAGGCCGTTTGATTATACCAGCCAAGTTACGGGAAGATTTAGGCGATAGTTTTGTAATCTGTAACGGACTGGAAGGCTGTCTGTTTGTGTACTCTCAGGAAGAGTGGAACAAATTCGTAGCAGAGCTCGAAACCTTACCACGGATGAATAAAGATGCCAGAATATTCAAACGATATTTCTTTGGAAGTGCCTCGGAAGGCAGTTTTGACAAGCAAGGGAGAGTCTTGGTACCGCCTTCACTCAGAAAAGCCGCACATCTTGAAAAGGACGTTGTCCTTGTGGGAGTTCAGGACCGTGTGGAAATCTGGGATAAGGAACTTTGGGAAGAACGCAGCATGGTCAGTGAGGAAGACCTGGATGCGATTGCAGAACGTATGGAATCCATTGGAATCCGTATATAATGTGAAGGAATGGAGGTTGACATGGCATTTAAGCACACATCAGTACTACTAGAAGAGACAGTAAACGCTCTGGCGGTAAAACCGGACGGGACTTACGTTGACGCCACACTTGGCGGAGGCGGACATGCCTGTGAAGTATGCAGCCGTTTGGGCGAACAGGGGAGATTTATAGGTATAGACCAGGATGCTGCTGCAATTGAGGCAGCCAGCGCCCGACTAAACGACTTCGGGGAGAAAGTAACAATAATCCGGAGCAATTATTGTGAAATGAAGTCGAAGCTCCATGCAATCGGTGTTGACAAAGTGGACGGAATCGTCCTTGATTTGGGTGTGTCATCTTATCAGCTCGACACAGCCGAGAGAGGGTTTTCCTACCGGTCAGATGCACCGCTGGATATGCGTATGGACCAGAGACAGACGCTGACGGCAAGAGACATTGTGAATACTTACAGCGAAGCAGACCTGTACCGCGTGATTCGCGATTATGGCGAGGATAAATTCGCAAAAAACATCGCAAAACATATCGTGATGGAGCGCGGAAAGGCACCGATTGAGACAACCGGCCAGTTGAATGAGATTATCCGCCACGCGATTCCGATGAAATTTCAGAAGATGGGCGGACATCCGTCTAAGCGGACGTTTCAGGCGATTCGAATTGAACTGAACAGGGAATTGGATGTACTCAGGGATTCATTGGATGATATGATTGAGATGCTTAATCCGGGAGGGCGGATTTGCATTATTACATTTCATTCACTGGAGGACAGGATTGTAAAAAGTGCATTCCGGAAAAATGAAAATCCCTGTACCTGTCCGAGTCATTTTCCGGTATGCGTCTGTGGAAGTGTTTCAAAGGGCAAGGTAATCACAAGAAAACCAATTCTTCCGAGCGAGGGGGAACTGGAACACAACAGCCGTTCAAAGAGTGCAAAACTCAGGGTGTTTGAACGGTGTTAAGCAGTAAGGAGTATATAAGATAGATTCACCGGGAGGGGAGAACCCGGTGAGCCGGAAAGGGGCAGAAGGCTATGGCAGCAAGACGTATAGCCACATACGGCAGAAAAAATAATAACCGCATAAATCGGTCCGGACAGATGTATGTCTATGGGAGTGCTGTACCACAGCCGGAAGTTTCGCCCGGAAAAGTATGGGAAAGAGAACCGGAGCGCGATGTGACAACGAGCCGTCAGGTGCGTAAGAACCGTAAGCGTGCACGGAGTATCAGTCCTGCCTATGCCGCATTCCTTACAGGGGCAGCAGTATTTGCGGTTTTTATCTGCGTGATGTTCCTGAAACTACAGACGGAGATTGTGAGCCGTTCCGAAAACATCACGGCACTGCAGGAGGAGCTTGCAGATTTGACTGAAGAAAATGATACCGCATATCAGGCGGCGGAAGATTCTGTGAATCTGGAGGAAGTCCGCGCAAAGGCAATCAATGAACTTGGAATGGTATATGCAGCGCAGGGGAGCGTGGTGGAATATACCGGACCGGAGAGTGACTCTGTGACGAAATACAGCGATATTCCGGAGGACGGCGTGCTGGCGAAGTCAAGAGATATGTCAGAGTAAGGTAGAAAGTATGGCAGTCAGGAAAAGAAGAAAAAGCAGTTATGAATTTTTAAAAAAGAAATTTCCGAAACGGATGCAAAAAAAGCTGGTAATGCTATTTATGGCAGTTATACTGGCTTTTATTGTTCTTATCGGAAGAATTACATATATCAATGCCTCGAAAGGGAGCAAATACACGAAGATTGTTCTGGATCAGCAGACATATGACAGCCGGGTGATTCCGTATAAGCGCGGAGACATCGTGGATCGGAATGGGACGAAAATTGCGACCAGTGAGCGTGTATATAAAGTGATTCTGGATGTCTATGTTATGACATCAGAAGAAGATTATATTGAGCCAACAATAAAAGTGCTGGAGGATTGTTTCGGAATATCCGAGGCTGATGTGAAGAAAGTGATAGAGGAAAATCCGGACAGCCGTTATGAGGTTATGGCAACCGATGTAACATATGAAAAAGCACAGGAATTTAAGGCAATCGAAGAGGATACCGAGAAGTACCCGGATGTCAAGGGAATCTGGCTGGAGGATGATTACAAACGCAAGTATCCGTACAGTACACTGGCCAGTGATGTAATTGGCTTTTCGGCGGGCAGCAATATCGGGGCAATCGGAATCGAGAGTGCATATAACAGCGTGCTCAATGGTACGGACGGAAGGGAGTACGGATATTTTTCTGATGATTCTTCCACTGAGCGCACGGTAAAAGCGGCAAAAAACGGGAATACCGTTGTGTCAACCATTGATGTCACACTACAGAGTATTGTGGAGCAGTGCATCAAAGAATTTAATGATGCCCATGCGGGTGAGTACCGTGAGGGTGAGCCGGGAAGCAAAAATACGGCAGTTATCATGATGGATCCGAATACCGGAGAGATACTTGCAGAGGCGTCTTATCCGAATTTCGATTTGAACAACCCGCGGGACTTATCCGGCTTATATTCTACAGAAAAGTGGAATGCAATGTCAGAGGAAGAGCAGATTAATGCAATGAATGAGCTTTGGCGGAACTTCTGTGTCAGTGACGCCTATGAGCCGGGTTCGACTATCAAGCCGTTTACAGTTGCGGCCGGCCTGGAAACCGGAGCAATTACCGGAAACGAGACGTATGTATGCGGCGGTTACCTCCACGTGGGCGATTGGGATATTTCCTGCCATTTAAAGACCGGGCATGGAACAGAGACGGTGGCAGATGCAATTGCGAATTCCTGCAATGTGGCGTTGATGCAGATTGCAGAGTCTATCGGGACGGAAAATTTTATCCGGTATCAGCACATTTTCGGATTCGGGGAATATACCGGGATTGATTTGCCGGGCGAGGCGGATACATCCGGGCTGCTGTTTACGGCCGATTCAATGACAGAGACAGATTTGGCAACCAGTTCATTCGGACAGAGCTTCAATGTTACGATGACACAAATGGCATCGGCATTCTCTTCGCTTGTGAATGGCGGGTATTATTATGAGCCTCATGTAGTCAGGCAGGTGCAGGATGAAAACGGACGGGTAATCGAAACAAAGGATCCGGTACTTTTACGGAAAACGGTATCGGAAAGCACCTCCAAACAGGTACATTCTTACCTGAAAGCGGTTATGGAATATGGTACCGGTAAAAATGCAGCAGTGGAAGGGTATGATATCGGGGCAAAGACAGGAACCGCGGAGAAATTACCCAGAAACAATGGGAAATATGTGCTCTCTTATATTGGGTGCGCCCCGTTGGATAATCCGGAAGTTGTGATTTATGTTGTGATTGATGAGCCAAATACAGCGGCTCAGGATGACAGTTCACTGGTTCTTGGGTTATCTCAGAAGATTATGTCGCAGGCATTTCCGTATCTGAATATCTCTACGATTGAAGGATACCAGCCGGCTCAGGAAGCGGCTCAAGCAGCGGACACTGCGGCAGATGACGGTGTGCAGCAGGATTATACAGATTATGATGCATCTTTTGAAGATACCTATTCCAATGCGGACGGCTCTTATGTAGATGAAAATTATATACCGGATTTGGACGACTGGACAACGGGCGGAAACACAGAATAAAACGCATAACCTTACAAATGATATAATATCTTATAAAGATATCGTTTGTAAGGTTTTTTATTTCATGGGAAACGGGACGGAACAGAAAAATAAAACCTATAACAAGAAAAAAATATTAGTTGTATTTCTGGCAGCACTGTTTCTGATATTCGGTTTGATTGGAAGACTGATTTATCTGATGATATTTGACGCGGAATATTATCAGAAAAAAGCCGAACAACTGCATGAGCGGGAGCGGGAGATCAAGGCGGCGCGGGGAGAGATTGTGGACAGGAACGGGGTGGTTCTGGCAACAAATAAAACAGTCTGCACAATATCGGTTATCCACAGCCAGCTTGAAAACAGTGAAGAAGTTATCAAAATTCTGTCGGAGGAGCTGGAACTGCCGGAAGACAGTGTCCGCAAAAAAGTGGAAAAGGTATCTTCTATGGAAAAAATTAAAACAAATGTGGAAAAAGAAACCGGGGACCGAATCCGTAATCTGAATCTGGCAGGTGTGAAAGTGGATGAGGATTTTAAACGATACTATCCGTATGAGGAGCTTGCATCCAAAGTCCTTGGCTTTACCGGAGGGGATAATCAGGGAATCATAGGGCTCGAAGTAAAATACGAAGAATATCTGAGAGGAATCAATGGTACAATCCTGACGACGACGGATGCCAGAGGAATTGAGCTGGAGGATATGGCGGAGGACAGAGTGGAGCCTGTGGAGGGGAACACTTTGCAGATTACGTTGGACTATAATCTGCAGAAGTACTGTGAGCAGGCGGCGGAAAAAGTGAAGGAGGAAAAACAGGCGGACAGCGTGTCTGTTATCTTGATGAATCCGCAGGACGGGGAGCTGCTTGCAATGGTCAATGTGCCGGAATTTAATTTGAATGAACCATTTACACTGAATACTATGGATGAGAATGAATCAATCAGTGAGGAAGAAAAACAGGAACTTCTGAATCAGATGTGGAGAAACGGGTGTATCAATGACACATATGAACCGGGTTCTACGTTTAAAGTTATAACATCTGCCGCCTGTCTGGAAGCAGGAGTGGTAAAACTGGAGGATACGTTTTCCTGCCCCGGATACCGAATGGTGGAGGATAGGAAAATCCGGTGCCATAAAGTGGGAGGGCATGGCTCAGAGACTTTTGTTCAGGGAATCCAGAATTCCTGCAATCCGGTATTTATTGATATTGGGTTAAGGCTCGGTTCGGATGCATTTTATGAATATTTTCAGAAATTTGGACTGCTCAGCCTGACGAATGTGGATTTGCCGGGCGAAGCGGGGACGATTATGCATAAAAAGAAAGACATCGGCATGGTGGAGCTCGCAACGATGACATTCGGTCAGTCTTTTCAGATTACACCGATCCAGTTGCTGACTACAATTAGTTCAATTATCAATGGGGGGAGAAGGGTGACACCACATTTCGGAAAAGCAGTGTCGGACAAAGACGGTACGATATTGGAAACACTTTCATGGAAGGAAACGGATGGAATTGTATCTGACGAAACATCTGCTACCATGCGTATGCTTCTGGAGAGCGTCGTGGCGGAAGGCTCCGGGAAAAACGCATATCTGGATGGGTATCGGATTGGAGGGAAAACAGCGACTTCGCAGACTCTGCCGAGAAGTGCGAACAAATATATTTCTTCGTTTGTCGGTTTTGCTCCGGCGGATAATCCACAGATTATCGGGATTATTATCATTAACAATCCTCAGGGGGTATATTATGGGGGGACAATTGCGGCTCCTGTACTGCGCAGCATTTACGACAATGTGCTGCCGTATCTGGGGATTGAGAGAACAGCCTCCGAAGAGGCGGAGGAGGGCGAATGAGTGGGATGCGTTGCTCGGTTGTGGTTGAAAAACGGCAGTGTATGAGGTATACTGTATAGGGTGCGGCGGGAATGCCGTTTACATAACCAAAGAGATGAAGAGGTGTATATATGGCAAATCATGTAGTAATTCCGGTATTGATAGCATTTGTATTGAGTGTGATTATGGGACCGATTGTGATTCCGTTTCTGCGCAGGCTGAAGATGGGGCAGACTGAGCGTGTAGATGGTGTACAGTCTCATCTGAAAAAGGCGGGAACACCGACGATGGGCGGTGTGATGATATTGGGAAGTGTGATAATCACTTCGCTGTTTTATGTAAAAGATTATCCAAGGATTATCCCGGTGCTGTTTCTGACGGCGGGGTTCGGGCTGATTGGTTTTTTGGATGATTATCTGAAAGTAGTGATGAAACGTTCCGATGGACTGTATCCGAAACAGAAGATGGCGCTGCAGATTGTAATAACCGCAATATTTGCCTATTATGTTGTAAAGGTTGCAAAAATTCCACTTACCATGCTTGTTCCGTTTTCAGGCGGAAAATACTGGGATATCGGATGGCTGGCAGTTCCGCTGTTGTTTGTGGCGGTGATTGGAACTGTCAATGGAACCAACTTTACAGACGGCCTGGACGGACTGGCGTCCAGTGTTACGGTTCTTGTGGCAACATTTTTCACAGTAGTTGCAATTGGTACAAAGAGTGGGATTGAACCGATAACCTGCGCCGTAGTTGGCGCTCTGTTGGGCTTTTTGCTGTTCAATGTGTATCCGGCGAGAGTGTTTATGGGGGATACCGGTTCCCTTGCGCTGGGCGGATTCGTGGCAGGCTCGGCATATATGATGCAGATGCCGCTGTTTATCATCATTGTCGGATTGATATATCTTGTAGAGGTAGCATCGGTTATCATTCAGGTTACTTATTTTAAGAAAACAGGCGGAAAACGCTTTTTTAAGATGGCTCCAATCCATCACCATTTTGAATTGTGCGGCTGGTCTGAGACAAGGGTGGTCGCTGTATTTTCAGTTGTGACGGCAATTCTTTGCCTGATTGCACTTATGGGGGTATAAAGATGTACGTTAAAGAGAAACATGTATTAGTATTTGGTTCCGGTATCAGTGGAATCGCTGCAAGTCGTCTGCTTCTGAGGGAGGGGGCAGATGTAATATTATATGATGGAAATAATTCTCTGGATGCAGAGCAGATTCGGATGAATATTTTGCGGGATGGAGAAAAAGGCAGGACTCTGGAAGGAGATGTCCGGGTGATTCTCGGAGAACTTCCAAAGGAAGTGATGGAGACACTGGCGCTGACGGTAATCAGTCCGGGAGTACCGACAGACCTTCCGGTTGTGGAACAGATGAGGGAGCTGAATATTCCAATCTGGGGCGAAGTCGAGCTGGCATATGTATACGGAAAAGGAGAGGTTCTTGCAATTACGGGGACGAATGGAAAAACAACGACAACAACATTGCTTGGTGAGATTATGAAAAATTATCAGGATGATGTGTATGTAGTTGGGAATATTGGCAATCCTTATACAGAAGTTGCGTCTGAGATGACGGAGCATTCTGTCGCGGTCGCAGAAATGAGCAGTTTCCAGCTTGAAACAATACATACGTTCCGTCCGAAGGTGAGCGCAATCCTGAATATTACACCGGACCACCTGAACCGCCATCATACAATGGACGCTTATATTGAGGCAAAAAAGAATATTTGCAGAAATCAGACGCCGGATGACGTATGCGTACTGAATTTTGAGGATGAAGTGACACGTGCATTTGGAAAAAGCGTGAACGCAAGGGTTCTATATTTCAGCAGCCGGCGTATATTGGAAAGAGGTATTTATCTGGAAGACGGCAATATCATGTTCCATTATGGTACGGATGAGGCGGTCAAAGTCTGCCACGTAGATGAGTTGCAGCTTCCCGGCACACACAATTATGAAAATATTATGGCGGCAGTCGCGATGGCAGCAGCCTACGGAGTGCCGATGGATATCATCCGCAGTACAGTCCGTGCATTTAAGGGCGTGGAGCATCGAATTGAATTTGTAGCAGAGAAGAATGGCGTCGCCTACTATAATGATTCGAAGGGAACGAATCCGGATGCGGCGATTAAGGGGATTCAGGCGATGAACCGGCCGACGCTTCTGATTGGAGGCGGATATGATAAGAATTCTTCCTATGAGGAGTGGATTGAAGCATTCGACGGAAAAGTGAAGAAGCTTGTTCTGCTCGGCGCTACAAAAGAAAAAATAGATGAGACAGCGAAGAAACTGGGATTCACAGATACTATCCTGGTAGATACATTTGAAGAAGCAGTAGGAACCTGTGTACGGCTTGCAGAACCGGGGGATGCGGTATTGCTTTCTCCTGCATGTGCGAGCTGGGGGATGTTTAAGTGTTATGAAGAACGTGGAGATAAATTCAAAGAACTTGTAAATCAGTTATAGGGAGTGGATTTTGATTGAAACGTCCGGCTGAAAAACCGCGGTACGACTACACAATGCTGACAGTAGTGCTGCTGTTGGTTGTGATTGGGCTGGTGCTTTTATACAGTACCAGTGCATACAATGGACGGGTAAAGTTTCACGATTCCTTGTATTACCTGAAAAAACAGGGCGCGGCAACGGTGCTTGGCCTGATTGGGATGTTTATCATCGCCAGGATTGATTACCACATATGGGTGCCGTTTGCAAATCTGGGGTATCTGACCGCGATGGTATTATCTGTGGCAGTAATGTTTATAGGAGATGAGTATAACGGGTCCAAAAGATGGCTTTCTTTGGGCCCTGTTTCTTTTCAGCCTTCAGAATTTGCAAAAGTGGCAGTGATTTTGTTCCTTTCCTGCATTGTGACAAAGCATGTGAAGAAAATGGGGAAAATCACGACGCTTGCAAAGGTGCTTGCACCCGTACTGCCGATTGTGGCGCTTGTCGGGGCAAGCAACTTAAGTACGGCGATTATCATACTTGGGATTGCGGCAGTGCTGATTTTTGTTGCCAGTCCGAAGTATGGGCAGTTTTTATGGATGGGTGTTGCGGGAATCGGATTCATGGCAGCTTTTCTTGCACTGGAAAGTTACCGTCTTGAACGGCTTGCAATCTGGAGGAATCCGGAAAAATATGAAAAAGGATACCAGACATTGCAGGGGCTTTATGCAATCGGCTCCGGTGGCCTTTTTGGAAGAGGTCTGGGGGAAAGTATTCAGAAACTCGGTTTTCTTCCGGAGGCACAGAATGATATGATTTTTTCAATTATCTGTGAGGAACTGGGACTGATTGGGGCAGGGACAATCGTGTGTCTGTTTTTGATATTAATCTGGCGCTTTTTTGTGATTGCGACAAAAGCTCCGGATTTACTTGGCGCACTGATAGCTTCCGGTGCAATGGCACATATGATGATTCAGGTGATTTTAAATATTGCGGTTGTGACAAACTCTATTCCGAATACGGGAATCACACTTCCGTTCATCAGTTACGGGGGTACTTCGGTTTTATTTTTGCTGTTGGAAATGGGGCTTGTATTGAGCGTGTCTAATCTGGTAAAATAAAAGAAAAGGTAACTATACAGGACATTCAGAGCGCAGACCACAGACCTGCCTGCTTTGCAGGCTATTTGCTGCTACGCAGCTTCTGTCTGAGGCTTCATGGGCGTTCTGCCCATTCCCAAATGCTAATGCAGCCCTATGCAAGTAAACTTGCACCGGTCTGCCTTTGCATTTTGCTGCTGTTCTGGACGGTTACGGGAAAAGCTATAAACGGGAAAAGGAGCGAAAGAGGAGGGCTGTAGATGGCACAGCGAAATGTCAGGCGGAGAAATCAGTCTGTGAGAACAACTACATACAGTCAATCCGGACATTCGCAGACCGGGGAGAGACATCCGTCCGGGCAGCACCGCCGCGGGAGCGAATCTGTGCGGCAAAGGGAGAATACACAGATGCGGCAGCGCCGGACATCTGTGCCGGCACAAAAGAAACGAAGGCGGAAACGCAGAAGACGCAGGTTCAATTGGAAATGGCTTATATTTGTTCTTTGTATCGCTGCGCTGCTCGGTGGGCTTGGTTATCTGGAAACCATCATTTTCCAGACAAAACAGATTACTGTGACGGGAAATGTCCATACACCGGAGCAGGATATTCTGGACTGGATGGGCAGCGATAAATATGCGGGGAATTCCCTGTATGTCCTCTGGAGATATAACCGTGAGGATGTGCAGCTCCCTCCATCGGTACAGAGCGTCAGGGTGACATTGAAATCACCGGGAAAGGTGCAGGTGCAGGTGAAAGAGAAAACACTTGCAGGGCGGATAGATTATGACGATGCATTTTTGTATTTTGACAAGGATGGAACCGCATCGCTGAAGAGCGATGATGTAATAGACGGTGTGACATATATCGAGGGCATGGAAATCAATGCGGAAAAAGTGAAGATGGGAAAGAAGATTCCCGCGGCGGATGATAAGATTTTTGGACAGATAACAGAACTGACCGCCCTGCTGAGGAAGAACAGCCTGATTCCGGACAGGCTGACATGTTCCGGCAGCAATCTGGCTGTGACCTTCGGTGCGGTTCAGGTGATGCTGGGTGTGGGAAATTATGAAGAAAAAATTGCTCAGGTTCCTCCCGTTCTGCAAAAACTGAGTGAACAGTATGCCGGACAGGCAGGCGTGCTGCATCTGGAAAATTATCAGACTTCAGATACGTCCATCCGGTTTGTGCCGGATACGCAGTGAGTATGTAATATGGAAAATGTGCGGTTACAGAATGTGTAAGCGGGCTTACAGCAGGCTGTGTCTGCACATCTGCGCATGGAGTGGAACTGTTACATAAATTGCACAAAAAAATCAGAAAATAAATAAAAATCTATTGATTATTTAAGGAAAAGACTATATTATATACTTATTGGATTATAGCGTTCAATTATAATAAGGGATGTATAATAAAGATTAATAAGATGACAAAGGAGGAAATACTCTTGTTAGAAATTAAAACCAATGAATCAGAAGCGGCTGCAAAGATAATTGTTATTGGCGTCGGCGGAGGCGGTAACAATGCGGTAAACCGAATGATTGACGAGCAGATTGCAGGCGTAGAATTTATAGCGATTAATACAGATAAGCAGGCACTTCAGTTATGTAAGGCACCGACATTGATGCAGATTGGTGAGAAACTTACAAAAGGGCTGGGTGCAGGGGCGCAGCCGGAGGTTGGCGAAAAGGCAGCAGAAGAGAGTGCAGAGGAGATTTCCGCGGCACTGAAAGGTGCAGATATGGTATTCGTTACCTGTGGTATGGGAGGCGGAACCGGTACAGGGGCAACTCCTGTGGTAGCACGTATCGCAAAGGAACAGGGAGCGCTGACAGTAGGTGTTGTAACAAAGCCGTTCCGTTTTGAATCCAGGACACGTATGCAGAATGCATTGGCCGGTATTGACAAATTGAAAGAGAACGTTGATACACTGATTGTCATTCCGAATGATAAGCTGTTGGAGGTAGTAGACAGACGGACTACGATGCCGGAAGCGCTGAAGAAGGCAGACGAAGTGTTACAGCAGGGTATTCAGGGTATTACGGATTTGATTAACGTACCATCACTGATTAACCTTGACTTCGCAGACGTCCAGACAGTTATGAAAGATAAAGGAATTGCCCACATCGGTATCGGCGAAGGCCGTGGCGACGATAAGGCGCTTGAGGCTGTCAAACAGGCAGTTGCAAGTCCGCTGCTTGAGACAACCATTCAGGGAGCATCCCATGTTATCATCAATGTATCCGGTGATATTACATTGATGGATGCGTCTGATGCAGCAGAATATGTTCAGGAGCTTGCCGGAGAAAATGCAAATATTATCTTCGGTGCTACTTATGATGATTCCCGCTCAGATGAGGCGACTATTACTGTTATTGCAACCGGCTTACATAATGTAGGCGGAAGTTCTTCCAAGCTGAAAGCCAGACTGGAGGGACAGCAGAAGGTTGGCTCTATTCTTCCGTCCGGAGATGCGGTCACAAGAAAACCAACAGATTTTGAGGGAAGGACACCGATAAGACAGGCGGGTACAAGGCCGGCAGGCACAAGAACGGCAGGCGGCACGATGCCGACACTACAGCAGCCAAGACCGACTTCCAGTAATGTGAAAGAGCAGTCAATTAAGATTCCTGATTTCTTTAAAAAGTAAGAATATTGAGTATAAACAGTATGCCGGGGTATTTTGCCCCGGCATTTTGATTTCATAGGGAATTGCTTTGCAATTCCTGTGAAGTCAAAGACTCCGCAGCAAGGCTGGCGGGGATACGCACTATGTTCTTTATGTCGAAACATCTTCGAATTTTCTCGTCAGTTTCTGACAAATTCCAGTTTCTGGATTTCATATAATAAATCTTGCCTGAATGCCAGGAAAACAGCATGGTTCAAGAGGAACGGTTCCATCTGTCATGAACACAGAAAAGAGGGGAGCGTATGTACTATGAGCTGTACATAGATATATTGTTTTTGGTGAATTTCATGATGGATTCCCTGCTTCTGCTGACGGTGCGCACACTTTTAAAGTGTCCGGTGCCGTGTTGGCGTGTGTTTTTAGGCGGGGCAGCCGGCGCTGCGCTTACGTGTGTTACTGTGGCGCTTGCACTTCCTGTCTGGATGAAATATCTGTCATTTTATCTTATAATTACCGGCATTATGATAGTGTTCGGACTTCGGATTCATACAATCCCGCTATTTTTCCGGGCGTGCGTCATATTGTACCTGACGGCATTTCTGATGGGGGGGATTATGCAGTTTGTGCGCCCATATGTACATATGTGGAGCCTGTATTATCTTGTGGCAGTTATCAGTTACTATCTTATACATGCATCATGGAAGATGATAACACGTCTGAAGGAAGTACAGGAAAAGCGGTGTGCAGTTACCCTGTATACAGGAAGCGGGAGGTATCATATACAGGCACTTGCGGATACGGGAAATGTGCTGAGGGATCCACTGTCAAAGCAGCCGGTGAATGTGATTTCAAAAGAATTGGCAATGGACATGTGGGGACAGCCGGAGCAGTATGAAGAAGGAAAGATACGTTATATTCCTTACCGTACCGTGAGCGGAACCAGTGTGATGCCGATACTGAAAATTGAACGAATGTGTGTGCATCTGGAGGAAGATATCTGGATAGCAGACCCTGTTCTTGGCATTAGTGAAGAAAAAATATCAGAAAATGAAGAATATCAGATGTTGCTGAATGCTGATATTGCGGGAGGAATAAAAGATGGTTGTAAAAGTAGCAGTTCCACAGCAGTTTAAATTAAAAATAGTACCGGAGTTTCGGAGTCTGTTCTTTTCGGGTCCGAAGGAAATTCACTATATCGGAGGCGCCGACGTACTTCCGGCGCCTCTTGAGACAGAACGGGAGCGGGCACTCATCGAGCAGCTTGATACAGAAGAAAAAGAAAAGGCAAAGAAACTTTTGATTGAACATAATCTGAGGCTGGTCGTGTATATTGCCAAAAAGTTTGATAACACAGGGGTTGGCGTAGAAGATTTGATTTCCATCGGTACAATCGGGCTGATTAAGGCGATTAACACATTTAATCCGAAAAAGAAAATCAAGCTGGCAACCTATGCGTCCCGCTGCATTGAAAATGAAATCCTGATGTATCTGAGACGAAATAATAAGACCAAGTTAGAAGTATCCATTGATGAGCCGCTGAATGTGGATTGGGACGGGAATGAACTGCTTCTGTCGGATATTCTCGGAACGGAGGAAGATACCATTTACAAAGAGATGGAGACGGAGGCGGAGCGGAAACTTCTGGTCCGCGCAATCAGTAAGCTGTCTAACAGGGAGAGACTGATTATCCGGATGCGGTTCGGTTTGGACAGTCCGGGAGGCGAGGAAAAGACGCAGAAAGAAGTGGCGGATTTCCTCGGGATTTCCCAGTCATATATCTCCCGTCTGGAGAAGAAAATCATGCAGCGGCTGAAGCGGGAAATGATTCGTTATGAATAACATTTTTCTTTACCATGAAACCGGAAAATGCTATAATAATCAAAAGTGCCAGTCTTATGATTGTGCACGGGCAGCATTTTAAACGGGAAATAGCTGCCGTGCGTCCGGATTACGGATGCGAATGCTTGGAGTAAAAAGAATAATCGAAAAGAAAAAGGTCGGTGAATGGTATGAAATTGACATTTGTTGGTGCGGCACACGAGGTTACCGGGAGCTGTCATTTTTTACAGGCAGCAGGAAAGAATATTCTGGTGGATTATGGAATGGAGCAGGGACCTGATTTGTATGAAAATGCGGGGCTGCCGATTCCGGAGAACGAGGTAGATTATGTACTTTTGACACATGCCCACATTGATCATTCGGGAATGCTGCCAAAGCTTGTGAAAAACGGTTTTACAGGTGGAATTTTCACAACATACGCAACGGCGGATTTGTGCAACATTATGCTGCGTGACAGTGCGCATATTCAGGAGTTTGAGGCAGAATGGCGCAACCGGAAGGGTAGACGTGCAGGAAATCCGGAGTATGAACCGATATACACGATGCAGGATGCACTGGATGCAATTGAGCTGCTTGTCCCGTGTGAATACGGACAGCGGGTGAAATTGCGTGACGGTGTGGAAGTGCGTTTCACAGATGTCGGACATTTGCTTGGCTCGGCAAGTATCGAAGTTTGGGTTACAGAAGGGGATACCAGCAGGAAAATCGTATTTTCCGGGGATGTAGGCAATGTGGATCAGCCGATTATCAAAGACCCTGCCTACACGGATTCGGCAGACTATGTCGTTGTGGAGTCCACCTATGGAAACCGTGTACATAGTGCGGAGAAAATCGACTATATAGGAGATTTTACAAGAATTCTGAAAGAAACCTTCGCGCGGAATGGGAATGTTGTCATTCCGTCCTTTGCAGTCGGCAGGACGCAGGAGATGCTGTATTTTATCCGTGAGATTAAAGAGCAGAACCTGTTGCCGGAGTATCCGGACTTTGAAGTGTATCTGGACAGTCCTCTGGCAATTGAAGCGACCAAAGTCTTTTCGAAAAATATGCTGGAATGTTTTGACGAGGATGCGATGAAACTGGTTAATGCAGGAATCAATCCACTGGTATTTCCGGGCTTGAAGATTATGACGACCAGCGATGAATCCAAGATGATTAATTTTATTGAGAAACCGAAGGTAATTATCTCTGCCTCCGGTATGTGTGATGCAGGACGTATCCGGCATCATTTGAAGCACAACCTGTGGCGGCAGGAATGCACCGTCCTGTTTGTGGGATATCAGGCGAATGGAACACTGGGGCGCCGTCTGATTGAAGGCGAGAAGAATGTCAGGTTATTTGGAGAGCCGATTGAGGTGCATGCACACATCGAAAGCCTGCACGGTGTCAGCGGCCATGCAGATATGAATGGGCTTTTGAAGTGGCTGGGGGGATTCCGGACACCTCTTCAGCATGTTTTTGTCGTGCATGGTGAAGATGATGTGACGGAGGAGTTTGCGAAGACTGTTGAAGAAACCCTCGGGTGTCCTGCATTTGCACCGTTTCCGGGAGGATGCGTGGATTTGGCGGCAAACGAAATCCTTGAAGAGGGAATGCGGATTCCTGTGAAAGCAAAGAAACCGTCCCAGAAGAGAGCAGATGCTGCGTTTGAGCGGCTCCTTGCAGCCGGAAAATACTTGTTGGATGTCATTTATAAAAATGAAGGTCTGGCAAATAAAGACAAGGCAAAATTTGAGAGTCAGATTCATAATCTGGCAGATAAATGGGACTGTTAAATTTTCATAAATACATTTGATGATTACAGCGCCAAAAGCCATCTCACACGTCGTGCTTCTTCGCATTTCTATGCGTCTTTGCTATTTAACGTAAGTGGGAGAATGGATTTATGACGACGCGCCCCTACATGAGGAAGAAGTGGGGAAGAGGCTTCACGAATTCCGAACAGTCACATAAAACAGAAGAAAAAGTGAGGAATGAAGTAAGATGGACAATACAGTGCTGGGGATTTCTGCAATCATCGTTATCTATCTGGCGGGGATGGTTGCAGTGGGAATCTATTTTATGAAGAAAAACAGTTCGACGGGGGACTATTACCTCGGAGGACGGAAATTAGGACCATTTGTCACCGCAATGAGTGCCGAGGCATCGGATATGAGCAGTTGGCTTTTGATGGGACTTCCGGGAGTCGCGTATCTGACCGGAGTGGCAGACGCGGCATGGACTGCGGTCGGACTGGCAATCGGAACCTATCTGAACTGGCTGGTCGTAGCAAAAAGATTGCGCCGGTATACAGTAGTTGCCGGAAATGCGATTACCATTCCGGAATTCTTTAAGAATCGGTATCGGGATAAGAGTGGAATTCTTGTAGGGCTATCCGCAGTCTTTATCGTAATCTTTTTTATTCCATATACTGCTTCGGGGTTTGCCGCATGTGGAAAGTTATTTTCCACGCTGTTTGGCGTGCCATATTTTTATGCAATGTTGATTAGTGCAATTGTCATTGTGGCATATACTGCACTTGGCGGATTCTCAGCCGCCAGTACAACGGACTTAATTCAGAGTATCGTAATGTCGGTGGCATTGATTTGTGTCGTGCTTTTCGGCGTGAAAACAGCAGGCGGTGTGGATGTGATTCTGTCCCATGCACAGGAACTGCCGGGGTATCTGTCAATAACGAGTATATACAATGATGGAACTGCGGCAGGCTATGGTCCGTTGAAGATTGCGTCCACGCTGGCGTGGGGGCTTGGATACTTTGGAATGCCGCATATTCTGCTTCGGTTTATGGCAATTGAAGACGAGAAAAAGATTAAACTCTCCAGACGGATCGCAACAATCTGGGTAGTGATTTCTATGACTGTGGCAGTCTTTATCGGTGTGATGGGACTCAGCCTCAGTGACGGCGGAATGATTGCTGTGCTCAAGGGTGCGGATTCCGAGAAAATTATCATTACAATTGCAACATTGATGAGCAGGAGCGGCGCGTTGGGAGTAATGATGGCAGGCCTGATTATGTCAGGAATCCTGGCGTGTACGATGTCTACTGCGGATTCTCAGCTTCTGGCGGCATCTTCCAGCGTGTCGGAAGACTTGTTAAAAGGGGTGTTCCATCTCAGACTGAAAGAGAATTCCTCCCTTGTAATTGCACGCGTGACAGTTTTGATTATTTCCGTACTTGGTGTGATTATGGCGATGGATCCGGAAAGCTCGGTTTTTGCAATCGTATCCTTTGCATGGGCGGGATTCGGTGCAGTGTTCGGACCGGTCATGCTCCTTGCGCTGTTCTGGAAACGTTCCAACCGGCAGGGTGCGGTTGTCGGCATGTTTTCCGGAGGCGTTATGGTTTTTGTATGGAAGTACCTGATTCGTCCAATGGGAGGCGTCTGGGATATTTATGAACTGCTCCCGGCATTTCTTGTAGCTGTTGTGTTAAATGTGGCTGTCAGTCTGGCCACAGAGGAACCGGAGAGGGAAATTGCAGAAGAATTTGAAAAGGCGGCGGATGATTCTTATGAATTATAAATCCGTTGTCAAGGGCTAAAACTTTTAAAATTTTGGCGCTGACAGAATAACAACAGAGCAGAGTGAGAAGAATTTTACTAGATTCAAATTACAGTAATCTGGTAGGAGGATTCAAATTATGGCTCTCAACAAAGTAGAAATATGTGGTGTAAATACAGCGAAGCTTCCACTCCTGACGGAACAGGAGAAGGAAGCTTTGTTTGTTCGGATTAAAGATGGTGACGCGGAGGCAAGAGAGGAGTATATCAAAGGAAACCTGCGGCTTGTGTTAAGTGTGATTAAGCGGTTTACAGGAAGTAACGAAAATGCAGACGACTTATTCCAGGTGGGGTGCGTCGGCCTGATGAAGGCGGTTGACAACTTCAATCCGGACCGGGAGGTAAAGTTTTCCACTTATGCGGTTCCCATGATTATCGGGGAAGTAAGAAGGTATCTGCGGGACAATAGCAGCATCCGGGTGAGCCGTTCTTTGCGGGATACAGCATATAAGGCGATTTATGCAAGAGAAGGATATATGAAACGGAATATGAAAGAACCGACTGTGCAGGAAATTGCAGAGGAAATCGGAATCTCAAAAGAAGATATTGTGTTTGCGCTGGATGCGATTCAAAGTCCGATGAGCCTGTATGAGCCGATTTACAGTGACGGCGGGGATACGTTATATGTGATGGATCAGGTCAGTGATAAAAAAAGCCGGGAAGAAAACTGGGTTGAGGAACTGTCTCTGGAGGCGGCGATGGAACGGCTCAATGAGCGGGAGCGGTACATTATCCGGCTGCGTTTTTTTGAGGGGAAGACGCAAATGGAGGTGGCGGATGAGATTAAAATCTCTCAGGCACAGGTCAGCCGTCTCGAAAAAAATGCACTGAAGGTCATGCGGCAATATCTGCTTGGACGCTAACCGTAACAGTTCAGCCTTCCGGCAGAACTGTTACGCATCCTGCCATTTTGAATCGCTTTGGCGATGGGCAGGATGCATTCAAGTCAAAACGTGCATCCCCGCACCCAATCAGTGTTATGATTGAGTACGGTCTGCTCTGTAACCGTTAATCGACAAAAAAATGATATTTCATATTGAAATTTTTATTACTTCATACTATGATAAACGTAGACAAAAGGAAAGGGTATGAAGGAATCATGTATAAAGTATGTATATTTGACCTGGATGGAACCTTAACGGATACGTTAGATTCCTTAACTTTTTCTACAAATGAAACATTGAAAGAGATGGGGCTTCCGCAGATTACAAAAGACCAGTGCAGGATGTTTGTCGGAAACGGCTCCAGAGTACTGCTTGAGAAGGCATTGCAAAATTCCGGGGGGAAGAATCCGGAACGCATTGAAGAAGCAATGCAGATATACGCACGTATATTTGATGCCAACTGCACATATCATGTAGTACCTTATGAAGGAATTACCGGCATGTTGGAGGCTATGGAGAAACGTGGCTTAAAACTTGCGGTGTTGTCGAATAAACCACACGCACAGGCGGTTCATGTAGTGGAGGAGATTTTCGGCAGCGGGACATTTCAATGGATTCAGGGGCAGATGGAAGGGGTACCGAGAAAACCGGATCCGACTGCAGTTTTGCAGATTGCGGGAAAGCTTGGGGCAAAGCCGTCGGAGACAATGTATGTTGGGGATTCCGAAGTGGATGTTGCGACAGGCAAGGCGGCGCAGATGCGGACAGTCGGAGTGACGTGGGGATTCCGCGGAAAGGCATTCCTTCTGGATGCCGGGGCAGAGTTACTTGCTGACTCGCCGGAAGAAGTCTTGGACATGATAGAGGATTAGGGAGGATTGAACATGAACGAATACAGTGAAGAATGCTTATTGACTTTCTTGGAGAACCAGTCTCAGTTATTTGACGAATCGGTTGCAGAGACGATGGAAGAAGCGGAGGCTTTCCTGGAAGATTGTATGGCAGTAGTCGTGAATTCGCTCGATGAGGTGAAAGAGTATTTTGAAGAGAACGGAGCCGATGTGGACTCCATGAGTATGGATGAACTGGAAGAGGCGTCAGAGGTATTTCCGTTACCGAATGGTCAGTATCTGATTGTAGAAGGTTAGTCAGGGACAGAAAGAATAAGAACCGCAGAAAAGCCGCAGCTTAATCAACTGCGGCTTTTTCAACGGCTTTTTTAATGGCATCAAGGAGGACTTGAGAAGTGTAGGGTGTTTCGTCCGATAGCGTGATATTGTCGAGAGACTGTGTTTCATATATCTGGTCTGCAATTTCCTCCATGGAGGGCTGAATCAGAGGAAACATCGTGGCGACACTTTCGTCCAGATTGGAGAACCGAATCGAGGTAATGTTGGACTCATCTACTGTTACCTCTACTTCCAGATTCGTATTGTTCAGCGTCAGGGAAGAAGTGTAGATTCCCGGTGTATACCGCTTTTGCTGTTCGGTTGTTCTGCCGGAGCTTCCGGGGCGGAACATGACAACAAGCAGAACAATGAGCAGAACTGCGAGTGCGGCGAAGATGGCTGTATATATGATTTCTTTCATGTGCAGAACAATGATTTTTGTTTTTGAACCCATGCAAAAGACCTCCAATGCATTTTTTATCATTGTATGACGGCAGAGGGAAAATTATTCGCGGCAATCTGCCTGCTGGACAAGAACCCGGTTTTCTAGTAAAATAGAACTACTTGCTTTACAGGAGGGAAAAGCCTGAAAATGACAGGGCGAGACAGAGGTGGAAGAGATGTTTATAATTGTAGGACTTGGAAACCCTTCGAAGGAATATGAAGGAACAAGACATAACGCAGGATTTGAAGTAATAGACAGAATGGCAGCCCAATATAATATTGCTGTGGATACTAAAAAGCACCGTGCATTGATTGGCAGGGGAATCATTGCAGGGCAGAAAGTGATTCTTGCAAAACCACAGACGTTTATGAATTTAAGTGGCGAGAGTGTGCGGAGCCTGCTGGATTATTACAAAGTGGACGGGGAAACGGAACTGCTTGTCATCTATGACGATATCAGTCTGGACAACGGACAGATTCGGATTCGTGCAAAGGGAAGTGCGGGAGGTCATAACGGAATCAAAAATATCATCGCTCATCTTGGCGGACAGGTATTCCCGCGGATTAAAGTCGGGGTGGGAGAAAAACCGCCGAAGTATGATTTGGCAGATTACGTGCTTGGGCATTTTTCCAAAGCAGAACAGGAGCTGATGGAGGAGGGATATGCGAATGCAGCCAAAGCGGCGGAGATGATACTGAACGGAGAGATGCAGGCGGCGATGAATGAATATAACAGGAAAAGACGAGACGCGGACGATTGATGCAAAAAGAAACGGAAGCCGCTGAAAAACGAAAAAGGAATGTGTAATCACATGGAAACAACAAAAACCGTGGCAACGATTATTTCTCCGCTTACAGAGCTGGCGGAGTATCAGGAAATCAGGAAAAACCGAAAAAAAGAACATGGAGTGCTTCAGATAGCCGGATGTGTGAATTCACAGAAAACGCATTTGATGTATGCACTGAGCGAGGGGATACGCTGCCGGCTCCTCGTTTTTTCCAGTGACGAAAAAGCAAAACAGGCATATGAGGAATATCGGTTTCTGGAGGACAAGGTATATAATTATCCGGCAAGGGATTTACTGTTTTATCACGCCGACATCAAGGGACAGTATTTGCAGGGTCAGAGAATGGAAGTGGTGCGTGCGCTGATTGAACGTAAAACAGAGGAATCCATTACGGTGATTACAACGATGGATGCATTTCTGGACGGGCTGGCGCCGCTGAATCAGATTGCATCGTGCCAGGTACATCTTGCCGTGGGAGAGGTATTGGATTTTACGGTGATTCAGGAAGAACTATCCCGCATGGGATACCGGCGGGAAGTGCAGATTGAAAGTCCGGGACAGTTTGCTGTGCGCGGGGGGATTCTTGACATCTATCCGCTGACAGAGGAAACACCAATCCGTGTGGAGCTGTGGGGAGATGAGGTTGACTCTATCCGTACCTTTGACACAGAGAGCCAGCGTTCTATTGAGAATCTGGAGAATGTTACGATATATCCTGCAGCAGAGTTGCATGAAAAAGGGTGGAACAAGGTTTCATTTCTGGATTATTTTCCGGTGGAGGAAAGTATCCTGTTTCTCGATGAACCGATCCGGCTGACAGAGCAGGCAGACGAGGTGGAAGAAGAGTATGAAAAAAGCAGGGAGAACCGGGAAGAGGCGGGGCTGATTGAGCAGGAGGATGAACTACAGGTATTTTCTGCCGGGGAAATCATCGAAAAGATGAACCGGTATTATGCAGTTGCATTTACGACATTGGAGTCAAAGTGCGGGGCATTCCGTCTGCGCCAGACATACAGCATCCAGACAAAGGGCGTGAATCCATATAACAACAGTTTTGAGATGCTGACAAGGGATTTGAAACGGCTTAAGCGAAATGACTATCGGGTGGTTCTTCTCTCAGGTTCAAGGACCAGGGCAAAACGTCTGGCGGAGGATCTGCGGGACAATGACCTGAGCAGTTATTACAGTGAGACGCTGGAGCGGGAAGTACAGCCGGGGGAAATACTCGTGGCATATGGGCATGTAACCGAGGGGTACGAGTATCCGCTTCTGAAATTTATGGTTATTTCTGAAACAGATATTTTCGGGCGGAAAAAGAAGAAAAAGAAACGGAAACGTGCGTATGAAGGGCAGAAAATCCGGGACTTTACAGAACTGAAAGTGGGGGATTATGTAGTACATGAAAATCACGGGCTTGGAATCTATCAGGGAATCGAGAAGATTCAGGTTGATAAAGTAACAAAAGACTATATGAAAATCAGTTATGCGGGGGGAAGTGCCCTGTATATTCTGGCGACACAGTTGGATTTGATTCAGAAATATGCAGGTGCGGATGCGAAGAAGCCGAAACTGAATAAGCTCGGTACAAGCCAGTGGCAGAAGACGAAGAGTCAGGTGCGCAGTGCGGTAAAACTGGTGGCAAAGGATCTCGTGAATCTGTATGCGGCACGGCAGCAGGCGGAAGGGTATGTGTATGAGCCGGATACAGTGTGGCAGAAAGAATTCGAAGAAATGTTTCCGTTTGAGGAGACGGAAGACCAGCTTCAGGCAATTGAAGATACGAAAGAGGATATGGAAAGCCATAAAATTATGGATCGGCTCATCTGCGGGGATGTCGGGTACGGGAAAACAGAAATTGCAATCCGTGCTGCATTTAAGGCGGTTCAGGAAGGAAAGCAGGTTGTTTATCTTGTGCCTACAACGATTCTGGCGCAGCAGCATTACAATACCTTTGTACAACGTATGAAAGAATTTCCGGTGCGGGTGGATTTGCTGTGCAGGTTCCGCACCTCTGCGGAGCAGAAGAAGACGGTGGAAGACCTGAAAAAGGGGCTTGTGGATATCGTCATCGGAACACACCGCGTACTGTCGAAGGATGTTGGATATAAGGATCTGGGGCTGCTGATTATCGATGAAGAGCAGCGGTTTGGCGTAACCCACAAGGAAAAGATAAAAAAACTGCGGCAAAATGTCGATGTCCTGACATTGACGGCGACACCGATTCCGAGGACGCTCCATATGAGTTTGATTGGAATCCGGGATATGAGCGTACTGGAGGAGGCGCCGATGGACCGGATGCCGATTCAGACGTATGTCATGGAATACAATGATGAGATGGTGAGAGAGGCAATTGAGCGGGAACTCTCCCGCGGCGGACAGGTGTATTATGTATACAACCGTGTCAGTGATATTGCAGATGTTGCGGGCAGGGTTCAGAAACTAGTGCCGGAGGCGAACGTGACATTTGCACATGGTCAGATGAACGAGCGGCAGTTGGAAAATATCATGTATGATTTCATTAATGGAGAAATCGATGTTCTCGTTTCGACAACGATTATTGAGACCGGGCTGGATATTTCCAATGCCAATACAATGATTATCCACGATGCGGACCGTCTTGGCCTTTCCCAGCTCTACCAGCTTCGCGGAAGAGTCGGGCGCTCCAACCGGATGGCATACGCATTCCTGCTGTATCGGAAGGATAAGCTGCTCAGGGAAGTGGCAGAGAAACGTCTGGCTGCAATCCGGGAGTTTACGGATCTTGGCTCCGGTTTCAAGATTGCCATGCGGGATTTGGAAATCCGCGGTGCAGGGAACCTGCTCGGAGCCGAACAACATGGGCATATGGAGGCGGTCGGATATGATTTGTACTGTAAGATGCTTAATGAAGCTGTGCTGCAGGAAAAAGGGGAATTGGACGATGATGTATTTGCTACAACAATGGATTTGAATCTGGATGCCTATATTCCGGACAGCTATATACCGAATGAATATCAGAAACTGGATATCTACAAACGGATTGCCGGCATTGAGAATGAAGAAGAAATGGATGACATGGTCGAAGAGCTCATTGACCGTTTCGGAGATATTCCGAAAAAGGTACAGCAGCTTCTGCATATTGCGGCATTGAAGGCACTTGCCCATTCCGCATATGTGACGGCTGTAGAGCAAAAAGGAGAAGAGCTGAAATTCACGATGTATGAGAAGGCAAAAGTGAATCCAGAGTTGATTCCTGGGCTTATACAGGCGTATCGGGGGGAGTTGGTATTTAAGACAGAGAATCCGCCGTACTTCATTTACAGGAAGAGGGGAAGAAGCGCGAAAGACAAGGATGAGCATATCCTAGAAGTTGTAAAAAAGCTGTTAAATGATATAAAAAGCTTGTTAGAATCATAAAAACAGACTATAATAATTAGGTTAAATTGACGTTGCCGCCAGACGAAAAGCAGGCGGTGTGAGGACTTAGGAGGGTACTATGGGACAGTGGAAAAAAAGAATAGCGGTTCTCGGAGTGGCAGGTGCACTTGCAATTTCCAGTCTGACTGGCTGTTCAGGTTCTATGAAGAATGATGATGTGGTTGCGACGGTTGGCGACAGTGAGATTCCGCTTGGAATTGCCAATTTCTATGCAAGGATGACACAGGCACAGTATGAGTCCTATTATGCGGGCATGATGGGGACAACAGGCGAGGAGATGTGGAGTAAGGAGGCAGAGGAAGGGAAGACATATGAGCAGACTGTAAAGGCAACGCTGATTCAGTCTTTGGAGAACCTGTACCTGCTGGAACAGCATGCAGCGGATTATGATATAGAGCTGACTGATGAAGAAAAAAAACAAATTGAAAAGACTGCAAAAACATTTGATGATGATAATACACTGGAGGACAAGGAGGCGGTATCCGGATATGAGAAATATGTAAAAAGATATCTGGAGCTGGTTACCATTCAGAAAAAAATGGAAGGACCGATGAAGGCAGGCGTGAATGAGGAAGTGTCCGATGAGGAGGCAGCACAGAAGAGTATGCAGTATGTGTATTTCCCATATACGGCAACAGACGACAGCGGCAGTTCGGTAAAGCTGACAGACGATGAGAAGAGCGCCGTAAAAGAAAAAGCACAGACATTCGCAGACGCCTTGAAAAGTAAGACGGCAGAGATTGATTCTGCAGCGGCCGAGGCGGGTGTGGAAGTGAAGACCGCAACATTTGACGGGGACAGTACGGCACCGGATGCAGACCTTGTCTCTGCCGTGGATGCGCTGACAGCGGAAGGAGACACCACGGATGTTGTTGAAACAGATTCCGGCTTGTATGTCGGTAAGCTGACAAGCCTTCTCGACCGGGAGGCAACGGATAAGGAGAAGACAGCAATCGTTAAACAGAGACAGCAGGAGCAATATGATTCGCTCGTTAAGCAGTGGAGAAAAGAGACAGATATCAGTGTGAATAAGAAAGTATGGAAGAAAGTGAGCTTTGAAAAACTGGGTGTGACAGTCAAAGAAGGCGCGAACGAGTATGAGGACAGTTCTGCGGATAAGGCAGAGTAACAGATAAGAAAACAGGTATGGAGCAGGAAACGGGTAAGCAGAATACCGGAGTACTGCCCCATATTTTGTGTAGTACAAGAAGAATCGGCCATGCTGAAAGGAGAAAAATGATGGGGTATGATTATGGAAAAATTTGGGTGACGGGTGCGTCAGGCCGTGTAGGGACGATGATCCGGAGAATATTGGATATGCGGGATGTGGAATTACTCGAGACGGACGTGGATGATTTGGATATCACCTGCACAGATGAAGTTACGAAATTTGCATCGAGAAACCGCCCGAATACGATTATCAACTGTGCAGGATTGACAGATGTGGACGAGTGTGAAAAAAATATTGAAAAAGCATACAGGGTAAATGCACTTGGTCCGAGAAACCTAAGTGCGGTAGCAAGAAAGATTGATGCAAGGATTATTCAGCTTTCCACGGACGATGTGTTCAGTTCCCGGCAAGAGAAGGCGTTCAATGAGTTTGATACGCCGAATCCGGTAAGCGTTTACGGAAAGTCCAAGCTGGCGGGAGAAAATTTCGTGAAAGAGCTGGCGCCAAAGCATTTGATTATCCGCAGCTCATGGGTATATGGAAGAGAGGGAATGAATTTTGTGAATTATATCATTCAGAAAGTGAGTGCGGGAGAAAAAGTCCGGGCTGCAACAGATGAATTTGCTGTTCCGACCAGCGCAAAGGAACTGTCACGTGTGATTATCCGGCTTGTGAAGGAGGAACAGGAAGGAATCTACCATGCGGTATGCCGGGGAGGATGCTGCAGCAGATATGAGCTGGCAAGGGAAATTGCCCGTATGCTAGGAAAAGACGAGTCATTGGTGGTTCCTGCTATGCTGAAAGAACTTCACCCACGGATGGAAGGACCGGATTACACGCTCCTTGATAATCTGATGCTTCGTATGTGTGAGATGGAATCTCCTGCGACATGGAAAGAGGCGCTTGCAGAATATATCAATGAAATTCTGTAAAAAATAGTACCGCAGATATGCGGACCTGGTATCTTCAGTGGAGAAAGGGCAACACGGTTGTTCCTTGTCCACCGAGGGTATATGAACGAGAGACGAGAGAGAGGTTTGTTTCATGGAGAAAAAAGAAAAGAAAAAGATTGGGCTGACGACGATGATTTTTATCAGTCTGATTTTAGGTGCACTTGCGGGAATTGTCCTGCATTACTGGGTACCGGAAGGATACGTGAGGGATACCGTGATTGTGAACGGGATATTTTATGTCGTTGGAAACGGTTTTCTGCGCGCGATGCAGATGCTGGTTGTTCCTCTTGTATTCTGCTCTCTGATTTGCGGGAGTATGGCGATCGGAGATACAAAGACCCTGGGAAAAGTCGGTGTGAAAACGATGGGATTTTATTTCGTGACTACGGCCTGTGCAATTTCACTTGCACTGGGTGTTGCGAATCTGATTAACCCGGGAATCGGTCTGGATATCAACAGTGTGGAGACTGTGGAGGCAACTGCGGCGGAGGCAGCCAGTTTTGCGGACACATTATTGGATATTATTCCAAAGAACCCGATTCAGGGACTGGCAGAGGGAAACATGCTGCAGATTATTTTCTTTGCAATATTTATCGGTATCCTGCTTGCAAAGCGGGGAGAGAGGGCAGCCAGTGTGTCACAGTTTTTCAGTCAGTTCAACGATTTGATGATGGATATGACAATGGCGGTTATGAAAGTGGCGCCAATCGGTGTATTCTGCCTGATTGCAAAGACATTCGCAGGAATCGGGTTTGACGCGTTTCTTCCGATGCTGAAATATATGGGGGCGGTATTCCTTGCACTTTTCCTACAGGGGATGGGTGTTTATCAGATTATGCTGAAAATCTTTACCGGACTGAACCCAATCAAATTTATCAGGAAGTTCCTTCCTGTTATGGGGTTTGCATTCTCTACGGCAACTTCCAATGCAACCATCCCGCTGTCCATTGAGACATTAGATAAGAAGATGGGAGTTTCCAAGAAGATTTCATCCTTCACGATTCCGCTTGGAGCGACCATTAATATGGATGGGACAGCGATCATGCAGGGCGTTGCAGTAGTGTTTGTTGCTCAGGCATATGGAATTATGCTGACACCGGTCGATTATCTGACGGTCATTGCGACAGCGACAATCGCCTCCATCGGAACAGCAGGTGTACCGAGCGTCGGGCTGATTACATTGTCGATGGTATTTAACTCCGTCGGGCTTCCGGTAGAAGGTATCGCATTGATTATGGGGATTGATCGGATTCTGGATATGACAAGAACCGCAGTAAATATTACAGGAGATGCGGTGTGTACAACGATTGTTGCACATCAAAATAAAGAGATGGATCGGGATGTGTTCAATGATATGGCGAGGGTTTAGGCGTCAGGTGATATCTCCGGCAGCTTACCGTCTGGAAACAGGCGGAGAACGGGCTGCCTGTAACGTAAAAGAACCGGGAAATATGGAGGGTCTGGATGCCCCATATTTCCCGGTTCCTTTTCTGACAGCCGGTAATATGCACCGGCTGCCATCAAATATACTCTAATTTTTCAAAATACTGCATAAGAATATTAGCGCAGTTGTCAATGCCGAGTTCACTGGTGTCGAGAATCATGTGGTAATCGTTTACATCACCCCATGTCTTTCCTGTGTGTTCATAGTAGTAGGCGGCACGTTCTTTATCCGTTTTTTCTACCTTTTCTTTTGCCTGTTCATAGGTCAGGTTTTCCAGTTTCATAATACGCCGGATACGGTCTTCCTTATCGGCGCAGACGAAGATGTTCAGAACATTCATGCGATCCTTTAAGATGTCGGATGCACAGCGGCCGAGGATGATACATGGTTTCTCGGCAAGCTTGCGAATCGCGTCTGCTTCAGTTTTGTATTCCTTCTCACCCAGTTTCTGTTCGATGTACGCTTTATCATATACGGGAATCCCAAGCCGTTCAGACAGTTCCTTTGCAATGATGCTTGCACCGGTTCCGAAACGGCGGCTCATTGTTATTACTAATTTCATAATCAATTCCTCCTTCGTATTGTCCTGAAAATGTTAGTGTTCCGCCATGGAGGCAGATGCACTAATTGAGGTTGTTCATGCTTTCAACGATTTTGCCGCAGATTCCTTTCAGCTCTTCAAGCTGGTTCTCCTTGATCGAGGACTTTATTGCAAAGTTCTCTGTGAGAACGGTCATGTTTTTCATCTCAGCAAGCTTTGCTTCCATCTGCTTTGCGGACTGCGCCGCCCATGTGCCGTTGCCCATAACCGCGGCTGTACGGTTCTGGACATTCAGCGCTTTCATGTCTTCCATATAATTTGCCATCAGTGGGTAGATGCCCCCGTTATATGTAGGGGCGGCAAGTACAAGGTGGCTGTACCGGAAAGTGTCGGAGATCAGTTCAGACACATCCGTTCTGGAAACATCATGCATTTTAATGTTTGGCACGCCTGCATCGGCGAGCATGGCTGCGAGGACATTTGCCAGATTCTGTGTGTTGCCGTACATGGAAGCGTAGGCAATCATAACACCGTTTGTTTCCGGAGTGTAGGTACTCCATAAATTATATTTTTCCAGAATGAACGCAAGGTTGTCTCTCCAGATTGGTCCGTGGAGCGGGCAAATCATTGCAATGTCAAGTGACGAGGCTTTTTTGAGGACATTCTGAACCTGAACCCCGTATTTTCCGACAATGTTTGTGTAATAACGGCGGGCCTCGTTCAGCCACTCGCTGTCAAAATCAATCTCGTCGTTGAAGATAGTCCCGTCCAACGCACCGAAAGTACCGAACGCGTCTGCGGAGAACAGGACTTTGTCAGTCTCATCGTATGTCATCATTGTCTCTGGCCAGTGAACCATCGGCGCCATGACAAAGTGAAGTGTATGTGTGCCGCAGGAAAATGTCTCTCCCTCTTTTACTGTGATTGTCTTTCCCTCTAGGTTCAGGTTGAAGAACTGTCCAATCATTGGGAAAGTCTTTGCGTTTCCGATGAGCTGTACATCAGGGTAACGCAGCAGAATATCTTCAATCAGGGAACAATGATCCGGCTCCATGTGGTTAATTACCAGATAATCCAGAGAGCGGCCATTCAGCACTGTAGTTATGTTTTCCAGAAATTGCTTTCCGATAGCGGCATCTACAGTATCAAACAGGACTGTCTTTTCATCCATCAAAAGGTATGAGTTATATGAAACGCCTTTTGGGATTGGGAAAATGTTTTCAAACAGTTCCAGACGGCGGTCGCTGCCGCCAACCCAATATAAGTCGTCAGTTACTTTTCTAACACAATGCATAAGACAAAACCTCCTTGTATTCTTTCTAACTTTGTGTTCTGTTCATTTTAGCACGGAATAGATAGAAAACGCAAGATATCAGGAGGTGTATTTGCAGAAAATCGTTACAGTTCAGCCCGTACTCAATCATAACACTGATTTACTAGGATGTGTAACAGTTCTGCCGGAAGGCTGAACTGTTAGAGAAAATCAATAGAAAGCGCCGGGATGGATACATGTATACGATTTAATTTCAGAATCTTTCATTCACCCATTGCAAGAATTATAGTTATAATGGTATAATTTAACGTAGCGTTCATATGCGAAAAAACAGACGTAAGAATGTAAGTAGGTGACGAGTTTGAAGAATAAGATAAAACGTCTTTCAAAAGGAGATTTTCATATCCCGCAGCCTGACATAATTTTTCCAGAGACAAGGATTATCATGCGGGTTGGAGAAGGAGAAATATACAAAGGAAGTTTCTCATTGCAGAATCAGGGCGAGGGAACCATCAGAGGTCTGGTGTATCCTTCTTCTTTCCGTGTGCACTGCGAAGAACAGGGCTTTGATGGGAACCCGGTGAATATTTACTATACATACGATGGAAGCGGACTGGTGCCGGGGCATGTGGAACATGGAAAGTTTACGATTGTCTGCAATGGCGGTGAGTACGACATTGCATTTACCGCAATTATCGAGAAACCGTTTGTCATGACAAGGTATGGCAAGGTACAGAGTCTGGAGGATTTTAAAAAACTGACATTCCGTGACCCGGCAGAGGCGGAAAAGCTGTTCCGCTCACGGGATTTCTATGAGATTTTGAAATATGAGGACAAGCGGATCCAGGCGCTTTATGACAATATGCGCAAGTGGGAGCTTGACCAGCAGTCATTGGAAGAATTCCTTGTGGGCTGCAAGCAGAAAGAGAAGATTTATCTGACGCTTGAGGAAGAGAGCCGTGCGTTTACATCCCTGACCGAAGCACGGAAAGAAATCTTCACAATCAAGAAGAATACATGGGGCTATTTGGAGATAGATGTCCGCACGGAGGGGGACTTCCTCTATGTGGAACACACGAAGATTACGACAGACGAATTTATCGGGAATTCCTGCCGGCTGGAGTACTTTATCAGTGAGGAACGCCTGCACAGGGGCAGCAATTTCGGACAGATTATTATGGAGACTCCATATGAGACTCTGACCTATGAGATTATTGTAGAGAAAGATGTATGCAGGGATGAGGAGCACAGGGCGGAACATCTGGAGTATGCAAGCATCCTCAAAGGCTATTTGCAATGTGAGGCAGGAAAGAACGATATCAATACATGGACGGAAGATTCTATCCGCAAGGTGGAGCACCTGCGTAAGATGGATGACAGGAATGACTGGTATCTGCTTCTCCATGCGCATATCTGCATGATTGGCGGGAAAATGGATGAGGCGAAGCGGATTCTGGAATCCTACAATTATAATCGGTTTGCAATCGGAAAAAATGTAGAACTGAGTTCGTATTATCTGTACCTGACAACACTGCTGAGCAATGATACGATTGGACAGCGAAGAGTTGCCGAGGAATTGTCAAGGTCATATATGAAACATCCGGATAGCTGGAAAATTTTGTGCATGCTTATCAATGTGGATTCCGAGTACAAGATTTTAAGCGAGCGTCTGCGCGTTATGGAGAATCTGTTCGAAGAGGAAAAGACAAACAGCCTGATTTTTTATCTGGAGGCATATAAGTGTTACCGGGAGAAGAGTACTTCGCTGAAAAAGCTTGGTATGTTTGAAGTGCGCGTACTTCTCTTTGCCGTGAAGTACGGTTTGATGACCAAAGAGCTGGCATTGTATACTGCAAACCTTGCAAGCCAGCTTAAGAGCTACGATAAACATCTGTATGAGACACTTGTGCTTTGTTATAAGATGTATCCGGAAAGTATGATACTGACCTCTATTTGTACGCTGTTGATTAAAGGAAACTGCGTGGGCGCAGAATATTTTATATGGTATGAGAAAGCGGTAGATTCCGAATTAAAGATTGCCCAGTTATATGAGTATTATATGGAATCGCTCAGTGTCGATACATTTAAAAAGGCACTGCCCCGTTCCGTATATCTGTATTTCATGCACGGAAATACGCTGGAATACAATAAATGTGCGTTCCTGTACGCAAACCTGATTACATATGAGGATGAATCCAGCGAGATTTATGCACATTACAGGGATGAAATGGAGGCGTTTGCGTGGAATCAGCTTGACCGCAGACATATTAACAGCCATCTGCGCATTATTTACAAGAGATTCGTTGTGGAGAGTGCACTGACGCCGGAACGGGTGAAAGCGCTGTATGATGTCTGCCACTCATATGAGATTACAACAAAGGTACATAATATGAAGTTTATCTATGTTGTTTCTGACAATGGAACAGTATCCCAGAGAGTTCCGTACACTGAGCATGGGGCGCAGGTATTTCTGTATTCGAAAACGGATCGGCTTGTGTGGGAAGCCAGAGATGGGCGGCATTATACAGATTCGATTCCGTATGACAGCAAACGCCTGTTTTATGAGCTGCGTTACATGGATGTGTGCAAGCGGTATATTAACGGTTTACGGCTGAACAGGGAAGAGGAAGAGACAACGGAACTGACACTGGAAGTGGTGAAGGAAAACGGACTGGAGAAGTACGAGGACAGTGAGATGCTGGCACTGTGCAGCAAAACAATCCGAGAGAACAATTATGAGTGTGATGATTTCCTGACATATGTCTGTTTTGAACTGTTTAAAAAGGGACAGTATGACAAGGTAATCCTGACTTATCTGGCAAATTATTACTGCGGTGCGACGATTGACATGAAACTGCTCTGGCGCGAGGCGAAGGAGTATGAAGTCCATACACATAAACTGGGCGAGCGGATCCTGACGCAGATGCTGTTTTCGGAGTCCTTATTTGGAGAGGTGGCTATTTTTGAAGATTATTATGCTGAGGGAGCTTATTTCCGGCTGCAGCAGGCATATCTGGCATATATGTCAAGGGAGTATGTGGTGGAAAACCGGAAAATCAGCAAGAGCGTCATTGATATCATTTGCCGGGAGTATGAGAAAGGCGAAGATACCATTGATATCTGCAAAATTGCGGTATTGAAGTACTATGCGGCACGGGATTATGATTCTTCAATGCGAAAAACACTGAAGAAGTTTTTACAGGACCTTTGTGGAAAACAGGTATATTTCCCGTTCTTTATGAACTATGAAAAGGAATGGCTGATCGAACTCCAGCTTTGGGATAAGACAATGATTGAGTACAAAGGACAGAAGGGCAGCCGTGTCATGTTGTATTACCAGCTTCAGAAAGGAAATACGGAGAGTGTCGACTATTCGACAGAGGTACTTTCCCCGATGTATGATAATCTGTATGTGAAGAAGTTTGTTCTGTTTGCAAATGAAAAACTGAAATATTATTTTAAAGAGACTATTGACGGGAATTCTTACCGAAGCGATAAGGCAAGCTGCGTGAAAGAGGTAGAGCAGGGGGAGAACGGGCGGTATGGACGGCTCAATGATATCCTGCTTACAAACGGGGCAAAACGGGAAGAAAAAATGAGAGACTATGCGCGGGAAGATGCAATTGCGGCGCGGATGTTCGAAGAATATTAAGGAGGCTTATCTGCATGGCACAGGGCAATATAATAGGATATGAGATTAATGAAAAAACATGCCAGATCAGTTTTTATAACGACCAGCAGTTGGAGCCGGAGACGTTAGAGTCTGATGCGGACAATTATCAGATTCCGCTGATTATCGGAAAGCTGAGGGATACCTGGGCATATGGAAAAGAAGCAAAACGTCTGGTGACGATTAAAGAAGGATTCACAGTGACGAGACTTCTGGAGCGAAGCCTCGCAGGAGAAAAAATTGAATTTGGAGAGGAAACATACGATGCGGTATGGCTCTTGTCCAAGTTCGTACAGATGTCGCTGCAGGCATTTCCCCAGATTGACGGTATCGTGTTCAGCGTTCCGGAACTGACGGAAGAGCTGGCGCAGCTTCTGCGGGGAATTGCAGTACGGATGAACATTGATAAACAGCATATTTTCATTCAGGATTATAAAGAGAGTTTCTGCAATTATCTGTTTTACCAGCCGAAGGAACTCTGGCAGTATGATGCGGCGTTGTTCTGCTGTGACCGCAACGAAATGAAGGCGTATATGCTGAGACGTCTGAAACCGGGACTCGGCGGAGGAAAAACAACGTTTGTGACAGTGGACGAGGTGGCAAGCGCACATATGAAGGAGCTGGCAGCAGTTTACCCGGTGCTGAATGAGGACAAGGCAAAGGAAGCGGATGCACGGTTCTGCAAGTTTATTGAAGGTGTATTTGATAAGCGGATTGTATCCTCGGTATTTCTGACCGGAGAAGGATTTGAGAACAACTGGTATCCGAATGCACTTCGGATGCTCTGCAACGGGCGGAGGGCATTTATCGGAAACAACCTGTACAGCAAAGGTGCATGCTTTACTTCGTATCGAAAGATGTTTATGCACATCGAAGATCCGGTATATCTTTCGGAGAGCAAGCTGACGGACCAGATTACAATCAATCTCCGTGTGAACGGACAGGAAATGTGGTATCCCATTGTATCTTGGGGAGCACAGTGGTATGAGTCAAACAACCAGTGGGAAGTTCTGCTTGAGAAGGTGGAGGACATCGAGCTTCATATTGAATCTCTTGTACAGGGAACGCTCAGGACGGAAATCATCCCGATGGACAGGTTCCCGAGGAGGGCAGAATACGCGATGCGGCTAATGATAGAGACGCTGTTCCTGGATGAAAAGACATGCAGGATTACAGTCAGGGATTTGGGATTCGGCGAATTTTATCTTCCGACAGATTTTCATGAAGAGAAGATTATACATTTAGGAGGCAATGATGGGAAGTTTAGTTCTTTGTCATGACAGACATGCGGTTCATCCATATGAAATTTCAAGGATTCACTGCAAAATATTTACAATTGAAGAGTTATGTTACTATCTGTGCAATAATCTGTATCTGATTGATTATACTATTATGAATGAGCAGCTTTGCAACTGGCTGGATGAAGAACTGGGCATGAATGATTTGGCAGAGCAGCTTAGGGACGTTATCCGTATGCGCGGCTCCGTGGAGAAATTTGTACTGACGATTCTCAAGGATTCTAAGATTTACCGCGAGCCGGAGATGATTCGGATACAGAATGTCCTGGAGCGTCTGAAAAACCAGAAGGATATTGAGCGCCAGAAATACAAGGGGGACAATCTGCTGGAGAGCGGGGAGATTGAGGAAGCAATTCTTGTCTATCAGGCAATTCTCAATGAGGAGAAAGACGAGAGTGTCGATGAAAAGTTTTATGGCAGAATCTATGCGGGACTGGGTGCGGCTTACGGAAAACTGTTCCTGTATCAGGAATCCGCAAGGATGTATGACCGGGCATATCAGATTTGTGAGGATAAGAAACTGCTCAAGCCATATCTGTACGCTTCTTACAGATATATGTCGATGGAGGAGTATCATATCTTGCTGACAAAACATGAAGATTATGTGGAAGTGAATGCGCAGATGCGGCAGGAGATGGACGATATCAGGGCAAACCTCCAATTGGATCTGAGCGAGGTACTGCTTGAAAAATGGAAACGGCAGTACCGCAGAAGTCATGTTTGACATTGCAGCGGAAATATGTTACACTGCCAAGGTAATTTAATGTGGTAAAGCGGTCAATTAGTACAGTACAAACGGGTAACGTATACCGCGGCAAGGAGGACATGGATTATGAAAAAGAAAATTGCTTTAGCTCTTGTGGCAGCACTTGCGGCAACGACAGTCATGGCTGGATGTGGCAGCAAGAATGAGGACGCGACATCCGATTCTAAGAAAGAAGGTGCAAAGACAGAGGCATCTTCCGACTCAGTAACCAACGGAGGAACTACATTCACAGTAGGGTTTGACGCGGAATACCCACCGTATGGATACATGGATGATGACGGAGAATACACAGGATTTGACCTGGAACTGGCGCAGGCAGTCTGCGATATAGAAGGATGGACATTGGTCAAAAAGCCAATCAACTGGGATTCCAAAGATATGGAGCTGAATTCCGGCTCTATCGACTGTATCTGGAATGGCTTTACAATGAACGGAAGAGAAGATGATTATACATTCTCCAATCCATATGTAGACAACAGTCAGGTCATTGTCGTCGCAGAAGATTCCGGCATTGAAAAGCTGTCGGATTTGGAGGGCAAGACAGTCGGGGTACAGGCGGCATCGGCAGCGCTGGATCTGTTGCAGAGTGATGAAGAAGGCGGACAGAAGGAACTGGCAGATACATTTGCAGCATTGAATGAGTTCGCAGATTACAACACAGCTTTTACAGAACTGCAGGCAGGGGCGCTGGACGCATTGGCTATTGATGTAGGCGTTGCAAAATACCAGCTCAATTCCAGAGGGGATGGATTCAAAATATTGGATGAAACTCTGAACACAGAGCAGTATGCCATCGGATTCAAGAAGGGAAATACAGAGCTGTGCGACAAAGTCAATGCAGATTTGCAGAAACTGGCAAATGACGGTACTGTAACAGAACTTGCCGAGAAATATGAAATTGCCGATATGGTAACATTAAAGGCCGAGTAATCATGTTATTGGTTTGAGAAGGAGAATACATGAGCTTTGAGGTTATGCTGCGTCAGTTGACGGTTGGATTTGGACAGACGTCTCTGATTTTTATTTTAACACTGGTGTTTTCGCTGCCATTGGGAATGATTGTATATTTCGGCAGGGTGAGCAGATTTAGGCCGTTGAGCTGGCTTGTGAAAATTTATATTTCCATTATGCGGGGGACGCCGCTGATGCTCCAGTTGCTTGTCTGGTATTTTGGACCATATTATCTGTGGGGAATGAACATCGGCGGATATAAGCTGACCGCGATTCTGCTTGGATGTTCCCTGAATTATGCGGCATATTTTGCAGAGATTTACCGATCCGGTATCGAATCCATTCCGAAAGGGCAGTACGAAGCCGCAGCGTTGCTTGGCTATTCCAGAGGCCAGACATTTTTCAAGATTGTACTGCCGCAGGTAGTGAAGATTGTACTGCCGTCTGTGACTAACGAGGTAATTACACTTGTAAAAGATACATCACTCGTGTATTCCCTGTCTTATGTTGAGATGTTTGCGGTGGCAAAGCAGATTGCGGCTGCAAAGACTACGGTTCTTCCGTTCTTTATCGCAGGCGTGTACTATTACATATTTAACTATGCAGTGGCATGGATTATGGAGCGGTTTGAGAAGAAGCTGGATTATTATCGATAGGAGACTGCGGTATGAAACTGTTGGAAATGAACCATATAAAAAAGGATTTTGACGGCGTGCCGGTAATCAAAGATATTTCACTTTCTGTAAAGGAGGGGGAGATTCTTGCAATTATCGGACCGTCCGGTTCCGGAAAGTCTACATTGCTGAGGTGCGCAACGATGCTTGAGACAATCAGCGGCGGAGAGATACTGTATCTTGGCAAAAGGGCTGCATGGATGGAGAATGGAAAGCCGGAATTCCCGAAGAAGGAAGAGAGAAAAGAAATTCAGTCCTGTTTTGGATTGGTATTCCAGAACTTTAATCTGTTCCCGCATTTTTCGGTTCTGAAGAATATCATAGATGCACCGGTTAAGGTGCAGAAGCGGAATAAGGATGAAGTGTATCAGGAGGCAAAGATACTACTTGGGAAGATGGGGCTTGCAGATAAAGCTGACGCATATCCGTATCAGCTTTCCGGCGGACAGCAGCAGCGTGTGTCCATCGCACGTGCGCTAGCAATGAAACCAAAGATGCTGTTCTTTGACGAACCGACTTCTGCGCTGGACCCGGAGCTGACCGGAGAGATTTTAAAAGTAATCAAAGGTCTGGCAGCGGAACATATGACAATGGTGATTGTTACCCATGAGATGAATTTCGCAAAAAATGTTGCAGATAAAATTATTTTTATGGATAAGGGTGTCATTGCAGAGGAAGGAACACCGGAGGAAGTATTCTCTTCGGACAATGTCAGAATGAAAGAATTTCTCGGGAAGCTTTCTGAAGAATAAGCACTCTGTTATTAGAAATACTTATATATCCGGAAGAAATAAATAATGAACATAAACCGATACGGGGCGGAGGGAATATTGATTTTCCATCCGCCTTGTATTATAATCATCGTGCGGGATTTTGGTCCCAACGGAACGGATTCTCCGGATACCGGATATCCGTATGTAAATATGAAGAGAATTCGGATTAATTTAGAGATGAGGAGTTTCATACATGAACGGGTTTGATGAAGTTACAACAGGCTTAGGGGAGGAATGTGGAGTCTTCGGTGCGTATGATATGGATGGCGGGGATGTTGCATCTTCCATATATTATGGACTGTTTGCACTGCAGCATCGCGGACAGGAGAGCTGCGGCATTGCGGTAACGGATACATATGGACAGAGGAAAGTGTTGTCAAAGAAAGGCCTTGGACATGTGAATGACGTCTTTGACAGAGAATCCCTGAAAGAGCTGAAGGGAAATTTGGGAGTCGGACATGTCAGATATTCTACAGCGGGGGCGACTCGTGTGGAGAATGCACAGCCTCTTGTCATCAACTATGTAAAAGGCACGCTTGCAATTGCGCATAACGGCAATCTGACCAATGCGATTGAGCTGAGAAAGGAGCTGGAGTATACAGGCGCGATTTTCCAGACAACCATTGACTCTGAGGTGATTGCATATCATATTGCAAGAGAACGCCTGAATACGGCAACAGCGGAAGAGGCTGTGAAAAACGCGATGAAGAAGATTAAAGGTGCGTATGCACTTGTAGTCAGCAGCCCGAGAAAAATGATTGGGGCAAGGGATCCGTGGGGATTTAAGCCGCTGTGTATCGGGAAACGTGACAATACATACTTCCTTGCATCAGAGAGCTGTGCAATTGCTGCCATCGGGGCAGAGTTTGTGCGTGATGTGAAGCCGGGGGAGATTGTCAGCTTTACGAGGCACGGAATTGATTCTGATATGAGTATGGCAATTGAACCGGAGAAACAGGCGAGATGTATCTTCGAATATATTTATTTTGCAAGGACGGACAGCACCATTGATGCTGTCAACGTGTACCATGCAAGGCTGATGGCAGGAAAAGCGCTTGCCAAGTCTTATCCGGTGGATGCAGATTTGGTGGTCGGTGTGCCGGACTCCGGACTGGTGGCAGCAAAAGGGTATTCCGAGCAGTCGGGCATTCCATATGGAATGGCGTTCCATAAGAACAGTTATGTAGGACGTACCTTTATTAAGCCGACACAGAGTGACCGTGAGTCCAGTGTCAAAATTAAGCTGAATGTCATCGAAGAGGTAGTCAGGGGAAAACGTATCGTTATGGTGGACGATTCCATCGTGCGTGGCACGACTTGTGCCAACATCATCAAGATGCTGAAAAAAGCCGGGGCAACTAAGGTCCATGTAAGAATCAGTTCCCCACCGTTTTTGTACCCATGCTATTTCGGAACCGATGTGCCGTCTGATGAGCAGCTGATTGCACATTCCCATACGACGGAGCAGATTCGTGAACTGATTGGGGCAGATTCACTTGGATATATGGAAATCGATAAATTAAAAGATATGGTTGGAGAACTGAAGTATTGTGACGCATGTTTTACCGGAAACTATCCGGTTGAAGTACCGAATGAAGATATCAGCCATGCATTTGAGTAGGAGGAAAAATTTTATGTCAACAGACCGTTATGTAAGCCCACTTTCGGAGCGTTATGCAAGTAAGGAGATGCAGTACATCTTTTCACCGGACAAGAAATTCAGAACATGGAGAAAATTGTGGATTGCCCTTGCAGAAACGGAGAAGGAACTGGGACTTAATATTACCGATGAGCAGATTGAAGAACTGAAAGCACACGCGGAGGATATCAACTACGATGTCGCAAAAGAGCGTGAGAAAGTAGTCCGCCATGATGTCATGTCACATGTTTATGCGTACGGGGTACAGTGTCCGAAAGCAAAGGGTATCATCCATCTGGGTGCAACTTCCTGTTATGTGGGAGACAACACAGATATGGTTATCATGTCGGAAGCATTGAAACTGGTTCGCACAAAACTGGTAAATGTCATTGCAGAACTTGCAAAGTTCGCAGATGAATATAAAGCGCAGCCGACACTGGCATTCACACATTTCCAGCCGGCACAGCCGACAACTGTAGGGAAGAGAGCGACACTCTGGATGCAGGAATTTGAGATGGATTTGGAAGACTTGGAGTATGTGCTCGGCAGCCTGAAGCTGTTAGGCTCAAAGGGGACAACCGGAACACAGGCAAGTTTTCTGGAGCTCTTTGACGGAGATCAGGAGACAATTGATAAGATTGACCCGATGATTGCAGGGAAGATGGGATTCAAGGCATGTTATCCGGTATCCGGACAGACGTATTCCAGAAAGGTTGATACAAGAGTGCTGAATGTGCTTGCAGGAATTGCAGCAAGTGCACATAAGTTTTCAAACGATATCCGTCTCCTGCAGCATTTGAAAGAAGTAGAGGAGCCGTTTGAAAAGACACAGATTGGCTCTTCCGCAATGGCATATAAGAGAAATCCGATGAGAAGTGAGCGTATCGCATCGCTTTCCAGATATGTCATGATTGACGCGTTGAATCCGGCAGTGACATCTGCTACACAGTGGTTCGAGAGAACGCTGGACGATTCTGCAAATAAGCGGCTGAGTGTACCGGAAGGATTCCTCGCAATCGACGGAATTCTGGATTTGTGCCTGAATGTTGTAGACGGCCTGGTTGTATATCCGAAAGTTATCGAGAAACGCCTGATGTCTGAGCTTCCGTTCATGGCAACAGAAAATATTATGATGGATGCGGTAAAAGCAGGCGGGGACAGGCAGGAACTGCATGAGAGGATCCGCGAACTGTCCATGGAGGCAGGCAAGAATGTGAAAGAAAAAGGTTTGGACAACAACCTTTTGGAACTGATCGCAGCAGACCCGGCATTCAATCTCTCATTAGAAGATTTACAGAAGACAATGGACCCTTCCAAATATGTAGGACGGGCAAAAGAGCAGGTAGATGCATATCTGAGCAATGTGATTCGTCCGCTGCTCGACCGGAATAAGGATATTCTTGGAGTGAAAGCGGAGATTAACGTATAGAAATACTAAAATACCGGGAATATTGACAAGGAATGTTGCAAGCAATTGCGGCATTCCTTTTTCTTCTGTAAAATTCCTTTGTTTGTGGTGTTTGACAAGGAAAGGGAGAAGAAAAATGGAAAAGACTCTGAGGCTAAACGGATACGGTAGAACTGAGAAAACGGGATGGTGTCTGATTGCGCTGCTGCTGATAGTGATATTTGCTGCCGGCGTGTCGGAAAATGACGGGATAGAAAATAAGAATCCGCTGCTTATGGCAAAAGATTCCAAAGCTGGTTTGCAGCAGGCGCCGCCATGGGTGACAGATGCTGTCCCTGTGACAATGGCTCAGGCATTGGGAAAGGATGAAATCGCTGCGGAAAATACACGGGTTGCACCGGTGGAAAATGTAACGGAGAATATCATGGCTGCACCGGGACAAAATGTGACAGAAAACATAGGGAATGTACCGGGCGAAGACACGGCAGAAAATATACTACCTGCATCAGAAGAAAGTGTGACAGAAAGTACAGCAGATGTACCGGATAAAGATATAGCGGCCACTGTGCCGGATGAAAATATAACGGTTACCGTGCCGGATGAAGGGGAAGGGAACGATGTGCCGGAAATTCCGGATGGAACTGTGGATGATGAGACGGTAAGTCCGTTTTTAATTGATGATTCGGGGATGATTTATGGATTTGCACCAGAATATGCAGATTTGACAAGCGGAAGGCTGGAACTTCCATCGGAAGGATGTGTCGGCATCAGGGCAGGTGCGTTTCTGGATGCGGGAGCCGGGGTTATTGAGCTGTTTATTCCAGCGAATCTGACACAGATTGAAACCGGTGCATTTGCCGGGCTGGACGAATTATTGTATATAGGGACTGATGCTGGGAATACGAGTTATATTGCGGTAGACGGCGTTCTGTTTGACAGCAGCAAAACGGTTCTTCTGGCATTTCCGTGTGCGAGGGTCGGAGGTTACAGCATACCGGAAGGTGTTATCCGGATTGCGGAGGATGCATTTTATAACAGTAACCTTTGTCTTTTGGACACAAGGGCATGCAAAGGAATTGATATTTCCGCACTCGGAAACAACAGTATGAAGATACTGTAGAGACGGCGGAATATTTTCGGATGTGTCGGAACATTTTCAAAGGTGTAGGGGCGTTTTTAAAAGGCGGCCGGAACATTTCGGAAGTTACTTGAACATTTTCCGGACTTGTTTTATAATGGACAGTATTGTAGCATTTACGTGCTAAGAAACAATATAAGAATTGGAGAATTGGAAAGATGAGTAAAGTAAGGACAAGATTTGCGCCAAGTCCGACAGGAAGAATGCATGTTGGCAATCTCCGGACTGCGCTCTACGCATATTTGATTGCAAAACATGAAGGTGGGGACTTTATTCTTCGTGTGGAAGATACAGATCAGGAAAGATTTGTCGAGGGAGCATTGGATATCATTTACCGGACGATGGAAAAGACCGGGCTGGTACATGATGAGGGACCGGATAAAGACAAAGGGTATGGTCCGTATGTACAGAGTGAGCGTAATGCACAGGGATTGTATCTGAAGTATGCAGAACAACTGGTAGAGCAGGGAGACGCTTACTATTGTTTCTGCGACAAGGAACGTCTGGACTCTCTGAAAACATCCGTTTCCGAGGACGGAACAGAAATCGTTGTATATGACAAGCATTGTCTGGGACTTTCCAAAGAGGAGGTGGAGGCGAATCTGGCAGCGGGCAAGCCGTGGGTAATCCGCCTGAATGTGCCGAACGAGGGAACAACGACATTCCACGATGAGATTTATGGGGACATTACCGTTCCGAATGCAGAGCTGGATGATATGATTCTGATTAAATCAGACGGCTATCCGACATACAATTTTGCAAATGTCGTGGATGACCATCTGATGGAGATTACACATGTAGTACGGGGAAATGAGTACCTTTCTTCTGCACCGAAATATAACAGGCTGTATGAGGCATTTGGGTGGGACGTGCCGGTTTATGTACACTGTCCGCTGATTACAGACGAGAATCATAAGAAACTGAGCAAACGCTGCGGGCATTCTTCTTATGAAGATTTGATTGCGCAGGGATATGTATCTGACGCTGTTGTTAATTACGTTGCACTGCTGGGCTGGTGTCCGGCAGATAATCGGGAAATCTTTAGTCTGGAAGAATTGGTAAAAGCATTTGATTATACCCATATGAGCAAATCACCGGCTGTATTTGATACTGTAAAGCTGAAATGGATGAATGGGGAATATCTGAAGGCAATGGATTTTGACCGTTTTTACGAAATGGCGGAGCCATACCTGAAGGAAATCATTACAAAGGACTATGATTTGAAAAAAATTGCTGCACTTGTAAAGACAAGAATTGAGATTTTTCCGGATATCAGGGAGCAGATTGATTTCTTTGAGGAAGTGCCGGAGTATGATGTCTCCATGTATACACATAAGAAAATGAAGACAAATCCGGAGAATTCTCTGGAACTGTTGAAAGAGGTTGTTCCGGTTCTGGAAACGCAGGATGATTTTAGCAATGATGCTCTGTTCGGGACACTCAAGGCTTTTGCAGCGGAAAAAGGATACAAGGTTGGATATGTAATGTGGCCAATCCGTACGGCTGTATCGGGCAAACAGAATACACCGGGCGGGGCAACGGAGATTATGGATGTACTTGGAAAAGAAGAGTCCATGAAACGTCTCTATGCAGGAATTGAAAAGCTAGGTTAAAGATTCAGGACAGCAAATGTGCCTGCGGCATACTGTTTTGGAATGAACGAAGATAGAAAGAGGTATAAATGAATTCAGACTGTCATGCAAAAACAGATAGGCGGAAACCGGTTTCCTTAAGCCCGGCACAGAAAGCGGCGATAATGCATGTGGAAGGTCCCTGCCTTGTATTAGCGGGGCCCGGTTCGGGCAAAACGATGACAATTGTAAACCGAATAAAATTCCTGATAGAGGAATCCAAAGTAAGACCAGAAGAAATTCTGGTCATTACTTTTACAAAATATGCCGCAACAGAAATGAAATTGCGGCTTAAAGCATTGATGGAAGGGAGGCAGGTTCCGGTGACAGCCGGCACGTTCCATGGGATATATTACGGAATCCTGAAATGGGCGTATCGGTTCAGTGCCAAAAACATAATGTCGGAAGAGGAAAAATATCAGCTTGTCCGGCAGATTGTAACCCGGCAGGAGGAACTGGAAATTCTGGATGAAGAAGATTTCCTGAAGGATGTGGTGACAGAGATTGGCGTGGTGAAGAATCACAGGTTTCCGATTGAAGGCTACCGCTCCAAAAAGTGCCGCCCGGATATTTTCCAGAATATTTATGCAGAGTACGAGATTCAGCGCAAACGTCTGCGGAAGATAGACTTTGATGATATGCTTGTGCTTTGTTATGAGCTGTTTGCTAACCGGCCGGATTTACTGAAATTATGGCAGGATAAGTTTAAATACGTGCTGATTGATGAGTTTCAGGACATCAATCAGGTACAGTATGATGTGATTAAGATGCTGGCGGCACCGGAAAATAATCTGTTTGCAGTGGGGGATGACGACCAGTCCGTCTATGCGTTCCGCGGAGCGGATGCAAGGCTGATGTTTCAGTTCAAAAAGGATTTTCCGGATGCAGAGCAGATTTTGTTGGATGTGAACTACCGCTCCACTGCCAATATTGTGAAAAATGCGCTGAAAGTAATCGGACATAATGAGGTGCGGTTTGAAAAGCAGATCCAGGCGCGAAAGGATGCGGGACAGAGCCTGCATGTGCAGGAAGTAAAGGATTCTGCGGAGGAAAGCGAGTATGTGGCACAGCAGATTGCACAGCGGGTGGCAGAGGGCATTTGGCCGGAGCAGATTGCGGTGCTGTACCGGATCCATACAGATGCGAGGGCACTGGTGGAGAAGCTGATTGACAGCCAGATTCCGTTCCAGATGAAAGAGCATATGCCAAATATTTACCAGCATTTCATTGCGAAAGATATCCAGGCATACTTCCGGCTGGCATTGGGGAAAATGAGCAGAAGTGATTTACTGCAGGTTATGAACCGGCCAAAACGATATATAAGCAGAGAAAGCGTTTCCGGGGGCGGAACTGATTTTTTTGAAGAAGCAAGGAAGTTCTATTTCGATAAAGAATGGATGCAGGACCGTATCGGCCAGTTCGAGTGGGATGTGAAAATGCTGAAAAAAATGTCTCCATATGCAGCAATCCAATATCTGAGAAAACGAATCGGATACGATGGGTTTCTGCGGGAATATGCATCCATGCACCGGATTCAGGCAGGGGACTTGTTTGATGTGCTTGCTGAGATTGAGGAGGCGGCAAAACCATACCCGACGCTGGAGGAGTGGTTTGACCATGTGGAAGAGTACAGCAATACATTGAAACTGCGCGGGAAGAAACGGGAGCAGCACGGAACCGGCGTACACCTGATGACGATGCATGCGGCAAAGGGACTCGAGTTTGATACAGTATTTGTCATTCAGAGCAATGAAGGGAGCATCCCTTATAAACGGGCGCTTAAGGAGGATGGGCTGGAAGAGGAGCGAAGGCTGTTTTACGTGGCAATGACCCGGGCAAAAGAGGTCCTGAAGATTACATATGTAAAAAATAAAAACGGAAAGGAAACCAGCCCTTCCCGTTTTGTTGAAGAATTATTCGAGGGAGTCTAACCCAAGAGCATTGAGGTCCAATGCTTCATATTCCATTGTGTCAAGCCATTCGTCATAGGCGTCACAGACGGCTTCGTACTCGCCGTCATCCTCGATGGACTCCAGGGCAGGCTCTCCGTCAGCGTCTTCGGTGTAGCGGTACAGATAAACCGGGCTTTCCTCTCCGCCGTCTTCATCCGGCGGAAGCAGTGCGATATATTTGTTGCCGTCTACATCGAGAATACATAAAATCTGGCATTCGATTGTCTCATCATTGTCCAGATACAGTGTTACTGTGCCAAGTTCGTTATTTTCCATGGGAATCTCCTTTTTGTGTGAATTGACCTATTGGTTCATTAATCATAACAGTTCAGCCTTCCGGCAGAACTGTTACGCATCCTGCCATTTCGAATCGGCTTTGGCGATGGGCAGGATGCACTCAAATCATAACGTGCATCCTCGTACTCCATCAGTGTTATGATTGAGTACGGGCTGAACTGTTACCATTAATCCTACTCTAGCAAATCTGGATGTAAAACGCAAGGAGAACATGAAAAGATAATTGACAAACATCAAAAACACGCTAGAATGGAAGTACGGGAAAACCTCCGGACAGAATGGTTCTGTTGGAGGATATATAGCGAACAAAATGATTGTGCGGCAGGGATAGAAAACTGAAAATACATAAATGTAATTTACGGGAGGTATAAGGCGGATGAAAAAAAGGACACTCAGCGTACTGTTTGTTGTACTTCTGGCATGTATGATGCTGTCAGGGTGCAAGAAAAATGTTGGAACACCGGAGGATAATGCGGTGACGGATACGGAAGATAAGGACAGCGGGGATGGAGAAGAGGCAGAGGAGGAGAGCGGCTATTTGTTTGGATATAGCTGTATTGATTTGGATAATCCATATTATAAGACGCTGCAGAAAGCAATAGAGGCAGCATTGAATGACACGGGAGACCGGCTGGAAGCCAGAGGTGCACATTCAGATGCCGGGACGCAGAATGAGCAGATTCAGGAATTGATTGATATGAAGGTTGACGCCGTATTTTTATCTCCGGTGGACTGGGAGTCGATTACCCCGGCGCTTGAGGCGCTAGATGAGGCGGGAATTCCGGTCATTAACCTGGATACCCAGGTGAAAGAAACTGATTTGACAAAAGCGTTTATCGGTTCTGACAACAAGAACGCCGGATATGTCTGCGGAGAAGATTTGAAGAAACAGTATCCGGACGGCGGGAAGATTCTTATTTTTGAAGCACAGGTTGTGAATGCAGTCAATGAACGCATTACGGGGTTTGAAGAGGCTATCGCAAATGCAGGATTTGAAGTGCTCAACCGTGCAGATGTCAATGGCGAGAAAAGTAAGGCTTACGAACAGATGAAGGCATTTCTGACAGAATATCCTGATATTGATGCAGTCATGTGCGGGAATGACCAGATTGCGCTTGGTGTTCTTCAGGCAGTGGAGGAAACCGGAAGAGATAATGTTAAGATTTACGGCGTGGACGGCTCGCCGGATGCAAAGAGCGAGATTGCAAAAGAAGGAAGCCCGTTTATCGGAACCGGTGCGCAGTCTCCGATTAATATCGGAAAGGTTGCGGCAGAGACCGGAATTGCTATACTGGATGGCGGAAAATACGAAGAGGAAGTATGTGAAGAAACATTTTTCATAGATAAAAACAATGTAGAATTATATGGGACAGATGGATGGCAGTAGGAGGTCAGCGACATATGAAGAAGGTAGAAGGATATCCGCAGCCGCTCGGAGCAACAAGGATAGACGGAAAAATGAATTTTGCGGTTTCTGTGCCGAGTGGGAAGCGGTGTGAGCTGCTTTTGTACCGGACAGGCAGGACGGAGCCGGTTCAGATATTTGAGATGCCGGAAAAAGAAGGTATGGGTGAAGTCCGCTTTCTTGCAGTCGAAGGATTTTTGCCGGAAAAATATGAATATAATTTTCGGATTGGACAGAGAGTATGCGTGGATCCCTATGTGAGGGAAGTTTTCAGGACACGGAAATTCGGGGAAAATCCGAATCCTCAGGAGCATCAGATTAGGGGGCGGGTGCCGGATGATACTTATGACTGGGAGCACGACAGGCATTTGCGTATCCCGTTGCATGATGTGGTTGCATATAGCCTTCATGTACGTGGGTTTACGAAACACACGTCTTCGAAGGTAAAACATAAAGGTACATTTCAGGGTGTTGTGGAAAAACTTCCGTATCTAAAGGAACTTGGGGTCAATCAGATTCAATGTATGCCGGTATATGAGTTCCAGGAAGTCGCCGGGAACCGTCCGAATTACTGGGGATACGGAACCGGGTATTATTTTGCACCGAAGCCCGCATACAGTGTGACCGGACAGGCATGCCGTGAACTGAAAGATATGGTGAAATCCTGTCACAGAGAAGGAATCGAAGTCGTTCTGGAGATGCCGTTCACTGTGGATATTCTGCCACAGAAAGCCATCGAGTGCCTCAAGTATTATATGCTGGAATATCACATAGACGGTTTCGTAGTAAATCCGTACAATGTGCCGTGGGACAGCATCAAACAGGACCCGCTGTTAAAAGGGGTAAAGATTTTCCAGAAAGACGATGGATTCCAGAACGTCATGCGCCGTTTCCTAAAAGGAGATGAGGGCATGATCCATGATGTTATCTGGGCACTCCGGCACAACACTGTAGAAGATGGAAAATTCAATTATATTACCAGCCACACGGGGTTTACTATGAATGACCTTGTTTCCTACGAGGCAAAACACAATGAGGAAAATGGAGAGCACAATCAGGATGGTCCGAATTATAACTATAGCTGGAACTGCGGAGCGGAGGGACCAAGCCGGAAAAGGGCTGTCATGGAACTACGGAAAAAGCAGGTGCGGAATGCATTTTTCCTCTTACTGAGTGCACAGGGAATGCCTTGTATCCTTGCCGGCGATGAATTCGGCAATACGCAGAAGGGCAACAATAATGTCTATTGTCAGGATAATGAGACTTCCTGGCTGAACTGGAATAAATGGAAGGCAAATGAATCTTTATATCAGTATGTCAGAAAGCTGATAGAGCTGCGAAAGGCACATCCTGTCCTGCATAAGGAGGAGCCGCTGCTCGGTGTTGACAAGACTGCGTGCGGCATGCCTGATATTTCCTATCACGGAGAGGATGCATGGCAGACTCCGGGAGAGGTATACAGCAGACAGCTTGGCGTGCTTTATTGCGAGGCAGGGGAAAAAACAGATGCATGTTTTATCGCTTACAATATGCACTGGCTTAAGCATTCTTTCGCCCTGCCGACATTGGCAAGGAATCAAAAATGGTATCGTGTACTTGATACCTCCGGCATGGAAATCAGCGGCGAACCGGAGGAAAACCAGAAATGTATCCGGCTGGCAGAACGGAGTATCGTATTTTTGTGCGGAAAACAGGAGACGGAAAGGGCAGGCTTAAGCAGATGAAAGCTGTGCGGCATTTTTGTACAATTACAAAGCATAAAATTCTGGTCATGAAGGAGTGCTTCCGAGTAGGGCTTTATCGTCAGGGGCTGCTTCATGACCTGTCAAAATATAGCTGGACGGAGTTCCGTGTCGGCTGCAAGTATTATCAGGGGACACGGAGCCCTAATAATGCAGAGCGGGAAGAAAAAGGTTATTCTTCCGCATGGCTGCACCATAAGGGCAGAAATAAACATCACTACGAGTATTGGATTGATTATGGGCTGGATGGTGATAAAACACTGGTTGGCATGAGGATGCCGAAGAATTATGTGGTAGAGATGGTTCTGGACCGGATTGCCGCAAGTAAGGTTTATAAGGGGGCAGCATACAAGGATTCTGACCCGCTGGACTATTTTCTGCAGGGGGGTACAGACGGATATATTATGCATCCGGAGACAAAAGCCCTGCTGCAGCAGCTTTTGCAGATGCTGGCAGAGCAGGGCGAAGAGAAAACATATGCGTATATCCGGAATAAGGTGTTACACTAGTGTACTGCCTCATTCACATTTCGCCAAATAGCGTGCCAGAATTTCAGTCGGGATAATACAACTGTGAATCCTGAATATCCAACAGGACTTCTTTCAGGTATTTATTGGCTGTCCATCGTGCCATCGGAAGATTCATGTCAAGATAGTTGCCACAGTCCCGAGCAGAGGCGCCCGGCACTTCTCCCTGAAATTCTGCGATGAAGGTGAACATCTCTTTCATCAGAGGTACAATGTCATGCGGCTCATAATCTCCGGTAAGCAACAGATAGAAACCGGTGCGGCATCCCATTGGACCGAAGTAAAGAACTTTGTTTTTGAATGTGGCGTGATTCCGGAGAAATGTAGCACCAAGATGTTCAATGGTATGTACCTCTGCGGTGTTCATAACCGGCTCGTCATTCGGGCTTGTCATGCGGATATCGAAGGTGGTAATCGGTGTCTCACCGGCAAAATCTTTGCGGGATACATAAATTCCCGGAATCAGTTTGATATGGTCTATTGTAAAACTGGTAATTTTATTCATATAACAGAAATCTCCTTTTATAGTATTTGTTACAGGTATCCGCAGTTGATATGGGGACACGTGTGCCCGCTTTTATCGGGGACAGGTTATCATCATAATAGTATTATAGCGAAAAAAAGAGGGGAAGACAAGGAGTAATCATGGAACTATATATTGTACGCCACGGGGAAACGGATTGGAATCAGGCAAGAAGAGTGCAGGGGTTTTCTGATATTCCGTTGAATGAATACGGAAGGCATCTTGCAAGGGAAACAGCGCAGGGGCTAAGGAATGTATCATTTGATGCGGCTTATACAAGCCCCCTGATACGGGCAAAGGAGACGGCGCAGATTATTCTCGCCGGAAGGGATGTTCCGTTGATGGAAGATGATGGAATCAAGGAAATGTGTTTTGGTGCGTATGAGGGAATGTGTATCAGCGGAGAACATATGGACAGGGAAGGTGCGGGATTTCAGAGATTTTTTCAGGATACGGCGAACTATGTCCCGGTCGGGCAGGGGGAGACTGTGGAACATCTGCTGAACCGCACCGGAGCATTCCTGAAAAGAGTCTGTTCAGATAAACAGTTGCAGGATAAACGAGTTCTGATTGCGACACACGGTGCAGCGATGACGGCGCTTCTGAACAATATCAAAGGAAACCTTGAAATCGGGGAGTTCTGGAAAAAAGGGGTTCCGGCGAATTGTGCCGTCACGATTGCGGAGGTCACGGATGGGATTCCGGGAATAAAAGAAGAGAATCTGATTTTTTATAAAGAGCCGGTTAGGTCATGGAAAGTTGGGTGAATGGTTCGCGGAAGCAGAGAAATGGTAACAGTTCAGCCTCCCGGCAGAACTGTTATGCATCCTGCCATTTTGAATCGCCGTTGGTGATGGGCAGGATGCACTCAAGTCATAACGTGTATCCTCGTACTCAATCAGTATTATGATTGGGTACGGGCTGGACTGTCACAGAAAATGACAGACTGGGAAGCAAAGAAATGCTCCTCTTATTGGCATTCTGTGCCTAATCTTCTTCCTCTGTCTGTACGGTGTATGTCTGGCGTTTTCTTGCCATTTCATCACTTTCGAGGTATTCGTCATAGGTGGTAATCTTGTCAATCAGTTTGCCGCCCGGAACAATCTCCATAATTCGGTTTGCCGTCGTCTGCACAATCTGGTGGTCACGGGAGGTGAAAAGAAGTACACCCGGAAACTTAATCATTCCATTGTTCAGTGCAGTGATGGATTCCATATCCAGATGGTTGGTAGGCTCATCGAGAAGCAGTACATTGGCACCGGAAATCATCATTTTGGACAACAGGCAGCGTACTTTCTCGCCTCCGGAAAGAACCTTCAGACGCTTCACACCGTCGTCTCCGGCAAAAAGCATACGTCCGAGGAAACCTCTGACATAAGTTGCGTCTTTGTTTTCAGAATACTGTGTCAGCCATTCTGTGATAGTATAGTCGTTGTCAAATTCACCGCCGAAATCTTTCGGGAAATATGCTTGGGAAGTCGTGATTCCCCATTTATAAGTTCCTTCGTCCGGCTCCATCTCACCGATGAGAATCTTGAACAGGACAGTCTTGGCAAGCTCGTTGCTGCCGACAAATGCCACCTTGTCATCGTGATTCAGGGTAAAGGTCAGGTTGTCCAGAATTTTTTCTCCGTCGATTGTCTTGGACAGTCCTTCGACAGTCAGAACCTCGTTGCCAATCTCGCGGTTTGGACGGAAGTCGATATACGGATATTTTCTGCTGGAAGGTTTAATTTCATCCAGTTCGATTTTTTCCAGCGCACGTTTTCTGGAAGTTGCCTGTTTGGATTTGGAAGCGTTTGCACTGAACCGGGAAATAAAGTCCTGCAGTTCTTTGATTTTTTCTTCCTTCTTTTTGTTTGCCTCTTTCATCTGGCGAATCAACAACTGGCTGGATTCATACCAGAAGTCATAGTTTCCGGCATAGAGCTGAATCTTGCCATAGTCGATATCTGCAATCTGTGTGCAGACCTTGTTCAGGAAGTAACGGTCATGGGAGACTACGATAACAGTATTGTCAAAGTTAATCAGAAATTCTTCCAGCCATGCAATTGCATCAAGATCCAAATGGTTGGTCGGCTCGTCGAGGAGCAGGATGTCCGGGTTTCCGAAGAGTGCCTGGGCGAGCAGGACCTTTACCTTTTCAGCTCCGGTTAAGTCTTTCAGGTATTTATTATGCAGATCGGTGTCGATTCCGAGACCATTTAACAGAGATGCGGCATCGGATTCTGCTTCCCAGCCGTTCATTGTAGCAAATTCCGCCTCCAGCTCGCTGGCTTTGATTCCGTCCTCATCGGTGAAATCCTCTTTGGCGTAAATCGCTTCCTTTTCCTTCATAATCTCATAAAGACGCGCGTTTCCCATAATAACAGTATCCAGAACAAGGTATTCGTCATATTTATAATGGTCCTGCTGCAGGAAAGAAAGTCTCTGTCCCGGCGTAATGACAACATCACCGCTGGTTGGCTCAAGCTGTCCGGAAAGGATTTTCAGAAAAGTAGATTTTCCGGCGCCATTGGCGCCAATCATTCCGTAGCAGTTTCCCTCCGTGAATTTGATATTTACATCTTCAAACAGCGCTTTTTTTCCGACGCGCAGTGTTACGTTGTTTGCACTAATCATATGTTTGGTTCTCCTTTAAATCAATCGGTTTCTCTTATCCTCAGTGAACAGGGATTTGCCCGCCGAGGATAACTCTAACGCTTATATTAACATGATTAAGAGGAAAATAGCAAGGCATCTTAGACTGGAAGAAGGCGATTTACAAAACTTTTTCTGTTTGTTTCAAAAAAAATTAAAATGTTGCGGGAAAATTGTTGAGATTGTTGTTTTCGAAACTGAAAAAACGTTATATAATAAACGGCAGGGAGCATATATCTCAGATGTGGGAGCTAATCCCACGGCTGGGGGATGTCTCCGCCAGATTGCAGAGGCGGGAAAGTGAGGAAAATATAATGCAGAAAGCAACCATTGTGTTGGAAGGCGGTGCGACCAGGGGGATATTTACGTCCGGCGCGCTGGACTGTCTGATGAATCAGGATATCTATTTTAGCAATGTAATCGGAGTATCGGCAGGTTCCTGTAATGCAGTTGACTATGTGTCAAAGCAGCCGGGACGGACAAGGGACTGCATGATTCCGACCGATAAGAATTTAAATTATATTTATGGTTTTCGCAAGGTCATGAAGGAAAAGACGTTGATGAATATGGACTTGATTTTTGACAAATATCCGAATGAATTGCTGCCGTTTGATTTCGATACATATTTCCGGTCTGAGATAAAATGCGAGATTGTCGTGACAAACTGTCTGACAGGAAAGGCAGAATACCTGCAGGAAAACGAGGACCGGAAGCGGCTGATGAAAATTTGCAGGGCGTCCAGCAGTATGCCGCTGATTACGCCGATTGTAAATATCGATGGTGTCCCTTATCTGGATGGGGGACTGGCGGATTCAGTGCCGATCGGCCATGCGCAGGAGCTTGGAAACGAGAAGATTGTAGTCATTCTCACAAGGAACAAGGGCTATCGGAAAACGAGGATGAGCAATGGGATGATTCGGGTATATCGCAGGGCATATCAGTCTTATCCAGAACTGCTCAAAACAATTCTGACAAGAAGTTTCCATTATAATATGCAGATGAATCATATCGAACGGCTGGAACAGGAGGGCAGAATCTTTGTGCTTCGGCCGGGCGTAAAACCAGTCTCCAGGCTGGAGCGTAATATGGAGACGTTGCAGGCATTTTATGACCACGGTTATCATTTGATGGAGCGGGAACTGGATTGTATGATGGAATATCTGGAAAGCTGATAAGGCGGACGCCCGGCATGAATAATTTGGCAGAAAACGCTGTTTTAGTGATTCGTATTGTGCATTCTGCCAAATTATGAATGCTATGGCTGAGCTGTAACTAAAATGAGGCTTGCAGGAGCACAAAGTGCGGAGCAATCCGGTATCATAGGAGTCAAAAAACTTTTGACTCCAACATCATAAAATAGAAAAGGTGAGATGAGGAGAAGGCAATGGAGAAAGAGCGTTTGGCATATACACAAAACAGAGAATTATCATGGCTCAGGTTTGATGAACGTGTGTTGGAAGAGGCAAGGGATGAAAGTGTGCCGTTGCTGGAGCGCATGAAATTTGTTTCCATTTTTACGAGTAATCTGGACGAATTTTTTATGATTCGTGTCGGAAGCCTGTACGACATGGCACAGGTCGATAACGGGAAACGTGACAGCAAATCCGGCATGACACCGCAGGGGCAGTTAAATGCAATCTATGCCGCAGTGGCACCGCTTTATAAAGAGCGGGATAAGACTTACGGAGAGATTAAAAGGCAGCTTTCCCCATACGGCATCTGTGGGCTGGATTTCAAGGAACTGGAACAGCAGGAGCGGAAGTACGTGAAAAAATATTTTAAAGAACAGGTGCTCCCGGTGCTTTCTCCGCAGATTGTAGATGTGAATCATCCGTTCCCGCATTTGTTGAATAAAGAGATTTATGTGGTTGCAACTTTAAAATTTGGGAATCGTTCCATGATGGGAATTGTTCCGGTGCCGCAGTTTATTTCCGATATTTTATACCTGCCGGGACATGATATCCGTTATATCCGGATGGAAAAAGTAATTATGGAATACCTGAATCTGATATTTGAACAGTATCAGGTCGCTGACCGTAATTACATCTGCGTGACGCGGAATGCAGATATTTCACCAGACGATGAAGCATATGCTGACAGTGAAGATTTCCGCTATATCATGAAAGAAACGCTTCATAAGAGACGGAAGATGGCAGTGGTGCGTTTGGAGGTTGCAAACAATCTGAACAAAGAGACAGAAAAATATTTCTGTGAGAAGTTTAATATTGAGCCGAAATGCATTTTCCGTACAAAGATGCCGATGAAGCTGGATTTTATTTTCGCGATTATTGATAAGGTTCCGGCATCTATGAAACGTTCTCTGACAGATGAGCCATTTACCCCGCAGCCGTCATCCATGCTTGCGGAAGGGAGTGTAATGGCGCAGGTGAAGAAAAAAGACATTCTGCTTTCCTATCCGTATGAGAGCATGGATCCGTTTCTGCAATTAATCAAAGAGGCATCCACCGATCCGAATGTCATGACAATCAAGATTACGATTTACCGTCTGGCAAAGAAGAACCGGTTGGTAGAATACCTCTGTGCAGCGGCGGAAAATGGAAAAGAGGTTACAGCGCTGATTGAACTCCGGGCACGTTTTGATGAGCAGAACAATATTGAGTGGTCTGAGCGCATGGAAGAAGCAGGCTGCCGGGTAATTTACGGATTCGAGGGATACAAAGTACACTCCAAGATTTGTCTGATTACTTATAGAAACCGAAATGAAATCAAATACATCACCCAGATTGGAACGGGAAACTATAATGAAAAAACAGCAAAGATGTATACGGATTATTCTCTGATGACAGCCAACCAGTCAATTGGTGAGGACGCAGCAGTGTTCTTTAAGAATATGTCAATCGGCAATCTGGACGGAGCATACAAACATCTGATTGTCTCTCCGACCAGTCTGAAACCGAAGGTTTTGATGCTGATGGATGAAGAAATTAAGAAAGGCCCGGCGGGGCGGATTCTGATGAAAATGAATTCTGTTACGGATATGGATTTCATCAGAGAAGTGGCGGAGGCATCCCGTGCAGGCGTGCGGGTGGATTTGATTGTCCGTGGAATCTGCTGTATTCTGCCGGGCGTTCCGGGAGAGACAGACAATCTGAAGGTAACAAGCATTGTCGGACGCTATCTGGAGCATCCGAGAGTGTTTGTGTTTGGAGAAGGTGAAAACCAGAAGGTCTATATCGGTTCAGCAGACATGATGACGAGAAATACAGAAAAACGTGTGGAAGTTGCGTGCCCGATTTATGATGAGGCAATCAAAAAACGCCTTGTCCGTGATTTGCAGCTCATGCTGGCGGATAATGCAAAGGCAAGACAGATGTTAAGTGATGGGACTTATCGCAGGAAGACACAAGGAGACGGAAAATTCTGTGCTCAGGAGGCGTTTATGAAATATGCAATGACTGCAAAGCCTCCGGTACGTGTTGCGGAGAAAGATGGCCTTTTGACAAAAGTGGTGAAATTCTTTCGCCGGCGTTGAGAAGAGGAAATATTAAAATATCAAGGGAAAATGGAGGACTTAGAGAATGAAGAAATTACGGATAGAAGAGTTTGGAAGTACGATGGACGGCCAGGCAGCATGTCTTTACATTTTGGAAAATGAGCAGGGAATGACAGCGTCTGTTACTGATTTTGGTGCGGCTCTGGTGCGCCTGCTCGTGCCGGATAAGGATGGCAGACAGATAGATGTCGTGCTTGGTTATCCGGATGCGGCAGGATATGAGGCGGGGGATGTGTCGATTGGCGCTACTGTCGGAAGATGTGCAAACCGTATCGGAGGTGCTGCACTGACCATTGACGGGGTGGAATATGTGCTTGAGAAAAATGATAACGGCAATAATCTGCACAGTGGAAACGACTATTACAACAAGCGGGTTTGGAATGTGGCTGAACAGTCGGATGAGAAGGTTACGTTTGTCCTGCACAGCCCAGACAAAGACCAGGGATACCCGGGAACACTGGATATGAAAGTAACCTATGAACTCACGGAGGATAATGAACTTCGTCTGACTTACGATGCGGTGCCGGATAAAGATACGATTATTAACATGACAAACCACAGTTATTTTAATGTAGACGGACATGACAGCGGAGACGTGCTTAATCAGACGATTACCATGGATGCCGATTATTTCACCCGTGCAGATAATGAATCCATACCGACCGGAGAATTGGTGGATGTGACCGGAACTCCGATGGACTTCCGCGGAGGACGGAGAATAGGGGAATCCATCGATGCGGATTACGAGGCGGTTAAATTTGGCGGTGGATATGACCATAACTGGGTGTTGAAAAATGGAGGAAAATTTGCTACAGTAGCCAAAGTGACTGCTGCTGAAAGTGGAATTGAGATGGAAGTTGGAACGGATTTGCCGGGAATGCAGATTTATACGGCGAATTTTCTGGACAATGAACCCGGAAAGAACGGGGTAGTTTACAACCGCAGGGATGGGGTTTGTTTTGAGACACAGTACTTTCCGGATGCAGTTCATCATGCGAATTTTGCAAGTCCAATCTGTAAGGCAGGTGAGAAGTATCATACGGTGACGTCTTACCGGTTTTCAACACAGAGAGGACAGGAGCGTTGCGGCAAGTAAAAAGTAGAGGGACAGACAGAAACATTTATGGGGAAATCAGTATACATAGCAGAGAAACCAAGCGTGGCGCAGGAATTTGCCAAGGCACTAAAATTGAAGACAAGACGGGGGGACGGTTATCTGGAGTCTGAGGAGGCGATTGTAACATGGTGTGTGGGACATCTTGTGACAATGAGTTATCCGGAAGTATATGATCCGGCGCTGAAGCGCTGGAGTCTGGATACGCTTCCGTTCATCCCGGAAGAATTTAAGTACGAGGTGATTCCGGCGGTAAAAAAGCAGTTTGATATCGTTAGTGAAATTCTGAACCGGCAGGACGTTGACCGAATCTATGTGTGCACCGACTCCGGGCGGGAGGGAGAGTATATCTACCGTCTTGTGGAGCAGGAGGCGCATGTGGAAGGAAAAGAGCGCAGACGTGTCTGGATTGATTCTCAGACAGAAGAAGAGATTCTGCGGGGAATCCGAGAGGCAAAGGATCTGTCGGAATATGACAACCTGAGCGCTTCCGCATATTTGCGCGCAAAGGAAGATTATCTGATGGGAATTAATTTTTCCCGTCTGCTGACGCTGAAATACGGAAACAGCATTTCCAATTATCTGCATACAAAATATGCAGTCATCTCGGTGGGCAGAGTGATGACCTGCGTGCTCGGCATGGTTGTGCGGCGGGAACGGGAAATCCGGAATTTTGTGAAAACCCCGTTCTACCGGGTGCTGGGCACGGTAGATGTGGAGGGACAGACGTTCGAAGGCGAGTGGCGCGCAGTGAAGGGTTCCCGCTATTTTGAATCGTTTGATTTGTATAAGGAGAATGGGTTTAAGACACGGGAAAAAGCGGAAGAACTGATAGCATATCTCCAGTCGGAACGTCCGGTGAGCTGTGAGATTGTATCCATTGAAAAGCGAAAAGAAAAAAAGAATCCGCCGCTTTTGTATAATCTGGCGGAATTACAGAACGATTGTTCCAGACGATTTAAAATCAGTCCGGATGAGACGCTCCGGATTGTACAGGAATTGTATGAGAAGAAATTGGTGACATATCCGAGAACAGACGCGCGTGTGTTGTCCACTGCGGTAGCGAAGGAAATCAGCAGGAACTTAAACGGTCTTTCCAGATATTCGATGGCAGCGCCGTATTTGCAGGATATTGTACAGTTTGGTTCACATAAAGGACTGGCGAAAACACGGTATGTTAATGATAAGCAGATTACCGACCATTATGCGATTATTCCGACAGGGCAGGGGCTGCAGGCGCTGAACAGCGTGTCGTCAACGGCAAATAAAGTCTATGATTGTATTGTGCGGCGTTTTTTGAGTATATTTTATCCGCCGGCAGTTTATCAGAAAGTCGCCCTTGTATCAAAGATACACAGTGAGAGTTTCTTTTCTGGCTTTAAAGTACTGGCGGAAGAGGGCTATCTGAAGGTGGCAGGCGTACCACAGAAAAAGGCTGCCCGCGGCAGTGTGCAGGACAGCGGGAAGGATACCGGCGGAAATGGCGGGACAGAAGACTTTGCGCAGGAAGAAAATCTGGATACATCCTTTTTCCAGATTATTCAGGGATTGAAAAAAGGGATGATTCTCCCGGTGAAGTCACTGGATATCAAGGAAGGAGAGACTTCCCCGCCGAAAAGGTATAATTCAGGTTCTATGATTCTTGCAATGGAAAATGCGGGACAGCTCATTGAGGATGAAGAACTGCGGGCACAGATAAAAGGAAGCGGAATCGGAACAAGTGCAACCCGTGCGGAGATTTTGAAGAAATTGTGCAATATCAAATACCTGGCGCTGAATAAGAAGACGCAGATTATTACGCCGACATTGCAGGGTGAGATGGTGTATGATGTGGTGGACAATTCAATCAAATCCCTGCTGAATCCGGAATTGACTGCAAGCTGGGAAAAAGGGCTGAATTATGTTGCTGAGGGGGATATCACTTCAGACGAATACATGCAGAAACTGGATCATTTTATTGTCAGCCGCACAAATGGTGTGCGGGGACTGAACAATCAATATCAATTGCGCGGATGCTATGACAGGGCAGCAAGGTATTATAAGACAAAAAATAAAAAATAAAAGAATTTCAGGCAGCCGGAGAACGGCAGATGGGAGCAGAACATGAAGGCAATGACAGTACAGGAACTTTATACATTAAACGAGACAATTGCAAAAGACATTTTTGAAGGCGTGACTTATCCATGGGAGGTCCTTCCGAAAATCAGCAGCTTTATTCTGGAACTGGGTGCAACGCTGAGTGAGGACGAATATGAGAAACACGGAGAGGATATATGGGTTGCAAAATCTGCAGCGGTAGCCCCGACTGCTTACATCCACGGGCCGGCGATTATCGGAAAAGAGGCGGACGTCAGACACTGTGCGTTTATCCGTGGGAATGCAATCGTAGGAGAGGGCGCGGTAGTCGGCAATTCTACAGAACTGAAAAATGTGATTCTGTTCAACAAAGTACAGGTGCCACATTATAATTATGTCGGGGATTCCGTACTTGGTTATAAATCTCATATGGGTGCAGGCTCCATTACTTCGAATGTGAAGTCGGATAAAAAACTGGTTGTTGTTAAAACTCCGGAAGGCAATATCGAGACAGGAATGAAGAAGTTCGGCGCAATGCTTGGTGATGAAGTAGAGGTTGGATGTGGAAGCGTTTTAAATCCGGGAACGGTAGTGGGGAGTCACAGCAATATCTACCCGCTGTCTTCTGTCAGAGGGTTTGTTCCGGGCAGAAGTATTTACAAAAAGCAGGGAGAGGTTGTCGAAAAACAATAAATATTTAACATACCACACCGGCAAAATATGGTATAATATACGCGAACACAATGAGCCAAGCGGCTGCGGAACAGACATTTGGCGAATGTGCGCGAACCATGATGAAGCGAAGCAAAATCATGGTATAATATGTGCGAACACAATGAGCCAAGCGGCTGGGGAGCAGACATTTGGCGAACCTTGGGTAGTCGGAATAACAACGCAGTAATTGGCAGAGAGGAGACTAAAGAATGTTAGATGAGAAGTTTGTGACAATGGAAATAGGGAAGGCAAAGCATATCGCGCTTGTCGCCCATGACGGAAAGAAGAAAGAACTGGTTGAGTGGTGCGACAAAAATAAGGATGTATTAAAAGGACATTTCCTTTGTGGGACAGGGACAACGGCAAGGCTGATTGCAGAGAAGACCGGACTTCCGGTAAAAGGGTACTGTAGCGGGCCGCTTGGCGGTGACCAGCAGATTGGAGCAAAGATTGTAGAAGGACAGATTGATTTTATGATTTTCCTCTGGGATCCGTTAGAGGCACAGCCGCATGACCCGGATGTTAAGGCATTGCTTCGGATTGCAGTCGTATATGATATCCCGGTTGCCAATAACCTTGCGACAGCAGATTTTATACTGAATTCCAAGTTCATGGGTGAGCCATACAGCAGAAAGGTTGAGAATTTCAGTAAGACCATTCAGGACAGAGTGAATAAAATGAAATAGGCGGTACGTTTAAATAAATATATGAAATAATCAAATAAAATGTTGCAAAAAGTATTACAATGGGAGTATAATACTCCCAGATGCAGATATAGTTCATCGGTAGAATGCCAGCTTCCCAAGCTGGAGAGGCGGGTTCGATTCCCGTTATCTGCTTGCTCATTTTACTCGTGGGCAGTAGCAGGTTTTCAGCACAGAGGTTCCGGCTGTGCGGTAATGCAGTGATATAATCTGTGATTTCAAGAAAATTCCCGAATTTGAAAAATGTAACTGAATAAACGATTTGCATGGCAGAAAGCCTGTTGTGCAAAACTGTTCATAATGTAATAGAAAAAATGATTGACATTTAAGGAGAAGTATAATATTATATCAATAGAACACGAACGGGTGTTCGTATCAGAAGGAGAAGCGGACAATGGCAAATGCAAGTGAAGAGAAAAAGAAAGCGCTGGATGCAGCGATTGCAAAATTAGAGAAGGATTTTGGCAAAGGAGCAGTCATGAAGCTGGGTGACTCGAGTGCCCATGTGAATGTGGAGACCGTTCCGACCGGATGCCTGAGCCTGGATTTGGCGCTTGGGCTTGGCGGAGTGCCAAAAGGAAGAGTGATTGAAGTATACGGACCGGAATCAAGTGGTAAGACAACTGTGGCGTTACATATGATTGCGGAAGTACAGAAAAGGGGCGGAATTGCCGGATTTGTGGACGCGGAACATGCGTTGGATCCGGTGTATGCGAAGAATATTGGCGTAGATATTGACGAACTGTATATTTCTCAGCCGGACAGCGGAGATCAGGCATTGGAGATTACAGAGACTATGGTGCGTTCCGGTGCAATTGATATTATCGTAATCGATTCTGTAGCGGCTCTTGTCCCAAAGCAGGAGATTGAAGGGGATATGGGAGACAGTCACGTTGGATTGCAGGCAAGACTGATGTCCCAGGCACTGAGAAAGCTGACACCGGTTATCAGCAAGTCGAATTGCGTGGTTATCTTTATCAATCAGCTCCGTGAAAAGGTTGGAGTAATGTTTGGAAACCCGGAGACAACGACAGGTGGACGTGCACTGAAATTCTATGCGTCTGTCCGTATGGATGTCCGCCGTATTGAGACATTGAAGCAGAGCGGGGAGATGGTCGGTAACCGTACCCGCATTAAGATTGTAAAGAATAAGATTGCACCACCATTTAAAGAGGCAGAGTTCGATATCATGTTTGGAAAGGGAATTTCCAAGTCGGGAGATATTTTGGATTTGGCGGCAAACTGTGATGTTGTTAAGAAGAGCGGTGCATGGTACGCATATGAAGGAGAGAAGATTGGTCAGGGACGTGAGAATGCCAAGAACTATCTGGAGTCAAACCCTGAGATTATGGATGAGATAGAGAAGAAAGTAAGAGCACATTATCATCTGGGAGAGGAATTTGCGGAAGAAAGTACAGAAGATTTAAAACTTACAAAAAAGCCGGGAAAGGCTGTAGAAGAAGCAGAGAAGTAGAATGGAAGTAACAAAAGTCGAGGCTGTGAAAAAGACAAAGTGGAAGGTGGAGCTGAATCATCAGTTCGCCTTCGTGCTTTATAAAAAGGAATTATCAAGGTTTGGCATCGAAGAAGGCGGAGAACTGTCGGAAGAGCTGTTTGAGAAGATTAAGAAGGACATTGTTTTAAAGCGGGCAAAACTCCGCGCGATGCATTTGCTTACGGATATGGCAAGAACCGAAAGCGGTCTGCGGGAAAAACTGAAACAGGGAATGTACCCGGAGGACATTATCGAACAGACAATTGCATATGTAAAGTCTTTTGGATATCTGGATGACGGTAAGTATGCGGAGAACTTTATTCTTAGCAGAAAGGAATCCAAAAGCAGGAAAGAGATTTATGCGCTTTTGATAAACAAGGGGATTGATACAGATAGGGTAGACAGGGCATTTGAGGACTGTTACGAAGAAAACGGGGAACGGGAGGCAATCCGGCGGCTAATCCGGAAAAAAAGGGTGGATATTCCACATGCATCAGAGCCGGAATTGCACAAATTATACGGATATTTGGCGCGGAAAGGATTCCGTTATGAGGACATCCGTCAAGTAATACAAAATTATAATGACAATGCTTGACAGAATTGTGAAAACAGTATAAAATTTATATGTTGTATTTATATAGTTTATTATATAAAAATGTACAATGAAAATTTAATAAGGAGGTGCTCCTGTGCAATTAATAAGTATTGTTCTTGCTGTAGCCCTCGCGTTGATAGTTGGTATTATTACTCACTTTGTCACCGTTTCGAATCTGAAGAAAGATGCGGATTCTAAGATTGGAAATGCGGAATCAAAGGCAAGAGAAATAATTGATGATGCCGTTAAAACTGCTGAAACAACGAAGAAGGAAGCTCTCTTGGAAGTGAAAGAAGAGTCTATTAAGACGAAGAATGAGCTGGAGAGAGAGACGAAAGAAAGAAGAGCCGAATTGCAGCGCTATGAAAAAAGAGTGCTCGCAAAAGAAGAGTCTGTTGATAAACGGACAGAGGCAATCGGACAGCGCGAAGTAAGGTTTACAGCGAAGGAAGAGCAATTGAAACAGCGGGAAACCAAAGTGGAAGAGCTCAATCAAAAAAGAGTACAGGAACTGGAACGAATCTCAGGACTTACCTCCGAACAAGCAAAAGAATATCTGTTGAAAACTGTTGAAGATGATGTGAAACATGACACTGCTAAGATGGTCAAAGAACTGGAGACACAGGCGAAGGCAGAAGCTGACAAGAAGGCAAAAGAGTATGTTGTCAGTGCAATCCAGAGATGTGCTGCTGACCATGTCGCAGAGACTACGATTTCTGTAGTACAGCTTCCAAGTGATGAGATGAAAGGAAGAATTATCGGACGCGAGGGGCGGAATATCCGTACTCTTGAGACACTGACCGGTGTGGAATTGATTATTGATGATACACCGGAGGCAGTTGTTTTGTCCGGCTTTGATCCGATTCGCAGGGAAGTCGCAAGAATTGCCCTCGAAAGATTGATTGTGGATGGCCGTATTCATCCGGCAAGAATCGAGGAGATGGTTGAAAAGGCTCAAAAAGAAGTAGAGACAATCATTCGGGAAGAAGGAGAAGCCGCTGCACTGGAAGTCGGTGTGACAGGCATCCACCCAGAGTTGATTCGTCTGCTTGGACGTATGAAGTTCAGAACAAGTTACGGACAGAATGCATTAAAGCATTCTGTTGAAGTCGCACAGCTTTCCGGTTTGCTGGCCGGCGAGATTGGACTGGATGTCCGTATGGCAAAGCGTGCAGGACTTTTACATGATATAGGAAAATCAATTGATCACGATGTAGAAGGTTCTCATATTCAGATTGGCTCGGACCTTTGCAGAAAGTATAAGGAGTCTGCAACAGTCATCAATACGGTGGAATCCCACCATGGAGATACAGAGCCGCAGACGTTGATTGCATGTGTTGTACAGGCTGCTGATACAATTTCCGCAGCGAGACCGGGTGCAAGAAGAGAAACCATCGAAACATATACAAACAGATTAAAACAGTTAGAAGAAATCACCAATCAGTTCAAGGGTGTTGATAAGTCTTTTGCTATTCAGGCAGGTAGAGAGATTCGAGTTATGGTAGTTCCGGAACAGGTATCCGATGATGATATGGTACTTATGGCCAGAGATATCGCAAAACAGATTGAATTTGAGCTGGAATATCCAGGGCAGATTAAGGTCAATGTGATTCGTGAGTCACGTGTTACAGATTACGCGAAGTAATAAAATCGGTCCCGTTTATAGAAAGTACAGCCCTTGTCGAAAGACAAGGGCTTTTTCTTAAATCAAAAGTAAAAAGAAAGAGGGAGTAGAAATGGGTGAACATATTAAAAGGATTAACCGGGAATTAAAATTCAAAGGAGCAATTGTTGATTTTTATCAGGATACGATTGAGATTGATGGAAATCATACGGCAACGTGGGATTTTATTAAACATAAAGGGGCAGCGGCAGTTGTTCCTGTCACAGAGGACGGAAAGATATTAATGGTCAGGCAGTACAGAAATGCACTTGACCGTTACACGCTGGAGATTCCGGCAGGCGCATTGGACAGTGAGGACGAACCGGGAATCGCCTGTGCTTCCCGTGAACTGGAGGAGGAGACAGGATATCGCTGCGATAATCTGGAGTGGCTGATTACGCTGCGTACAACGGTTGCATTTTGCAATGAGCGAATTGAGGTATTCGTAGCAAAGAATCTTGTGCCCTCGCATCAGCATCTGGATGAAGATGAATTTATTGAATTGAAGGCATACACTCTGGACGAGCTGAAGGAAAAGATTTTTGCCGGAGAGATAGAAGATTCCAAGACGGTATCCTCCTTGATGGCATATGCAGTTAAATACGGAAAGTAAAAGAAAAAATAGAATAATAAAAACCGCCTGGCATATAATGAAATATCTGAACGATGGGAGGAAAATCGGTGAAGATACTTCATGCAAGAAAACAGCTTCTTGTTTTTTTTATGCCAGGTTTTTTGCTTGGAATTTTATATGTAAACATATTCGCAAAACAGACAATTACAGAGACACAGATTTTCAGCGCCTATTTTCTGACGCAATATGCGATGACTGATGTGGCACAAAGGGAATATCTTTTGTACCTGATTAGAGTGCGTATTGTTCCGTTCGTCATAGCGGTCGCGCTTACATTTACAAAAGTACGGAAAATATCGGCGGCGGTGATTGTATTGTGGACGGGCTTTTCCAGTGGAATCCTGTTGTCTTTGGCGGTGCTGGATATGAGAATCAAAGGGATTCTGTTTTGCATCATCGGAATCTTTCCACACTTTTTATTTTATATTGCGTCATATGCAGTTATATTGCTATACAGTTGGAGATATCCAAGAAATCAGTGGAATCAGCAGAAAAGCGTGTTTATTGTTTTGATGATGGCAGTTGGGATTGTGCTGGAAGGATACATAAGTCCAAAACTTATAAAGATATTTCTGAAGGTGCTCTGATTACTTAATGTAATACAGGCGGGTGAGATGGAATGGAATAATTTGCGGGGCTGATAGACATCAGTCCCGTAAATTTTTGAATATCGAAATTCCTGAAAGCAGACTCACAGCCAACTGGCTGATAAGCAATCCCCAGAGGTATCCCTGCACCCCTAAAACAGGAATTGCACCGAACACTCCCGCAATGCGGATAAGCAGCCCAACTGTGTTGATGAGGAAGGTGCTGCCGGTTTTGCCTAATCCGTTGATGATGCTTAGGAATGCGCTGTTAGTATAAAGGAATGGACAAATCCAGGCAAGCGTCACAATGAACTTTCCTGCTGTCTGGCTGCCGAACAGTGTCATTCCAATCCACGGACCGAATATCAGAAAACCGAAACAGCAGAACAAGCCCAGGATAAAGCAGATTCCGCATACCTTTTTAATAATCTTTAAAAGTTCGGGAACATTTTCTGCGGCCTGAATTTCTGCAATGGTAGGCATTAGCATGATAGATACCGAGCTTGTGATGGCGGACGGAAACAAGATACACGGAAGTGCCATCCCGTTCAGAACACCATAAATGCTCAATGCTTCGGCTGTTGTATATCGGTATGCCTCCAGCCGTCCCGGAATGGAGACTGCCTCGATGCTTTGCAGCAGATTAATAAGCACACGGTTTGCAGTCAGCGGGACGGAGAGCTGAAGCAGTTCCACGAGTCTCTGTCTGAGGGTGTGAAGAGCTTTGACCGGGTGACGGATTGTTGGAGTGACCACCGGCATCATCTGAAAAGCATAGGCGGCGGCAAATAATTCCCCTATAACAAGACCGCACACTGCAATGGAAATGTCTACCTCCTGTCCGTTCCGAGTCAGGAAAAAGAAGAAAATGTATACGGACAGAATCCGGGCGGTTTGTTCAACAAGTTGGGAAACGGCGGGAATCTTTGTCTCCCGGAGTCCGTAACAATATCCGCAGATACAGCTATGTACCGCACAAAATGGAAATGTGTAGGAAAGAATGATAAGCATAGTCTGGCATCGGGCATCACCGAGCAGCACATTTGCGATAAAGAACGCATTTTTCTGAACGGTTATTGTGCAGAGGCAGGACAGCAGCAATGTGAACAGAAGACCTGCGGAAAGGATTTCTTTTGCTTCCTGTTCCAGTCCGAGCGCGCGTTTCCGCGCAACTGTCCTGGAAATTGCAGTTTCAATCCCTGCGATGGAGAGCGCGATGCAAAGGGCATAGACCGGAAAAATTAACTGATAGAGTCCGACACCTTCCCCTCCGAACACACGGCTTAAAAATATGCGGTAAAAAAAGCCCATGAACCGACTTAAAAAACCAGTTATGGTTAAAATAAAGGTTCCACGGATGATGGATTGTTTTTTGGACATAAGAAGTTCCTGAAAATATACTTTTTAAAGGATATTCGGCAGAGTACCTTGACAGAACATAAGAAAGATGCTATTCTACAAATGTTGAAATCCTAGTAAATTAATAGGGATTAAAACACTAGGAAATGAAACGGGAAATAAAACAGTTACTTGTCAGCCGGTATTGTAACTGAAAAGCAGAGGGTGATAGATTGAAATTATCGACAAAAGGAAGATACGGACTGCGCGCGTTGATTGACCTCGCCCAGTACAGTGAGGAAGAACCGGTTTCTATTACGAGTATCTCGGACAGGCAGGGGATATCGGAGCGCTATCTGGAACAACTGATGGCAAAGCTGAAAAAAGCCGGTCTTGTGAAAAGCATCCGGGGAGCCGGAGGAGGGTATGTACTGGAAAAGAATATGAATGAGATTTCAGTCGGCGATGTACTTCGCGCATTGGAAGGGAATCTTGACGCGGTACAATGCTCCGGGCTGAATCCGGAGGAAGGATGTAAGACGGCAGACAGTTGCGTGACAAAGTATGTCTGGCAGAAAATCAATGACAGCATCAATCAGACTGTAGACAGCATTATGCTGGAGCAGCTTGTAGAGGAAAGCAAGAAGAAAGCATGCACAGAGAATACGATGCAGAATGGATGCAAAAATTAATTGCAGAATACAGAGCACAAACGGAGGATGATAAAATGGATAAATTAATTTATCTTGACAACGCAGCAACAACAAAGACAGCACCGGAAGTAGTAGACGCCATGCTGCCATATTTTACAGAACGTTACGGCAATCCGTCCAGTGTATATGGATTTGCTGCGGCGAATAAAGAGGTTATCACAAAACAGCGTGATATTATTGCAGATGCGCTTGGTGCAAAGGGCAGTGAAATCTATTTTACGGCCGGTGGTTCCGAGTCAGACAACTGGGCATTGAAGGCAGCCGCAGAGGCTTATGGAAATAAGGGAAAACATATCATTACAAGTAAAATTGAGCATCATGCGATTCTTCATACATGTGAATACCTCGAAAAGAAAGGATATGAGGTTACTTATCTGAATGTGAATGAGAACGGGGTTGTGGATCTGGAAGAGCTGAAGGCAGCCATCCGTCCGGATACGATTCTGATTTCCGTGATGTTTGCAAACAATGAAATCGGAACAATCCAGCCGGTGAAAGAAATCGGGGAGATTGCACATGAGCATGGAATCCTGTTTCACACAGACGCTGTTCAGGCGTTCGGTCAGATACCGATAAGTGTAGATGAATGTCATATCGATATGCTCAGCGCCAGTGGCCACAAGCTGAACGGACCAAAAGGCATCGGGTTTTTATATATACGGACTGGTGTGAAGATCCGTTCCTTTGTCCACGGTGGGGCACAGGAGAGAAAACGCCGTGCCGGAACAGAAAATGTGCCTGGGATTGTAGGGATAGGAACAGCAACCGCACGGGCAATCCGCACGATGGAAGTGAGAACGGCGAAAGAGGCAGAGCTTCGTGATTATCTGATTGGAAGGATTGAAAATGAGATTGAATACTGCCGTTTGAACGGTGACCGGAAGAAGAGACTCCCGAATAATGTCAATTTCAGTTTCCGGTTTGTTGAGGGGGAGTCCTTACTGATTATGCTCGATATGAAAGGAATCTGTGCGTCCAGTGGCTCCGCATGTACATCCGGTTCCCTGGATCCGTCTCATGTACTGCTGGCAATCGGACTGCCGCATGAGACTGCGCACGGCTCTCTCCGCATGACTCTGAATGAAGAAGTGACAAAAGAGGATTTGGATTATGTGGTAGATAATCTGAAAGCTATTGTAGACAATTTAAGAAACATGTCTCCATTGTATGAGGATTTTGTAAAAAAGCAGAATAAATAGCTGCTCAGAAAACGTGGAATATAGGACAGATACAGACAACAAAAGAAAATAGGAAACAGATTTAGGAGGAATTACAAGATGTATTCAGAAAAAGTAATGGATCATTTTCAGAATCCAAGAAATGTAGGAGAAATTGAGAACGCAAGCGGCGTAGGAACTGTCGGCAATGCTAAATGCGGAGATATCATGCGTATTTATCTTGATATTGATGACAATCAGATTATCCGTGATGTCAAATTTAAGACATTCGGATGCGGAGCGGCTGTTGCGACGAGCAGCATGGCGACAGAACTGGTAAAAGGAAAAAATATTCAGGAGGCAATGCAGATTACAAATAAGGCAGTTATGGAAGCTCTTGACGGACTTCCGCCGGTAAAGGTCCATTGTTCTTTGCTTGCGGAAGAGGCAATTCACGCAGCACTCTGGGATTATGCGGAGAAACATCATATTAAGATTGAAGGACTGGAAAAACCAAAATCTGATATCCATGAGGGTGAAGAAGAGGAAGAAGAGGAATATTAATGAGTACAGTAGTAGTTGGAATGTCCGGTGGGGTAGATTCTTCGGTGGCAGCGTATCTGCTGAAAGAGCAGGGGTACGATGTGGTCGGTGTCACAATGCAGATTTGGCAGGATGAAGAGCAGGCAGTGCAGGAAGAAAACGGCGGATGCTGCGGATTGAGTGCCGTGGATGATGCACGCCGCGTTGCATCGGATTTGGGAATTCCATATTATGTCATGAATTTCAAAAAAGAGTTCAAAGAAAATGTCATTGATTATTTTGTAGACGAGTATCTTCACGGAAGAACACCGAATCCATGTATCGCATGTAACCGATATGTAAAATGGGAATCCCTGCTGACACGCAGTCTCGCCATCGGGGCGGATTATATTGCAACCGGGCATTATGCAAGAATCGAACGGCTGGAAAATGGCAGATATGCACTGAGAAGGTCTTCGACGCTGGCAAAAGACCAGACTTACGCGCTCTATAATCTGACACAGGAGCAGTTGAAACGGACGCTGATGCCGGTTGGAGAGTATTCTAAAGACGAGGTGCGAACTATTGCGGAAAAAATTGGTCTTCGTGTGGCAAATAAGCCGGACAGCCAGGACATCTGTTTCGTGCAGGATGGGGATTATGCATCTTATATAGAAGAAAATGCAGGGGTGAAGATTCCGGAAGGTAATTTCGTGACGGCAGACGGTAGGCTGCTTGGCAGGCACAAAGGAATCACACACTACACGGTAGGACAGAGAAAGGGGCTGGGACTGGCGCTTGGATATCCGGCGTTTGTACTGGAAATCCGGCCCGGGACGAACGAGGTTGTTATCGGAACCGGAGGGGACTCCATGACGTATACACTCCGCGCCAATAAACTGAATTTTATGTCGGTAGAAGATTTGCCGGAGCCGAAGAGAGTATTTGCAAAAATCCGTTACAATCACAAAGGGGCATGGTGTACAGTGGAGAAGACCAGAGAGGATGAAATCCTCTGTACGTTCGAAGAACAGCAGCGGGCAGTCACTCCAGGACAGGCGGTTGTGCTTTACGACGGAGAATATGTGCTTGGCGGCGGTACCATTTTATCTTGAATGGAGATATTTACAATGATTTACAGTGATTATCATATGCACACTTCGTTTTCAACGGACAGTGATACCCCGCCGCGGGAAATGGTGGAGGGCGCCATCACAAAAGGATTGGAATCTATCTGTATAACGGACCATTATGATGCGGATTATCCATACTATGAGGACTTGGGAGAGGATGCATTTCTCTTTGACCCGGGGGAATATATCCGGACACTGCGTATACTGCAGCGGGAATATGCAGAACAAATCCACATTCAAATCGGAATCGAACTTGGCTTGCAGCCGCATTTGGGCTCGTTCTATCAGAATCTCACGAAAAGCTATCCGTTTGATTTTGTGATTGGTTCTGTACATCTGATAGGAGGGAAAGATCCGTATTACCGGGAGCGGCTTGGCAATGTTCCGGATCGGGACTTATATCGGAAGGCATTTGAAACAACGCTTGAGAATCTGGAGTGTAATAAAGCGTTTGATGTGTTGGGGCATATTGACTATGTAGTACGGTACGGGGCAGATAAGGAAAAAGAGTATGTACTTAGGGAATATGCAGATATTTTGGATGAAATTCTGAAAAAAACCATTTACCTTGGCAAAGGTATTGAACTGAACACGGCCGGACTCAGGTACGGGCTGTCATTTTGCAACCCGCATCCGGAGATAATCAAACGATACCGGGAGCTTGGAGGAGAGATTATTACAATCGGCGCCGACGGGCACGAACCCGGGCATATCGCATATGCATTCGAGTGTGCAGGGGACATACTCCGGGACTGCGGGTTTAAATATTACACAGAATATAAGGCAAGAAAACCAATTTTTAAACAACTTCCATAAAAATAGATTTAGTACTTGAATTTTTGTTCTTATTTTAGTACAATAATCTCAGTTGATGAATCTTTAACAAACTACATTGTTTGTACGGGTTTCACCATGATATACTGTATGACAGTTAACAATTTAAAACTTTAGGAGGAATTAATCATGGCAGTAAAAGTAGCGATTAATGGATTTGGACGTATTGGACGTCTTGCATTCAGACAGATGTTCGGAGCAGAGGGATTTGAGATTGTAGCAATCAACGATTTAACATCCCCTAAGATGTTGGCTCACCTGTTAAAATACGACTCAACACAGGGAACATACGCACTGGCTGACAAAGTAGAGGCTGGAGAGGATTCTATCACAGTTGACGGAAAAGAAATCAAAATTTATGCAAAAGCTAACGCGGCTGAACTTCCATGGGGAGAGATTGGGGTTGACGTAGTTCTGGAGTGTACAGGCTTCTACACATCCAAAGCAAAAGCTCAGGCTCATATCGATGCAGGCGCTAAACACGTTATCATTTCTGCACCAGCAGGAAATGACTTACCGACAATCGTTTACAACGTAAACCACGATCAGCTTACAAAAGATGATGCTATCATCTCTGCAGCTTCCTGTACAACAAACTGTTTGGCTCCGATGGCTAAGGCACTGAATGACCTTGCAGCAATCAAATCTGGTATCATGTGCACAATCCATGCATACACAGGTGATCAGATGACACTTGACGGACCACAGAGAAAAGGTGATTTGAGAAGATCACGTGCAGCAGCAGTTAATATTGTACCAAACAGCACAGGTGCAGCAAAAGCAATCGGTCTGGTTATCCCGGAACTGAACGGAAAACTCATCGGTTCTGCTCAGCGTGTTCCAACTCCTACAGGATCTACAACAATCCTGACAGCAGTTGTTGAAGGCGAAGTAACAGTAGAACAGATTAACGCAGCTATGAAAGCGGCATCCAACGAGTCCTTCGGATACAACACAGATGAAATTGTATCCAGCGATATCGTAGGAATGAGATTTGGTTCTCTGTTCGATGCTACCCAGACAATGGCTCTGCCAACAGGTGATGGAAACACAGAGGTTCAGGTTGTATCATGGTATGACAATGAGAATTCTTACACAAGCCAGATGGTAAGAACAATCAAACATTTCGGAACATTATTGTAAGCCGAAATCGGGAATATTGATTGGATGAATATCCAGAAATAGACTCACAAAGGGTCCGGTCTAGTTGGACCGGATCTTTTTCGCTTTATAGATGATTGCGTCATTATAAAGCATAACCCGCCAGGGATGCGTTCTGCGCATAAAATGTTTAGACAAAAAGGGAGAAATTATTATGCTTAACAAAAAATCAATAGATGATATTAATGTAAAAGGCAAAAGAGTCCTTGTAAGATGCGACTTCAACGTACCGTTGATTGACGGAAAGATTACAGACGAGAACCGTCTTGTAGCTGCTCTTCCTACAATTAAGAAACTGATAGCGGACGGAGGAAAGATTATCCTTTGTTCTCACCTCGGGAAACCGAAGGGAGAGCCAAAGCCGGAATTGTCTCTCGCACCGGTAGCGGCAAGACTGTCTGAGCTGCTTGGACAGGAAGTAAAATTTGCAGCAGATCCGGAAGTTGTCGGAGCAAATGCAAAAGCTGCCGTTGAGGCAATGAAAGATGGAGATATCGTTCTTCTTGAGAATACACGTTACAGAGCAGAAGAGACAAAGAATGGCGAAGCATTCAGCAAAGAGCTTGCATCTCTCTGCGATGTATTTGTAAATGATGCATTCGGTACAGCCCACAGAGCACACTGCTCTAACGTAGGTGTTACACAGTTCGTGGACACAGCAGTTGTCGGATACTTAATGCAGAAAGAGATTGATTTCCTCGGGAATGCAGTAAACAATCCGGAAAGACCGTTCGTAGCAATCCTTGGAGGAGCAAAAGTTTCCAGCAAAATTTCCGTTATCGAGAACTTGCTTGACAAAGTAGATACTTTGATTATCGGAGGAGGAATGGCTTACACATTCAATAAAGCACAGGGGGGCAGTGTCGGTAAATCACTTCTCGAGGAAGACTATTGTCAGTATGCTTTGGACATGGTTCAGAAAGCAAAGGACAAAGGCGTAAAACTCCTTCTTCCTGTTGATAATGTAATCGCAGATGATTTCTCAAATGATGCAAATTCAAAAGTAGTTGCAGCAGGAGAGATTCCGGATGGATGGGAAGGTCTTGATATCGGACCAGAGACAGCAAAGATTTTTGCTGACGCTGTAAAAGATGCAAAGACAGTTGTCTGGAACGGACCGATGGGATGTTTCGAGATGCCAAAATTTGCGGCAGGTACAGAGGCAGTTGCAAAAGCGCTTGCTGAGACAGACGCTGTAACAATCATCGGCGGCGGTGACTCTGCAGCAGCAGTAAACCAGCTTGGATTTGGCGACAAGATGACACATATTTCCACAGGCGGCGGAGCTTCTCTGGAATTTCTGGAAGGCAAAGAACTGCCGGGTGTAGCAGCAGCAAACGACCGCTAAACGGCGTATATGCCCCAATTGCTGTGCCAGATGCAGCGTGGCGTACTTAGATGCGTGCGCCGGCGCTGCATCTGCCCTGTAATTGGAACATATCCACCACTTATTGAAGGATACATTATTGAATATAAAGGAGGCCATTATCATGGCAAGAAAGAAAATTGTTGCAGGAAACTGGAAGATGAACAAAACTCCAAGTGAGGCAGTTGCTTTAGTTGAGGAGTTAAAACCATTAGTAGCAAGTGAAGAAGTTGACGTTGTATTTTGTGTACCGGCTATTGACATCGTACCGGTTGTTGAGGCGGCAAAAGGGACAAATATTCAGGTTGGTGCGGAGAATATGTACTTTGAGGAGAGCGGAGCTTACACGGGTGAGATTTCTCCGAATATGCTTGTAGATGCAGGTGTAAAATACGTTGTTCTTGGGCATTCTGAGAGAAGAGATTATTTCGGAGAGACAAACGAAGATGTAAATAAAAAGGTCCTGAAAGCATTTGAGCATGGTATTACACCAATTATGTGCTGCGGCGAGACTCTGGAGCAGAGAGAGCAGGGCGTGACAATGGATTTTATCCGCCAGCAGGTTAAAGTCGGATTCCAGAATGTAACAGCAGAACAGGCTAAAACAGCAGTGATTGCTTATGAGCCAATCTGGGCAATTGGAACTGGCAAGACAGCAACAACAGAGCAGGCTGAGGAAGTTTGTGCAGGAATTCGTGCCTGTATCGCTGAAGTTTACGATGAGGCAACCGCAGAAGCTATCCGTATCCAGTATGGCGGATCTGTAAATGCAGGAAATGCAGCAGAGCTGTTTGCTCAGCCGGATATCGACGGCGGACTCGTTGGAGGAGCATCCCTGAAGGCTGATTTTGGCAAGATTGTCAATTATAAATAAATCAGATGTAATCGTGGGGAGTTGAACAGGCTCTCCACGATTTTTGTGTTGACAGTGGGCGGGTTCATTTGTGCTTGCGCAGGAATGAATTTGGCGAATATCTATCATCGGACAGTCTGGTGAGGAATATGGTGTCAACATAATTGAGTAGGTTTTCTGCTTGACTATTGATAATGAATTAAAGGAGAACAAACAATGAGTAAAAAACCAACCGTATTGATGATTTTAGATGGATATGGATTGAATGACGAAACAAAAGGAAATGCAGTAGCAGAGGGAAACACCCCGGTTATGGATAAGCTGATGGCTGAGTATCCGTTTGTCAAAGGAAACGCAAGCGGAATGGCAGTAGGTCTTCCGGATGGACAGATGGGAAACTCCGAAGTCGGTCATTTGAACATGGGAGCAGGAAGAATTGTATATCAGGATTTAACAAAGATTACAAAGTCAATTCAGGATGGAGATTTCTTTGAGAATAAGGCGCTTCTTGCAGCGTGCGAGAATGTCAAGGCAAATGATTCTTCTCTTCATTTGATGGGACTGATGTCTGACGGGGGAGTACACAGTCACACCGAGCATGTTTTCGGACTTCTGGAGCTTGCAAAGAAGCAGGGAATCGAGAAAGTTTATGTACACTGCTTCCTGGATGGCCGGGACACACCTCCTGCATCCGGAAAAGAGTATGTTGAGAAACTGGAAGCTAAAATGAAAGAAATCGGTGTCGGAGCTGTTGCAAGTGTCGCAGGTCGCTATTATGCAATGGATAGAGATAACCGTTGGGACCGTGTGGAAAAAGCCTATAATGCCCTTGTAAAAGGAGTTGGTGAGACAGCGGAATCCGCAGCAGCAGGAATTCAGGCATCTTATGATAACGATGTAACAGATGAATTTGTACTCCCTACTGTTGTTGTAAAAGATGGCGCTCCATTGGCCACCATAAAAGATAACGACTCTGTAATCTTCTATAACTTCCGTCCGGACCGTGCAAGGGAAATCACAAGAACTTTGTGTGATGACGACTTTAACGGTTTCGACAGAGGCGCAAGAGTGAAGACTACTTTCGTATGTTTTACAGAGTACGATATAACAATTGGGAACAAGCTGGTTGCATTTGTAAAAGATGAGATTACAAATACATTTGGCGAATTCCTTGCGAAGAACGGCTTGAAACAGGCGCGTATCGCCGAGACGGAGAAGTATGCACACGTAACATTTTTCTTCAATGGCGGTGTGGAGGAACCAAATGAAGGCGAAGACCGTATTCTTGTAAAATCGCCGAAGGTTGCAACATATGATCTGAAACCGGAAATGAGCGCATACGAAGTCTGTGATAAACTGGTAGATGCAATTAAATCTGACAAGTATGACGTTATTATCATCAATTTTGCAAATCCGGACATGGTAGGGCATACCGGAGTAGAAACAGCGGCTATCAAAGCAATTGAGGCAGTCGACGAATGCGTTGGCAAGGCCGTTGACGCAATCAAAGAGGTTGACGGACAGATGTTCATCTGTGCTGACCACGGAAATGCAGAACAGTTGATTGACGAAACAACAGGAGAGCCATTCACAGCTCACACAACAAACCCGGTACCATTTATTCTTGTAAATGCAGATTCTGCATATAAGTTGAGAGAAGGCGGATGTCTGGCGGATATCGCCCCGACTCTGATTGAACTGATGGGAATGGAACAGCCTGCTGAGATGACAGGAAAATCCCTTCTCGTCAAATAAAAGACATAAAGAAAAAGCAGTAGAAGGAGGAGTATTCCAAAATCTACTGCTTATTTTCTGTCTGTAAATGTTTCGCTTTCCATGGCATTATCTTCTGTTTGCCGGAGCGACTACACTTTTATGGCGGCTCTGATGTTAAAGTGGTGGCAGGATTCCGATACATCCATATATTCCCAGAACAATTAATATGATTCCGGAAATCAAATCTGCAAGCCAGTCTTTTGAAGTGGAAATACAGAATCTGCCAAGTACATTTCCAATATATAAAAAAAGCACGGAAATGAAAAAGGAGAGTGCGGCGGCGGGCAGCAGAGTCAGACCAGAGATGCTTGCCCCAATGCCGATTCCAAAATTATTGAGGGACAAAGTGATTCCGAGAAAAATACAAGCTTTGGTAGAAATTGATTTTCTCGAAATTCCCTCAGAAGATTGCTTTTGGAGTGTGGGGGCGTCCTTTTTGTGAATTAAAATGTGTCTCAATGATTTCCGGATATAATAATACCCCAATCCAATCAACAAAAGATTTCCAAGCCATTGTGTAGAAAGACCGGGAAAAACAGAAAAAATTGTCTGACCAAGCAATAGGGCGAGAATCGTACCACAAAGAGTGACAAGACTGATAAGTGTGGTTTTTGCCAGAGAAAGGCGGGTTTTTTTAATTCCGTAAGAGAGGCCGATGACGAGACTGTCAATGTTGGCTGAAAATGCAAATAAAAGGGCTGGAATAAAGTACATAAAGCCTCCTGATGAAACAAAAGAGTACGGTTGTTTATTACAGTATATTCAGCATCGGATTGATGGTTCAGGCATCTTTGGCTTATTCATGTTCATAAGTGAGAGAAAGTCCTAAGATAAATGCCCATTTTTCACTTCCGTTGCGCGGAAGAAAGAACGGGTAAAAATTGCAAAAGAAAAAGGCGCAAGAAATATGGCGGAAAGAAAATAGGGAGCAGAGAAATGCTGAAAGAGAAATGGTGGGAGAAAAAAATAGAAAAAATAGGCAAAATAGGGAAAATATAAAAAAATAGGCAAAAAAGTATTGCAAAAATAAAAAGGGTATGATAACATAAACCTGTTTTTGACACCTAAATGACGATAAAAGTCCCACAACACCAGTAAATATGCG
>X357_Northern_Tamandua__coassemble_342_pt1 | contig 112975 bp, 102 predicted proteins | sample X357_Northern_Tamandua__metabat2_low_PE_004 | metagenome-assembled genome bin X357_Northern_Tamandua | reverse complement strand
TGGATGCTAACCGCCAAATCTACTTTTTAAATTAATGTGTTTTGCTCTTCTCTATCTGGGATAACATAGTTTTCCCAAGATGATGTATACATCATAACATTTTGAGAAAAATGAAGTCAAATGATTCAGGGAGGAAAGTAGAATTTTGTGAAAATTTACCGAAAACCGCGAAGATAGCTTTTGCATTTGCTTTGATTCATGTGGCGATGGCGGTTACAAAACGGAATAGTTGACTATGCAGGCAATTTGTGATAAATTGGTAGTGTTAACTGGGAAGAAGGGACAGCCGTCAGACTGTTCCTTTCGTTTGTTTATTACGGAGTCAGATAAAAACTGCGTCCTGACGGGGCACTCTTGGATATATGGGGGAAAATAGAAATGTGGAAGGAAAAAGAACAGACAAAACTGGATATCGACTGGAGACACTTTTACCACAGTGTTTTTGCACTTGTCATTCCGATGGCATTGCAGAATCTGATTAATGTCGGAGTGACTGCGGCAGATGTGATTATGCTTGGTAAAGTTGGGGAAAAAGTACTTTCCGGGGCTTCCCTTGCAGGACAGGTGCAGTATATCATGGTACTCTTTCTGTTTGGCCTGACCTCAGGTGCAACGGTGCTGACCGCGCAGTATTGGGGAAAGCAGGACAGGCGGACAATCGAAAAGATACTGGCGCTGGGAATGAAGTCAGCGATGGTTGTTACCGCGATTTTTACAGTTGCGGCGCTTGTGGCCCCAGACTTGCTGATGGGCATTTTTACCAACGACCCGGAAGTAATTGCAGAGGGGGTCAAATATTTGAGAATCGTTGCATTTTCCTATGTCGCCATGGGAATCACACAGGTATATCTTTATATCATGCGGAGTGTGGAGCGCGTCGTTGTTGCGACGGTCGTATATTTGATATCATTGGTTTGCAACGTCATACTCAATGCGGTTTTCATCTTTGGGTTGTTGGGATGTCCGGCGATGGGCATTCAGGGTGCGGCTATTGCAACGTTGATTGCCAGGCTGATTGAACTGGTGCTGGTATTTGCTTATGCAAGAATTTATAACAAAGAGATTAAGTTCCGCTTCGAATATTTTTTGCATACCGAAAAGTACCTTGTAAAGGACTTCTTCACATATGCGCTTCCGGTTATCATCAATGAAGTGTTCTGGGGCATGGGGACGGCAGCTAATACGGCGGTTCTCGGCCATATGGGAAGTGCCGCCATAGCTGCAAATTCGGTGGCGCAGGTGGCGCGTCAGTTGGCAACGGTTGTTTCCTTCGGGCTGTCCAGTGCGGCTGCGATTTATCTCGGAAAAACAATCGGGGAACGGAAGTTTGAACATGCGAAGGCGTATGCGCGCAGGTTTCTGGTGCTTAGTATTATTATGGGAGCCGCAGGTAGCGCGCTTATTCTGGCAGCGACGCCAATTGCGACAGCACTTCTTGAACTGACTCCGGCAGCAAAGGAATATTTGCGGTTTATGTTCTTTGTGATGTCATATTTTGTTATCGGACAGGCAATGAATACGACATTGGTTGTCGGCGTATTCCGCTCAGGGGGTGACACGAAATTCGGACTGATACTGGATATGGGAACCATGTGGGGCTGCTCGATTCTGTTTGGAGCTTTGGCAGCGTTTGTATTCCAATGCAGCGTGCCGATTGTATATATGATACTGATGAGTGATGAAATCATCAAAATACCGATTACGTGGAAGCGTTACCGCAGTTATAAATGGCTGAATGATGTGACGCGGACGGTGTAGTTTCCCTCCAATCACCTCTGGTATTCTTTTGGTAAATGTGATACCATGGAGTAAAACGAGAAGAAAGTGCAGGTATATAAATATGGCAGAAGAAAATAATAAAAGTGGATGCACAGAGGAATCCTGTGCAGGTTGTTCTCATGCAGATAGCTGCAGCAGTAAGAAAGCAGATATGAAAGAACCGGCGAACCCATATTCCAGTGTAAAAAAAGTGATTGGAATTGTCAGTGGTAAAGGCGGAGTCGGAAAGTCATTTGTTACTGCATCTCTGGCGCGCATGATGAGAGAGAAAGGATACAATGTCGGAATTTTGGACGCAGACGTTACAGGTCCGTCGATTCCGAAGATGTATGGCGTGCATGGAATGGCACAGGGAAGCGAACAGGGAATTTTCCCGAGCATCGCAAAGGATGGCACAAGGATTATGTCGGTTAATCTGTTGTTGGATGATGAAGAGGCTCCGGTTATCTGGAGAGGTCCGATTATTGCAGGGGTGGTAAAGCAGTTCTGGACAGACGTTATCTGGGATGATTTGGACTATTTGTTTGTAGATATGCCGCCCGGAACTGGAGATGTGCCGCTGACGGTGTTCCAGTCTCTTCCGGTGGACGGTGTTGTGATTGTCACATCTCCACAGGATTTGGTACAGATGATTGTAAAAAAGGCATATGGTATGGCGAAGCAGATGAATATACCGGTACTTGGTATTGTAGAAAACTACAGCTATGTGAAATGTCCGGATTGCGGCAGGGAAATCAAGGTATTCGGTGAGAGCCATATTGATGAGATTGCGGAAGAACTGGATATACCGGTGCTTGGCAAGATGCCGATTGATACGGAGATAGCACAGGCGGTTGAAGAAGAACGGTTCTACGAAGTACAGAATCCATATCTGAAAGAGATTGAATTGTAGTATTGGATATGGAATAACCGGATGGAAGTGAAAAGTTCCGCCGGATGAAAAGGATGGATATTGTCGTTTATAAAAAGATGTGGTATGGGTGACTGCATCTTTTTTTATTTCCGCGGGTAACGAGCCAAGTAGCCTTGCCGGCATATCTATTTGGCGACTGCCGCGAGGGGGGCTGAGTGCCTGTGGCACTCGGTTAGAATTGCTGCCTACCTGCCTGTAAACGGCAAAGACGCATAATGCGGAGAAAGGTAAGCCGGAAAGACTTGACATATACCCATATAGGGTATATGATAAGTGCAGTTCGACAGAGAACAAGAGACAGGCAGGAATCAGGGGGGCGGAAAGAATGGATAAAAATCAGCAGTGTAGTTGTCATAAAACGAAAGAGCGTACGGATAACGAATATAAGGAGTTGATTCATCGGCTGAACCGGATTGAAGGGCAGGTGCGTGGCATTAAACGTATGGTGGAAGAGGATGCGTACTGTACGGATATTCTTGTCCAGGTATCCGCGGTGAACGCCGCACTGAATAGCTTTAATAAGGTTTTGTTGGCAAATCATATCAGAACTTGTGTGGCGGATGATATCCGCGCAGGTAAGGATGAGACTGTGGATGAACTCGTGAAAACACTTCAGAAACTGATGAGATGATAAGATAGAAACAGATAACCAAAAGAGAGGTGGCAAAGATGGAACATTATACAGTAACCGGGATGAGCTGTGCCGCTTGCAGTGCAAGAGTGGAGAAGGCGGTGACACAGGTGCCGGGAGTGGAGAGCTGCTCGGTAAGCCTGCTGACGAATTCTATGGGGGTGGAAGGCAGCGCGTCTTCATCGGCAGTGATTGGGGCTGTGGAGGCTGCCGGATATGGAGCAGCACTGAAAAGTTCAAAGGGAGTAGCGGGAAATCAACAGAATGAGGAAGGTGATGATTTATTAAAGAATCTGGAAACCCCGATTCTGCGGAGGAGGCTGATTGCATCATTGTGCTTTCTGGTTCCGCTGTTATATGTCTCGATGGGGCATATGATGTGGAACTGGCCGATTCCTTCTTTTATGGAAGATAATCACGTAGCAATGGGATTGACTCAGCTTTTGCTGACAGGAGCTGTCATGGTAGTTGATCAGAAGTTCTTTATCAGCGGGATGAAGGGGCTGCTCCACAAAGCCCCGAATATGGATACGCTTGTTGCGCTCGGAGCAGGCGCATCCTTTGCATATAGTACGGTGGCATTATTTTTGATGACGGATGCACAGATGCGCATGGATATGGATGCAGCCATGTCTTGGATGCATGAATTTTATTTTGAGTCGGCGGCGATGATCCTGACATTGATTACAGTCGGGAAGATGCTGGAGGCGCATTCGAAAGGGAAGACAACCGATGCGTTGAAAGGCCTGATGAAACTGGCACCAAAGACAGCCGTCGTTTTGAGAAACGGTGTGGAGACAGAAGTGGACATCGTGCAAGTGCAAAAAGGCGATATATTTGTTGTGCGTCCCGGAGAAAATATACCGGTAGACGGGAAGGTATTGGAAGGCAGCAGCGCGGTAAATGAATCTGCGCTTACCGGGGAAAGCATTCCTGTAGACAAAGCAGAGGGGGATACCGTATCAGCGGCGACAGTAAATCAGTCCGGTTTCCTGAAATGTGAGGCAACCCGTGTCGGCGAAGATACAACGTTGTCCCAGATTATTCAGATGGTCAGTGATGCGGCTGCAACGAAAGCGCCGATTGCAAAAGTTGCGGACAGGGTATCCGGGATTTTCGTGCCGGCAGTGATTGCTATTGCGGTGATTACAATTATGGTTTGGCTGATTGCAGGACAGAGTGTCGGATTTTCGTTGGCGAGAGGAATTTCGGTTTTAGTCATTAGCTGCCCGTGTGCGCTTGGACTTGCAACTCCGGTTGCCATTATGGTAGGAAACGGCATGGGTGCAAAGAATGGAATCATGTTCAAAACGGCTGTCTCTCTGGAGGAAACCGGAAAAGTGCAAATTGTTGCTCTGGATAAAACCGGAACTATTACAAGCGGTGAGCCAAAAGTGACTGATATCATACCAGACGGGGGTATAACAGAAACTGTGCTGTTAGAGAACGCGTTTGCGTTGGAAAGAAAAAGTGAACATCCGCTTGCATCTGCAATTCTGCAGAAGGCGGAAGAACAAGGAATTCAGGCAAAAGAGGTGGAACAATTTCAGGCGGTTCCGGGAAATGGTCTTTCGGCAGTGTTAGAGGGGAAATTGCTCTGCGCGGGAAATCAAACATTTATCGGTTCGCAGACTGACATTTCAGATTCCATGGCACAAACAGCACGGCGTCTTGCGGAGGAAGGAAAAACACCTTTGTTTTTCAGCCGTGACGGAGAACTTATTGGAGTGATTGCGGTTGCTGATGTAATTAAGAATGACAGCCCGAAGGCAGTGAAACAATTACAGGATATGGGAATCCGTGTGGTGATGCTGACCGGGGACAATGAGCAGACGGCAAGGGCAATCGGGCAGCAGGCAGGTGTGGACGAAGTAATTGCCGGGGTGCTGCCGGACGGAAAGGAAAGCGTTATTCGGGATTTGAAACAAAAAGGAAACGTAATGATGGTCGGAGATGGCATCAATGACGCTCCGGCATTGACAAGGGCAGATATGGGAATTGCCATTGGTGCGGGAACGGATATCGCCATTGACGCAGCCGATGTAGTGCTGATGAAGAGCCGCCTAAGTGATGTGCCGGCGGCAATCCGCATGAGCAGGGCTACACTCCGCAATATCCATGAAAATCTGTTCTGGGCGTTTTTCTATAATGTAATAGGGATTCCTTTAGCTGCCGGAATGTGGTATCCTTTACTGGGGTGGAAATTGAACCCGATGTTCGGTGCGGCGGCAATGAGCCTGTCCAGTTTTTGTGTTGTGACAAATGCGCTCAGGCTGAATTTTTTTCGGATGTACGATGACAGAAGGGACAAGAAAAACAGCAGCAGGTTAAAAAGTAAACCTATCAATGATTTAAAGCAAAACGAAGAGAAAAGGCAGGAGGAAAAAACAATGAAAAAAACAATGAAAAAAACAATGAAGATTGAAGGAATGATGTGCGGACACTGTGAGGCGGCTGTAAAGAAGGCACTGGAGGCGCTGCCGGAGGTGGATACTGCGGAGGTAAGCCATGAGGCAGGAACCGCAGTTGTGACATTGCATGCGGAGATTGCAGATGAAGTCCTGAAAAAAGCAGTGGAAGAGAAAGATTATACAGTGATTTCCATTCAGTAAAATGCTGACCGGGGTCAGGGGTAGAAATTACTATATTGGAAAAGTGAGGAAGATATTTGGAATATACAGTGTATCAATTGCTGTGGCTTTTTTTCATCTATTCCGTTCTCGGATGGGTGGTTGGGACAACTGCTGCGGCAATTCAGAAGAAAAAATTTGTCGATGTGGGATTTTTATATGGCCCGTGGTGTCCCGCATATGGACTTGGGGGTATTGCGTTTGCAATTTTTCTTGGGGAACTGAGAAATGAATGGTTCTTTTTATTTCTCGGAGGCGCAATTCTTTCTTTTTTGATTTCGCTTGCGACAGGAGTTGTATTGGAGCGAATTTTCCACAGAAAATGGTGGGATTATTCAAGGAAGCGGTTTCAGTTTGGCGGCTATGTTAATCTTTCCTATCTTGCTATGTGGGGATTTGCATCGGTAATCAGTATCTGTTTTCTAAATCCAATACTGAAGAAGTTACTTCGGATGCTGCCGGGATGGGCAGGAGAGCTTTTTCTGATCATAGTTTATACGATCCTTGCAATTGATTTTCTGGGGACTTTGACAGGTGTGCTGGCAGTGAAATCAAAAATTAAGAAAGCAGGTATTATCGGAAATGTTTCTGAAAGCTTACAGAAACAGGCGGACTGGATGGGAGAAGGCTTGGCCGGATGGGTATTAAAACATATCGGAAATGGTTATCCTCAACTGGAGGCAAAGAAACTTCTTGAAGCCCGGCAGGAGCAGGAGCGCAGACAGGAAGAAGAAAAGGAAAAGAAGGGTGTATTTGCAGTCGGATGCAGTTTTTATAAACTGGTATGCCTGTTTTTCTTAGGGGCATTTTTGGGGGACATTACAGAAACTATTTTCTGTCTGGTTACGTCGGGGGAGCTGATGAGCCGGAGCAGTGTTGTGTATGGCCCGTTTAGTATCGTGTGGGGATTGGGAGCAGTGCTGCTTACCACAATTTTGTATCAGTACCGGAATCACAGTGACAGCTACATTTTTGTGTTTGGAACGGTACTTGGGGGAGCTTATGAGTACATATGCAGCGTGTTTACGGAATTAGTATTTGGTACGGTATTTTGGGATTACAGTGAGATTACGTTCAATCTGGGTGGAAGGATTAATCTTTTGTATTGCTTTTTCTGGGGAATTGCATCAGTAGTGTGGATGCGGCTTTTGTATCCGCGTCTGTCAGACTGGATTGAGAAAATACCGAAAAAGACAGGAGTCATTCTGAGCTGGATTATGATTGTATTTATGATTTTTAATATTATAATGTCAGGATTGGCGTTGAACCGGTACACGCAGAGACACAATGGAGAGGCAGGGGTACATACGGAAATAGGAGCATTCTTCGATGAACATTTTCCGGATGAACGGATGGAACGGATATATCCAAATGCAATGGTAGTGGAGTAAGATGAGTTAGGTCTTGTTACGACGGGCCAAAAGATATCTTTGAGTGAATTGACAAAATGTGAGTGAATATGCAGAATCCGAAATGGTTTGTCTGTGTGATGATACACAGCCGGACTGTTTCGGATTTTTTGCAAATGAAAATAAACAGTATATAACAGTTGACAACAGTTGTATACTGTTATATACTGTTTACAACAAAGGAGGGATTTAATGAATTTAATTATCAACCATTCCTCTATGCAGCCCATTTATGAGCAGATTGTTGGACAGATTAAGGGGCAAATCCTACATGGTGAATTGCAGGAAGGGACAATGCTTCCATCTGTCCGGACTCTGGCGAAAGACCTCAAAGTCAGCGCTTTAACGGTAAAGAAAGCGTATGATGCGCTGGAGCAGGAAGGATTTGTAATAACGGTGCATGGGAAGGGCAGCTTCGTAGCCTGTGCGAATCAGGAGATGAGGCTGGAAGAAAAGAAAAAAGAAGTGGAAACCGTTTTGGAACTGGCCATCCGAAAAGGAAGAAACTGCGGTATGAGTAGCACAGAGCTACAGGAATTATTTCAGATAATTTTGGAGGATGAATAGGATGTTGACATTAAGAAATGTGGAAAAGCATTATAAAGACTTTGACCTGAACTGCTCTCTGGATGTCTATCCGGGCTGCATTACCGGATTAATCGGCAAGAATGGCGCAGGAAAGACAACGGCGTTTAAAGCAGTGCTTGGGTTAATCAAACGTGATGGCGGCGAGGTTGAATTATTTGGAAAACCGGCGGAATCTATTGATACGAAGGACAGGGAGAATATTGGGGTTGTATTATCCGGTTCGGGATTCAGCGGTTATCTCTCCGTTCAGGATTTGCTCCCTGTTCTGGATTGCATGTATACAGATTTCAGAAAAGATGATTTTGTACGCCAGTGCAATCGGTTCCGGCTTCCGCTGGATAAGAAAATGAAAGAATTTTCAACTGGTATGAAGAGAAAATTGCAGTTGCTTGCAGCAATTTCACATGAAGCGGATTTGCTGATTCTGGATGAACCAACAGCAGGGATGGATGTGCTTGCGAGGGACGAGATGCTCGATTTGCTGCGCGGGTATGTGGAATGTGGAAACCGTTCTATCCTCATTAGCTCGCATATTTCCAGTGATTTGGAAAATTTGTGTGATGACCTTTACCTGATTGACGATGGGCAGATTATTATGCATGAAGAGACAGATACCCTGCTCAGTAATTACGGGGTGCTGAAAGTGACGGAAGAGCAGTATCAGCGGCTGGATAACACATATTTGATTTGCCATAAAAAAGAACATTACGGATATAGCTGTCTGACTGCGCACAAGCGGTTCTATCAGGAAAATTATCCGGATATAGAGATTGAAAAGGGAACGATTGACGAAGTAATGACAATGATGATTCGAGGTGAGAAGAAATGAAGGGATTGTTGATAAAAGATTTACAGTTAATGAAAAACCAAAAGCAGTTTTTTCTGGTAGCAGGAGCTGTCGGGCTTGTGTTTCTTATTGGAAATTATCATTCTGCTTTCGTTGTTTCGTATCTGATGTTTATGTTTTCGACATTTACAGTGAGCACAATTGCGTATGATGAATATGACAATGGAGCAGAATTTCTTTTCACGCTGCCGGTTAGCAGGAAACAGTATGTGCGGGAGAAATACCTATTTTGCGTTATCTTGACAGGAGTATGCTGGTTGGCATGTGTGGGAATTGAACTTCTGAATATGATTGTTCGTCATAGTGAGGCCGACATGCAGGAATTTTTGGTGACATCGGTTATTTTTCTGGCAATCGCGCTTTTTATGCAGGAACTTATGATTCCGGTTCAATTAAAATATGGCTCGGAAAAAAGACAAATAGTTATGACGGGGATATTTGTATTGTTTTTCCTCTTATTTTATACAGGCGTTAAATTGGTAAAAAAGTTTAACATTAGCGAAATAAAAACCCTGATAAATTTTATCAGCTCTAATGTAGCTGGCCTGATTACAGCGGGAATTGTAATTTGCATTGTGACGTTTGTGGTTTCCTATTGCATATCCGCCAGAATTATGCAGAATAAGGAATTATGATATCACAGATGTCTCCATATCCGGCTCTTTTAGCCAACTGGCTCAGACCTTCCGGCACTTCCTCCTGTGGATAGTTGTTTAGATGAAGGAAATCAGTTTCTTTTTCATCATTATATTGCATATGGGCTGCCTCCTATTGAATGAAAAAGCAAGAGGGACACACAGTACACAGGATGTCCCTCTTGTTATCCGTTTTCTATATCAGCTTGTCCGTAATGTGCCTTTTAATTGCCTCAAAACTTTCATTGCTAATGACGTGTTCCATCCGGCAGGCGTCTGCCGCGGCGATTTCCTCATCAACGCCAAGCCGTTTCAGCCAGGATGAGAGCAGAAGGTGTCTCTCGTATATTTTTTCGGCAAGTTCTTTCCCTGTCTCAGTCAGATAGATGTATCCCTGTGGTGTGACTGTGATATGTCCGCCTTCACGCAGTTTTTTCATTGCGACGCTGACACTGGACTTTTTGAAATTTAATTCATTTGCAATATCAACGGAACGGACAACCGGAAGAGACTGACTAAGAATCAGGATTGTTTCCAGATAGTTCTCGGAAGATTCATTTGAATGCATGCTATTCACCCCATTTTCGTATTTAAATTCGGATGAAGTTATTATATCAAAATACAGGAAAGATGTAAATGGTACTTGACAACTTATGATAGTTAGTGTATGCTAACCATATAAAGGAAAAAAGATTAATATACATAGAGGATAAAAGCGAAGATTGTTTTAAAAGGAGGCAAAAATATGGGAACAGTAGTTGTTGGAGCAATTTTATTTTGCATTGTAATTGCGATCGTGAAGCATATGATTCGGGAAAAGAAAAATGGTAAATCGATTCAGTGCGGCGGCGACTGCAAATATTGCGGAGGGCACTGCGGGCAAAGCTTAGAAAACAAATAGTGTGGGGGAACATAATAAATTCAATATAAAAGGGCAGGCATACATGTCCTGGAAGTAAAGCAGCTTCTGATAACATGTATACCTGCCCTTTTTATTCCCGCGAGCAACGAGCCAAGCAGCCATGCATGGATATTTGTTGCTGCCGCGAGTGGTGCTGAGTGCCTGTGGCACTTGTTTAGCACCGACCGAAACGGGGCGCAGATCAAATATCTCGCCCCTTGGGGCGTGTCAGATTTGATGTCTCGTTGTTTGCAGCGGGGGCTTTGTCTATATAGGAGATTGCTTGTTTTATCATTTAGGAAATTACCGTCCTTATGATAAGACACTCCCGAAGGGACTGTGCCCAGGAGGAAACCAGTCACTTGCATGACTGTTTCGTATGTGAATCGGTGGCGCAGGCACTTTGTTTTTCCGGTATTTTAAAGTTTCAGGTTCTTAAATAAATCACCAAGATTTGTTCCGATGTCTTCGGCTTTTGGGATTTCGGCTTTTTCTTCCACTTCCTCCGGAGCTTCTTCGAGGGCTTTCATACTCAGGCTGATTTTCCCATCTTTGATGCCGATTACCTTAACCTGTACGGCATCCCCTGCATTCAGCACATCGGAAGGCATTTTGATACGTTTCTGTGAAATTTGTGAAACGTGTACCAGACCGGATAAACCGTTTTCCAGTTTTACAAATGCACCGTAATTCTGCAGTGTTTCAACAGTCCCTTCCATAACGGAGCCGACTTTGATGCTGGCAATTTGTTCTTCGCGGGCTTTTTTTTCTTTTTCTTTCAGAATCTCACGGGCAGAGAGTACCAGACGGTTATTTGCCTCATCTACATCAATGACCTGAACTTCGATATCTTTCAGAAGATAAGTCTCCAGGTCCTCAATGTAAGAAAGGGAGAGCCTGGAGGCGGGAATGAATCCGCGGAGTCCCTCAACCATTGCAATTACACCGCCGTTAACAACACCGTCCACCTTTACAGGGAGAACGGTTCTAGCGTTCATATATTCTGTAACACGATTCCATGGGTTCGCATCGTCAAAATGTCCTTCGTAGTCCGCCATCGTTTCTTCCGGCTGTCCTTCTAGTGTTTTTAATTCTTCGCTCATAGTAGCACCTCAACTCATTTTTATATTTGAATAAGACAAGTATACCATATCTTCTTTGAGAAATACAAGAAATAGCTGGAATTCCACGAGGAGGAATTCCATGAAGATGTTGTTACAGGAGAAAAATCATGTTATGATGAACACAGGTTAAATAATTTTTGGAGGAGACATATGTCACAGGGAGTTAATGAAAATAAAGTCTACGTGGTTGGTCATAAAAATCCGGATACGGATTCCATCTGTTCTGCAATTGCATATGCAGAGCTGAAAACAAAAATAACAGGGCAGATGCATGTGCCGAGAAGGGCGGGACAATTAAATGAAGAAACCCAATATGTATTGGAGCATTTCGGCGTAAAAGTGCCGCCGCTTCTTTCGGATTTGCGCATTCAGGTGAAGGATGTAGAACTTCGCAAGGCAAATGGGCTGAAAGCATCTGAATCCATTAAGACGGCATGGGCGCAGATGAAGGATATGAATATCAAGGCGCTTCCGGTTACCCGGGGGGATAAGCTGGAGGGGCTGATCACCGTCGGAGATATTGCGCGTTCTTATATGGATGTCTATGACAGCGGTATTCTGTCTAGATCAAGAACGCAGTACCGCAATATTGCATCAACTATTGACGGAACGATTATTACGGGAAATGAGCACAGTTATGTATTAAATGGGAAGGTTGCGATAGTTGCATCCAGCCGTCCGCTGATGTCTGAGTTTATCGAGGAGGACGATCTTGTGATTCTCGGTGACCGTACAGAGGCGCAGCAGCTTGCAATTGACCTGGATGTTGGGTGTATGGTCGTCTGCGGGGATGCAAAGATTCCGGATAAGATTCTGAAACAGGCGAAGGCAAAAGAAATCGTATTGATTATTTCCCCGCATGATACATTCACGGTGGCAAGATTGATTAATCAGAGTATTCCGGTACGGCATTTTATGACGAAAGATAATCTGGTTACATTCAGACCAAAGGATTATGTTGATGATGTCAGAGAAGTCATGGCAAGAAAGAAATTCCGTGATTTCCCTGTGTTGGATAACCGTGGTAATTTTCAGGGATTCATTTCCCGAAGAAGATTGCTGAACTGCCGGAAAAAACAGGTGATTTTGGTGGATCATAACGAGGAAAGCCAGGCGGTGGATGGAGTTGAGCAGGCAGACGTGCTTGAGATTATCGACCACCACAGGCTGAGCAGTATTCAGACAATAGGTCCGGTTTTTTTCCGGAATCAGCCGGTTGGGTGTACAGCAACGATTATCTGCCAGATGTACCGGGAAAATGGAATTAAAGTTGAGCCGATAACGGCGGGACTGCTTTGTTCTGCAATTATTTCTGATACATTGATGTTCCGCTCCCCAACCTGTACTCCGCTGGATGAAACAACAGCAAGAGAGCTGGCAGAAATTGCGACGATTGATATTGAAAGTCTGGCACAGGCGATGTTTAAGGCGGGAAGTAATTTGCAGGGCAAGACCGCAGAGGAAATCTGTTTCCTTGACTTTAAGCAGTTTTCAGTCAATGATACGTTATTCGGCGTGGGGCAGGTGAACTCCATGAGTGCGGATGAGCTGAGAGAAATCAAAGCAAGGGTACTGCCGCATATGGACCGGATTCGCAGGAATCATCGTCTGGATATGATTTTCTTTATGCTGACGAATATTATTACAGAATCCTCCGAGCTGCTTTGTGTCGGACCGGAGGCAAGAGAAAAGGCGCTCAGTGCATTTGATTTGAACAGTGAACCGGAAGAGATACATTTAAAAGGTGTTGTTTCCAGAAAGAAACAGTTAGTTCCTGCGATGGTTGAAGCACTGCAGCAGTAAAAGGAGAGAAGTGATGCGATGAGTAAACAAATATGGAAGCCGGGCAATATGCTGTATCCGCTCCCGGCGGTTATGGTAAGTGTGGCGGATAGGGAAGGTCATACGAATATTCTGACTATTGCCTGGACAGGGACAATCTGTACGAATCCGGCAATGGTATATATATCGGTGAGACCGGAGCGGTATTCGTACCATATGATTCAGGAAACAGGGGAATTTGTCATCAATCTTACGACAGAAAGGCTGGCGCGCGTAACGGATTACTGCGGAGTGCGTTCCGGACGGAACGTGGATAAATGGAAAGAAATGCATCTGCATCAGGAACAGGCATCTACACTGCGGTATGCGCCGCTCATTGAAGAATGCCCGGTAAATATTGAGTGCAAAGTGGCTGAAGTAAAAGAACTGGGAAGCCATCATATGTTCCTTGCAGAAGTGACGGCAGTGCATGCGGATGAGGCATATATGAATGAGAAGAACAAGTTTGAATTGAATCAGACCGGATTACTGGCATATTCTCATGGGGAGTATCTTGGCTTGGGAAAGAAACTCGGTACATTTGGATACAGTGTGAAAAAGAAAAAATGATGCAAAGGGGACAGTCCCTTCTGACAGGGGACTGTCCCCTTTATAATTTCTTTATAATTTTTTGTTATAAGACGGAGATAAATCTGTGGAATGCTGCCAGACCTTCGTCGGTATATTTATATACTCCGGCATCTTCCAATACCTGGCAGAAGACTTTTCCGACTTCCTGCTGTAGGATATGTTCGATATTTTCTGCATTGACATCAGTATACTCTGGCAGGAATTCTTCCACCCAGTCTGCGTGTTTCTGAATTGTTTCGTTGGAGCGAATATCTTTTCCGTCCAGGATATATTCTTTGATCAGTTCGAGTTCACCTTTCAATCGTGCAGGCAGAACTGCAAGTCCCATGACCTCAATCAGTCCGATATTTTCCTTTTTGATATGGTGAAGGTTCGCATGGGGATGGTATACGCCAAGTGGATGCTCTTCGGTTGTGATATTATTTCTCAAGGTCAAATCCAGCTCGTACAAATCCCCGCGTTTTCTTGCGATTGGTGTAATCGTATTGTGCGGCTGTCCGTCCGTCTCGGCAAAAATGTATGCGGCTTCGTCCGTATACCCCCGCCATGTTTTCAGAATATGGTCGGCAAGGTCGATGATGCGTGTTTCATCTGCACACTGCAGACGGATGACGGAGAGTGGCCATTTTACGATTCCGGCGGTGACATCTTCAAAGCCCTTTACTGTGAAGTTCTCGGTAATCGGAGCCTTTGCCATGGCGAATGTGTAATGTCCGCCCTGAAAATGGTCGTGGCTGAGAATAGAGCCTCCGACAATCGGCAAGTCGGCGTTGGAACCGAGGAAGTAATGCGGAAATTGCTTTACAAAGTCAAACAGCTTGATAAATGCATTGCGGTCAATCTTCATCGGTGTATGTTCCCCGTTGAATACGATGCAGTGCTCATTATAATATACATAAGGAGAATACTGGAATCCCCATGCGGAATCATTGATGGTAATCGGAATGATTCGGTGGTTTTCGCGCGCCGGATGATTCGCGCGTCCGGCGTAACCTTCGTTTTCCATACAAAGCTGGCATTTCGGATAAGCGGAAACTTTAGCGTTGCGTGCGGCTGCGATGGCCTTCGGATCTTTTTCCGGTTTGGACAGATTTACCGTGATATCAAGCGTGCCGTACTTCGTATCTACGGTCCACTTCATATCTTTTTTAATTCTGTAGCGACGGATGTAATCGCTGTCCTGACTGAATTTGTAGTAGTAAGCGGTTGCCGCTTCCGGAGAAAACGCATATTTTTCCCAGAATGTTTTTTGCACCTGTGCAGGACGCGGAAGCAGACAGTTCATCATCTTTGTGTCAAATAAATCGCGGCACGTAATGCTGTCCTCGATAATTCCGCGTGAAACAGCTTCATCCAAAAGCTCTTTCAAGACATCCTCCAGTACGATGCTGTTTAAATCGCAGTCAACATCCTCGTAATTGTCTTCGTGGAACAATTCCAGAAGAAGATTGGTTGTGTAGATACGCTCACAGTCCGGAGTGATTCCGGAGTTGATTCCATATTGTACCAGTTTTTTAATATTTTTATATAAACGCATTATGCAAGCCTCCTTGCTCCATCTCCGATTTCTACGATATAAAACTCTGCTTCATGGCCGACTTTTTCTTTGTATGCTTTTCCAATGGTGTCGATAAATGTGTCGATGGCATCATTTTTTACAATGCTGACTGTACATCCGCCGAATCCGCCTCCGGTGATACGGGAGCCGATTACGCCCGGTGTGTTCCATGCAAGGTCAACAAGAATATCAATTTCCTCGCAGGAAACTTCGTAATCATCACGAAGGGATATATGGGACTGATTCATCAGTTCGCCAAACCGCGTGATGTCGTCGGCTCTCAAAGCAGCGACTGCCTCAATGGTACGCTGGTTCTCCGCAACGGCATGTTTTGCACGTTTTTCTTTTACGGCATCCCCAATCACAGCCTTGTGCCGTTCAAATGTTTCCATATCTAAGTCGCCAAGAGACTGGATATCAACCACTGTCTGAAGCGCGGCAAGTGCATCCGCACATTCCTGACGGCGGGTATTGTAAGCGGAATCGACCAGACTGTGTTTTACCTTACTGTTTGTAATAATAATCTTTGCATCTTTTAACTTAACCGGAGCATATTCAAAATTCAACGTGCTTGTGTCAAGGAAAATCGCATTATCTGCTTTTCCATTTGCAACCGCAAACTGATCCATGATACCGCAGTTACATCCGTTAAAATTATTCTCAGAATACTGTCCGATGAGTGCCAAATCGGTCATTGTCAGACTATCAATTCCGAAGAGGTCTGTTAAAAGCACTCCGGTCAATACTTCCAGAGATGCGGAAGAGGAGAGTCCCGAACCGTTTGGAATGTTGCCCCGGATTACCATGTCAAAACCGGAGTCAAGTTTGTATCCTTTCTCTGTGAATGCCCAGATAACGCCGAGCGGATAGTTTGCCCAGTTGTATTTTTTCTGATAAGACAAATCATCTAGGGACACTTCGATGACTCCAAAATTGTCGAGGTTCATCGAATAAAAATGAATTTTGTTGTCCGTTCTCTTTCTGGCAACGCCGTATGTGCCGATTGTCAGTGCGCATGGGAATACATGGCCTCCGTTATAATCAGTATGCTCCCCAATCAGATTCACGCGTCCCGGTGAGAAGTAGAAACGGACGTCTTCTGTATTGCCAAATAGTTCAGCAAATTTGTCAAACAATTTTTCTTTCATCATGTAGATATCCTTCCTTTCCGTTCTTTGAGCTGTTCCTGTAAACAGTTCGGCGGATAGCACACGTCCGCCGTATAATTTTATTATAAAGCAGCCTGTGAAAAATGTACATACAAAATCCGTGCAAGCGTATGTAAATATGTTGCAAAAGAGAAATTGCGTACTATAATAGGAAATGTAGGGAACTCAGATTATAGCGGAAAGGGGAAAAAGATGGCGCGCACATATAAGTATTCATTCAAGGCGAGGGAAAACCTGTTGAATTCACTGTCGGTTTACAATGTGGGACATCAGAAATGCGGACCGGGATATCAGTGGGGACCGGGGGTACGGAACCATTACTGTATCCACCATGTGATATCGGGAACAGGCTGGTATGAGGTGAACGGAAACATCTGTCAATTGTCAGCGGGGGACACCTTTATTTTGTATCCGGATACCGAGGTAAAATATTATGCGGATAAAGAAAACCCATGGGAGTATGCTTGGGTTGGGTTTGCCGGAGATGATGCGGATTCACTTGTCCGCGCAATGGGTTTCAGGAGAGAACAGCCATGGATTAAGAACGGACACCTTCCGAGAAGGGTGATACAGAAACAGCTCGGCATTATTTACGGAGTCAAGGGAAGTGATTATGAATCAGCGGTTGCAATGACAGGTGCGCTATACACATTATTTTCTACGTTTATGCACTATGCCGAGCATGAGGAGAGCACAAAGAACAGCCAGATGGTGTATGTGGAGAAAGCGAAAGACTACATTTCCACAAATTATTCTTATCCGATTACAATAGAAGATGTTGCATCTTATGTAGGCATCAGCCGGAGTCATCTGTTTCGTTCGTTTCAGACATACCAGAAACAGTCACCGAAAGAATATTTGATGGAATTCCGGATTAAACGGGCAAGACATTTGCTGCGGGACACGGAACTTTCAATTGCATCAATTGCGTATTCCGTCGGATTTGAGAATAATCTGTATTTTTCAAAAGCATTTAAAAGTAAAATGAATATGAGCCCGTCCGAGTACCGGAAAAAATTTCCGGTACTGCTGTAAATGTGAACGGTCAGTCATTTTAAGAAATAGAGACAGATGTATCATTCGAACTATCCAGCGTATAAATCTTCAGTCTGCAAATCCGCCTAAACAGCAGGGAAGAGAGAAGTACAGATACAATCTCTGCAATCGGAATTGCCCACCAAATCATATGGAGCCCGAACACTCTGGAAAATATGTACGCAACCGGCAGGATGACGAATAACTGACGTGCGACCGATACAATCAGGCTGTATACTGCGTTTCCGAGCGCCTGAAATACAGAACTCAGGATAATGCAGTATCCGGCAAAAACAAAGCTGAGACTGATGATGCGAAGCGCAGGGACGCCGATTTCCAGCATGTGCTCAGAAGCACCGAACAGCTTGAGCAACTGCGTCGGGCAAGCCTGGAAGATTGCCAGTCCGAGCAGCATGATAGAGATTGCAACGCCAATACTTAACTTGATAGAAGACAGAATCCGGTGCTTGTTTTTTGCGCCGTAGTTGTATGCAACGATTGGAATCAGCCCGTTGTTCAGACCGAAAATCGGCATAAAGATAAAACTCTGCAATTTAAAGTACACGCCGAATACAGCCGCCGCGGTCGAAGAGAACAACAGCAGAATCTTATTCATGCCGAATACCATGACAGAACCGATTGACTGCATAATAATAGAAGGAACGCCCACCTGGTAAATGATACCGATTACCCGTTTATCCGGGCGGAATCCTTTCATATTCAGGTTAATTTCTTTGTTTTTAGTAATGTTAAAATACAGAGAAAGGATGACGGCAACAATCTGGCCGAATACAGTTGCGATTGCAGCTCCGGCAACTTCCAGCCGCGGAAATCCGAACAGACCGAAAATCAGAATCGGGTCCATAATAATATTGATAATCGCTCCGGTTCCCTGTGTAATCATAGTGTAAATGGTTTTTCCGGTAGCCTGCAGGAGACGTTCCAGAGTAACCTGCATAAAGATGCCGACAGAAATCACAGTGATAATGGCCATATATTGTGTACCATAATTGACAATGGTTTCGTTGCCTGTTTGGGATGCCATAAATGCATGGGAGCCAAACAGCCCGATCAGCGCCATAACGATACAACTCATAATGCCGAGGAAAATCCCGTTTCTTGCGGCAAGATTCGCCTCCTCAGACCGTTTCTCTCCGAGATTGCGGGAGAGCAGGGCGTTGATTCCCACTCCGGTTCCGGCTGCGATGGCAATCATCAGATTCTGGACCGGAAATACAAGAGAGACGGCAGTCAGCGCCTCTTCGTTAATCTGTGCGACAAAGATACTGTCCACGATGTTATAAAGTGCCTGTACCAACATGGAAATAATCATCGGCAGGGACATCGAAACAAGCAGTTTCGGAACAGGCATGGTCCCCATTTTGTTTTCTTTCGCCTGTGTGTGACTCATTGAAATAAAACCTCCTAAATTTCGCATAACGTTTATTATAACATCAATAAAAACGATATACAATGCATATATTTTAAAGGAATGTAAAATACGGTGAAATACCGGAAAAGGCAATGGGATGAGTAGAATAAAACAGTGGATGCAGGGACTCGGAGTTGTCTATGTCCTGTTGCTTTCCGGCATATTCTGGAATGCTTTTGCCATAGGCCACAATGAGGCAGAAGTCGAAACAGCCAGCCAATATGAAGCAAATTATCAGGATGCCAATCAGGGAACAAGTCAGGCGGATAACGGGAAAGAGGTGTCCGAGGAACCAAAAATCGCACTGACATTTGACGACGGACCGTCGGCATCCTGCACGCCGGGACTTCTTGACGGGCTGAAGGAACGCGGAGTCCACGCCACCTTTTTCCTTATTGGAAAAAATATCGAACAGGGAGAGAATGCGCAGATAGTAAAGCGGGAATATGAGGAAGGACACTTAGTTGGCAACCATACGTATCATCATGTGGAAATTACGCGGGTGAGTGATGCAGATGCTTATCAGGAAATTAAGATGACCAATGATCTGATTGAAGGAATTACAGGAGAGCCGCCGGAATATATGCGCCCTCCGTTTGGGGCGTGGCAGCGGACATTGGAGCAGAATATACATATCATGCCTGTGATGTGGACGGTGGATCCGTTGGACTGGACAACGGAGAATGTTGATGAAATTGTAAATAAAGTGGTGACGGAAGTACAGGAAAATGATATTATTTTGTTGCATGACTGTTATCAAAGCTCGGTGAAAGCGGCACTGCGGATTGTGGATATTTTACAGGCGGAAGGGTTTGAGTTTGTGACAGTCGATGAATTGATTTTAAATTAACGTTACGGAGAGAATAAGAGATGCCAAATGAATTTTCAAGAACGGAGTTATTAATCGGGCCGGAAGCACAGGAGCGCCTGCACCATGCATCTGTGATGGTGTTTGGTGTAGGCGGAGTTGGCTCCCATTGTACCGAAGCACTTGCCCGCAGTGGGGTGGGAAAGCTGATTCTGATAGACAATGACACGGTGTCGGTGACGAATATCAATCGCCAGTCGATTGCGCTGCACAGCACGGTGGGGCTGTATAAGACGAAAATTATGAAAGAGAAGATTGCAGACATCTGTCCGGACATCCGGGTGGAGACATATGAGATGTTCGTACTGCCGGACAATCTGGATTTATTATTTGAACAGGAAAAGCCGGATTATATCATTGATGCGATTGATACGGTGACCGCAAAGCTTGCGATTACCGAGCTCGCACAGAAACTGGACATTCCGCTGATTAGCAGTATGGGAACCGGGAATAAACTTCATCCGGAGCTGTTTGAGATTACGGATTTGTCAAAAACAAGCGTGTGTCCTCTGTGCAAGGTGATGCGGAAGGAATTGAAGGCAAGGGGAATCTATCATCTGAAAGTGCTCTATTCCAGAGAAAAACCAGTCGATACACAAGGCAGGGAAACCGGGGAGGATAAAGGCGTCAGACGGGCGCTGCCAGGAAGTATTTCCTTCGTGCCTCCGGTTGCCGGGCTTATGATTGCCGGAGCGGTAATCCGTGAACTTGCCGGATTAAATTGATGGGAGAAAATTATGGATTTATTTGATTATATGAGAGAAACGCAGCAGGAGAAGGAATCGCCTCTTGCATCAAGGATGCGCCCGACGAAACTGGATGAAGTGGTAGGGCAGCAGCATATCATTGGAAAGGACAAGCTTTTGTATCGGGCAATCAAAGCGGACAAGCTCGGATCTATTATATTTTACGGGCCTCCGGGAACAGGGAAAACGACACTCGCAAAAGTGATTGCCAACACGACAAGTGCGGAATTCAAACAAATCAATGCAACGGTGGCCGGCAAGAAAGATATGGAAGAAGTCGTAAAAGAGGCAAAAGAGCTGCTTGGAATGTATCAGAGAAAGACGATTCTGTTCATTGATGAGATTCACCGTTTCAACAAGGGGCAGCAGGATTATCTGCTGCCCTATGTGGAGGATGGAACAATTACGCTGATTGGAGCGACAACGGAAAACCCATATTTCGAGGTCAACGGGGCTCTGCTTTCACGTTCCAGTGTATTCGAGCTGAAATCTCTGGCAAAAGAGGATATCAGACAATTGCTCCAGCGTGCCGTGTATGACAAAGAAAAAGGAATGGGAAGTTATAAGGCTGCCATTGATGAGGATGCACTGGACTTTCTTGCCGATATCGCAGGCGGAGATGCGAGGAGTGCACTCAATGCAATTGAACTGGGGATTCTGACAACGGAGCGGAGCGCGGATGGAATCATCCACATTACATTGGAGGTTGCTTCTGAGTGTATCCAGAAACGTGTCGTCCGCTATGATAAAACAGGAGACAACCATTACGATACCATTTCGGCGTTCATCAAGAGCATGCGCGGTTCGGATCCGGATGCTGCAGTCTATTATCTGGCAAAAATGTTATATGCCGGAGAGGACGTAAAGTTCATTGCACGCAGAATTATGATATGTGCGGCAGAAGATGTCGGAAATGCCGACCCGATGGCACTGACGGTTGCGGTGTCCGCCGCACAGGCAGTGGAACGTATCGGGATGCCGGAGTCACAGATTATTCTTTCACAGGCGGTGCTGTATGTGGCATCGGCGCCGAAGAGTAATTCTGCCGTGAATGCGATTATGGCGGCAAACGAGAGCGTAAGAACCGTTAAGACTACCGTTCCGGCGCATTTGCAGGATGCACATTATAAGGGGGCGCAGAAGCTGGGGCATGGTGTCGGATATCAGTATGCCCATGATTATCCAAATCATTATGCGCATCAGCAGTACCTGCCGGATGAAATCAAAAACGCCAGGTTCTATGAACCCGGCGATTTAGGCAATGAAAAACAGACGAAAGAATGGCTACAAAAGCTTCGAGAGCAGTAGGGCATACAGCTCCTGACTTTGCGTAGTCCAGTTGTTGGCGATGGTTTCCGCCTCTTTTTCTGTCGGAACAGTCAGTTTCAGGTCAATAAGGCTGAAACCATTTTCCATAATCTGACATCTTACTTCATATTCATGGTTGGTATTCAGATAATAGTCTGCCTTGACGGCAGCCTCCTCTTTTAAATCATATTGCTTTTCTTTCAAAAATTCATCGATATCATGCTGGATAGCAGGAGAAATTTTATTACTGAAAAAATGAATCGTATCGGCGCCATTCTCTGTCAGATGATAAAGCGTACGGTTGTGCGTGTTTTCTGACACAATCAATTGCGAGTCAATCATCTCAGAGAGGGAACTCTGTAGTTTAAAATAATTGGTGTATCCTTTATCCAGAATAAATTCGGATATCTGGGAAGTAGTCAGTGGAAAATCGACTTTTTCCAGCATATAAAGTATAATCAGTTTGTATAGTGTGAATGATTCAGTCATGATACTCCTTTCCCTGCCAGATGTCTTCTGCCTTCAGATAGCTGTGCAGTCTGTTCAGCACGGTTCGTTTCTGACTGGTCCAAAGCGGGGCAATCAGAAGTTCTTTTGGCCCGTCCCCGGTCAGCCGGTGAATCGTAATGTCCGGTCTTAATACGGAAATACATGTTCCGAGAAGGCGGATGTATTCTTCCATAGAAGGACTCCAGAACGGTTGGGCGGCATAATCTGCAGCAAGCTTGGTTCCTGTCAGAATGTGGAGCAGTTGGAGTTTGATACCTTGGATATCCATGTGATTCAGGTACTCAATTGTCTGCAGCATCATTTCTTCCGATTCACCGGGCAGGCCGAGAATAGTGTGGGGGATTACTGTAATATTACGTTTCCGCAGTTCGCGGACCGCACGTTCATATACATCCAGCCCGTATCCGCGGCGGATATAGGCTGCGGTCCGGGGATGGATGGTCTGTAGTCCGAGCTCTACCCATACAGGCTTAATGTGGTCCATCCTTTCCAGCAAATCCAGTACATCACTATCCAGACAATCCGGCCGGGTAGCAATCGAAAGAATCCGGACTTCCGAGTCCTGAATTGCCTCGGTGTAGATCTGTTCCAGATAAGCGGCTGACGCATAAGTATTTGTAAATGCCTGAAAATATGCAATAAAGGCATGAACCGGACGCTTTTTCTTTAATAGCTCTTTCCCTTGAATCAATTGTTCCGTGATGGAAAGGGCGGCAGCCCCGGCAAAATCGCCGGAACCTGCGGCGCTGCAGAAGATGCAGCCGCCGGTTCCGATGGTGCCGTCCCGGTTAGGACAGGTCATTCCGCCGTTGAGTGTAATTTTGTATACCTTTTCTCCATAGGTTTGTTTTAAATCATAATCCATGGAATGATATCGCTTTTCGCCCCATCGCTCCATATTAAATCAGTTCCTTCACTGCTCTGCTGACAACATCGGCGACACGTGGATCAAATGCCTCCGGCAGAATGTTGTTTTCGTTCAATTCTTCGTCAGGTACCAGTCCGGCGATTGCTTTTGCGGTAGCAAGTTTCATCTCTTCTGTAATCTGAGCCGCACGTCCCTCCAGCGCGCCCTTGAAGATACCCGGAAATGCGACCACATTATTTACCTGATTCGGGAAGTCAGAACGTCCGGTTCCAACTACCTTTGCCCCGGCTTCCTTGGCAAGGTCGGGCATAATCTCCGGCACCGGGTTCGCCATAGCGAAAAGAATGGCATCTTTATTCATGGAGGAAACCATTTCTTTCGTGACGATATTCGGGGCAGATACGCCGACAAAGATATCCGCACTCTTGAGCGCATCGGCAAGCGTACCTGTTTTGCCTTCCAGATTGGTGAGCTCCGTCATCTTTTCCTGCATCCAGTTCAGGTTCGGAGATGCTTTGCTGATGATCCCGTTGATATCGCACATGGTAATGTCCGGGAATCCGTAGGTGAGCAGCAGTTTCGTGATGGCAACACCGGCAGAACCAGCACCGTTTACAACGATACGGCACGTTTCTTTTTTCTTCCCGGTTACTTTTAACGCATTGATAATTCCTGCAAGCACCACAATTGCGGTACCGTGCTGGTCATCGTGGAATACCGGGATATCCAGCATCTTTTTCAGACGTTCTTCAATCTCAAAACAACGTGGGGCGGAGATATCCTCCAGATTGATTCCGCCAAAAGCAGGTGCGATATTTACTACTGTTTTAATAATCTCTTCTGTATCCTGAGTGTCCAGACAAATCGGAACTGCATTGACGCCGCCGAATTCCTTGAATAAGACAGCTTTGCCTTCCATAACGGGCATCGCGGCTTTGGCGCCGATATTGCCAAGTCCGAGTACAGCGCTTCCGTCAGATACGACAGCGATGGTGTTGGCTTTGATTGTATATTTGTAAGCGGCTTCCGGATTTTCTGCGATTACCTTACAAGGTTCTGCGACTCCCGGAGTATAGGCAATGGCAAGGTCTTCCCTTGAGTTCACATGGGATTTTGCAACCGTTTCAATCTTACCGTTCCATTCTTCGTGCATCTGTAATGCTTTTTCACTATTTGTCATAATCTGGTACCTCTTCTTTATTATTTTTCCGTAACAATTCAGAACAGCAGCAAAATGCAAAGGCAGACCGGTGCAAGTTTACTTGCATAAGGATGCATCGGCATTTTGGAATGGGCGGAACGCCCATGAAGCCTCAGACAGAAACTGCGTAGCAGCGAATAGCCTGCAAAGCAGGCGGGGCTGTGGTCTGCGTTCTGATATAGTTACATTTTTCCTGAAAAATATCATATCACTCTTAAAGTTCCAACGCAAGAAATTTAAAAAAGTACTTTTCATTTTGGCAGGAATGATGTATACTAAGTCTAAATTTAATTCATTTGTGTCGTTTCAGACCAAAGTTCCCAAAAGCATACAAAAGCAGATTCAGTTTATATGGGTGAAAAGTAATTGGATATTGATGGAATTTGAATTTATCGGAGAGAAAGGAAAACTGTTCTATGACAAGAGAAAAGTATGAATCTTTGCCGTTGGCAACATTGAAGGATCTTGCGAAGGCAAGGAAAATGAAAGGTGTATCTACCATGAAAAAGAGTGACCTCATCGATGCAATGCTTGCACAGGATGAGAAGGAAAGGCAGGAAGAAGCACGCACCGAGGCAAAAGAAGTAGTAAAAGAAGAGATGAAAGAGAAAAAGGAGACGACGGATATCGAGCAGCTTGACAGTGGAAATACGGCAAACGGTATTCTGGAAGTGCTGCCGGACGGATATGGATTTATCCGTTGTGAGAACTATCTTCCGGGAGAAAATGACGTGTATGTTTCTCCGTCACAGATTCGCAGATTTGGCCTGAAAACAGGGGATATCCTGATGGGAAATACAAGAATTAAGACACAGGGGGAAAAGTTCAGCGCATTGCTTTACGTGACGACAATCAACGGACTGCGTCCGGCGGAGGCAATGAAACGCCACAATTTTGAAGATCTGACGCCGATTTTCCCGAACCAGCGCCTTCAGTTAGAGGATGAGAAGAGCAGTACGGCAATGCGGATTATGGACTTGCTGTCCCCAATCGGTAAGGGGCAGCGTGGTATGATTGTATCTCCGCCGAAAGCCGGTAAGACAACCCTTTTGAAAGAAGTTGCGCTTTCTGTTCAGAAGACGGAGCCGGATATGCACCTGCTCATTCTGTTGATTGACGAACGCCCTGAGGAAGTGACAGACATCCGTGAGGCAATCGCCGGACCGAATGTCGAAGTCATCTACTCTACGTTCGATGAGCTGCCGGAGCATCACAAGCGCGTATCGGAAATGGTAATTGAGCGTGCGAAACGTCTGGTAGAGCACGGAAAAGATGTTATGATTTTACTGGACAGTATCACACGTCTGGCAAGAGCATACAACCTGACAGTCCCGCCGTCAGGAAGAACTTTGTCCGGTGGTTTGGATCCGGCAGCACTGCATATGCCAAAGCGTTTCTTTGGAGCTGCAAGAAATATGCGTGAGGGTGGAAGTCTGACTATTTTGGCAACTGCACTTGTAGAGACCGGAAGCAAGATGGATGATGTTGTATACGAAGAGTTTAAGGGAACCGGTAACATGGAGCTTGTTCTGGACAGAAAATTGCAGGAGAAGAGAGTGTTTCCTGCTATCGACATTCCGAAATCCGGAACACGAAGAGAAGATTTGCTTCTTACCAGAGAGGAGCAGGAGGCAGTGTATATTATCCGCAAGGCACTGAATGGGTTAAAGGCGGACGAGGCGGTGGACAACCTGCTGAATATGTTCTCCAGAACAAAAAATAATGCAGAGTTAGTGCAAAAAGTAATTCGTCAGAAATTTATTTAAAAAAAACTTGCAATGTAAAATTTGTTATGATACAATAACAGAGCTGTTTAATGAGTAAATAATTATATTTAAATAGAGAGGTGAAAATCATGAGAGAAGGAATCCATCCAGAGTACCATCAGGCAACAGTAACTTGCAACTGTGGAAATACATTCGTGACAGGTTCTACAAACGAGAGTATCCACGTGGAAATCTGTTCCAAGTGCCATCCATTCTACACAGGCCAGCAGAAAGCTGCACAGGCTCGTGGACGAGTTGACAAGTTCAACAAGAAATATGGTATGAAATAAGAATGACTTACGCAGGCTGAGGTAATTTTATCTCAGCCTGTTATCGTATTAGGAGGGCAAATGAAGTCATCAAATATTGGCGGACAGGCTGTGCTGGAGGGCATCATGATGAAAAATGGCGACCGGTATGCTGTGGCAGTCCGCAAACCGGATAAAGAGATTGAAGTTCGTGTGGAGGATTACAAAAGCATCGTTCCGTGGAAAAGCGTGAAGAAGATTCCGTTTATCCGTGGAATTTTCAGTTTTGTAGATTCTCTCGTGCTGGGGATGAAAACCCTGACCTATTCCGCGTCATTTTATGAGGACGGAGGGGATGAGGGAGAAGAGATGACGGCGGAGGAGCTGGCAAAGCAGGAGAAGAAGGAGCAGATGTTCATGAATCTGACGGTAGTGCTCTCGATTGTGCTTGCAATTGCTGTTTTTATGATTCTGCCTTATTTTCTGAGCGATTTTTTAAAGAAATATGTGGTATCCCGATGGGGGATGACAATTATCGAAGGCGTAATCCGTGTTGCGATTTTTCTTGGGTATATCGCGCTTGTCTCCCATATGAAAGATATTCAGCGGACTTTTATGTATCATGGAGCGGAACATAAGTGTATTAACTGTATTGAGCATGGAATGGAACTGAAGGTGGAGAATGTCCGGAAAAGTTCCAAACAGCATAAACGGTGCGGAACCAGTTTCCTGTTCTTTGTTATGATTGTCAGTATCATTTTTTGCTTTTTTATTACCGCGGAAAGTCAGGTACTGCGTGTCCTGATTCGAATTGCACTGATGCCGTTAATCGCGGGTGTTTCTTATGAAATTATCCGGCTGGCGGGGAACAGTGAGAATCCGGTTGTGAATGCACTGAGCAGACCGGGGCTGTGGGTGCAGAATATGACGACAAAAGAACCGGATGACAGCATGATTGAAGTTGCAATCCGTGCGGTTGAAGCAGTGTTTGACTGGAAAAAATATCTGAATGAGAATTTTGGGACTTTGTACGAAACAGAGGAGGAGATACCGGATTCCATGCCAGACTGTGCATTGCAGAGCGGGGCACCGGAAGCATGACATTAAAAGAATTGTATGAGTTGGGAATCGTAAGGCTGGAGCATGCGGGGATTGATGAGAGTTCTCTGGATGCGTGGTATTTGCTGGAATATATCACCGGAGTAAGCCGTGCAATGTATTTTGCAGATTCCGGCAGACCGGTGGATGAAGAGGAGAAAGAAACATATCTCCGGATGATTGAAAAGCGGGCGGGACATATTCCGTTACAGCATCTGACCGGGGTGCAGGAATTCATGGGGCTGGAATTTCAGGTGAATGAATCTGTGCTGATTCCAAGACAGGATACCGAGATTCTGGTGGAGACAGCGCTGGAAAAATTAGAAACTACAGTGAGATACAGTATGCTGCAGAAGGATGTGCCGCAGGCGGAATTCCGTGTGCTGGATATGTGTACTGGTTCCGGGTGTATTCTGCTTAGTATACTTTATTATATAAGAAAAGATACATGTATGCATCCATCTGGACAGAGGGTGTCGGTATCAGGCATCGGAGCAGATATATCGGGCGAGGCATTGCATGTTGCTAGGCAGAATGCAGAGCAATTGCAGATTGAGGCTGATTTTGTCGAGAGCAATCTTTTTTCTGAGATGGACGGCGTATATGATTTGATTGTGTCTAATCCGCCGTATATCCGGACCGCGGTTATAGAAAAACTGCAGGAAGAAGTCAAAAACCACGACCCGGTACTCGCGCTGGACGGCAAAGAGGACGGGCTGTATTTTTACCGTAAAATTGTGGAGTGCAGCGGTGCATATCTGACAGAAGGCGGATATCTGATATTTGAAATCGGATATGACCAGGCCAAGGATGTTTCGGAGCTGATGACAGCGTCAGGGTTTCGTGATGTGACGGTGAAAAAAGACCTTGCAGGACTTGACCGTGTCGTGTTTGGCGTGTATGATACGAAGAGATAAGTTGAGAAAGGATAGAGTGTTATGTTTGACAGGTTAGAGGATTTGGTAATCCGATATGAAGAAGTAATGGGAGAGCTTCAGGAGCCGGACGTGGCAAACGATGCGGAACGTTTTCGCAGATTGATGAAAGAACAGAGTGATTTGGCGCCTATCGTAGAGGCATATAAAGAATATAAGCAGTGCAGGCAGAATGTGGAGGACAGTCTGGTGATGCTGGAGGAAGAGTCCGACGAGGAGATGCGTGAACTGGCAAAGGAGGAAATGAACGAATCCAAAGACAGGATTGAGGAGCTGGAGAAAGAGCTGAAAATTCTTCTTCTTCCAAAAGACCCGAATGATGACAAGAATGTTATTGTGGAAATTCGTGCCGGTGCAGGCGGAGATGAGGCTGCCCTTTTTGCGGCAGAGATTTACCGTATGTATGTACATTATGCGGAAAGCCGGCGGTGGAGAGTTGAGATGATTTCCCTGAATGAGAATGGAATCGGCGGATTCAAAGAATGTGTCTTTATGATTACCGGGCAGGGTGCGTATTCCAGACTGAAATATGAAAGCGGTGTACACCGCGTACAGCGGGTTCCGGAGACGGAGAGCGGCGGAAGAATCCATACATCCACCATTACGGTTGCAATCATGCCGGAGGCGGAGGAAGTCGATGTGGAGCTGGATATGAATGACTGTAAGTTTGATGTGTTCCGTGCGTCCGGTAACGGCGGACAGTGTGTCAACACGACAGACTCTGCGGTACGTCTGACTCATATTCCGACCGGGATTGTGATTTCCTGTCAGGACGAGAAGTCTCAGTTAAAGAACAAGGATAAGGCATTGAAGGTGCTGCGCGCAAGACTGTATGAGATGGAGCTGGCAAAACAGCATGACGCGGAGGCAGAGGCGCGCAAGAGTCAGGTCGGGACAGGAGACCGCTCCGAGAAAATCCGTACTTATAATTTCCCGCAGGGACGGGTGACAGACCACAGGATCAAGCTCACACTGCATAAGCTGGATACGATTCTGAACGGAGATTTGGACGAGATTATTGATAGCCTGATTGCAGCGGACCAGACCGCAAAACTTGCAAAGATGAATGAATAGCATGAACGCGGATAAAAAAGAGAAAACCGCCCCCTTGCAGGCATCGCCTGCAAGGGGGCGGTTTTCTATATAATGACACGTAGTTAAACAGTCCCGCTCAGGTTTTGCAAGGCTGCGCTACGCTTTGTCCAAGTAAGGTCTGAACATTCTGTAAAACAAAAAGGAATTGATGTAGGCGGTTAGACCAAATCCAAAGAAAAACCAGCAACAGGCATAAAGTGGTAAAAGTTTTAAGTCTAAATAAGTCATAATCATAGGGAGCGTTGAGATTGTCACAATCGCTAAGGTTGATGGAATGTGCATAAAAGCGAAAGCAAACGCATTTTTGACAAGTTGTCCGGTAGTGTTGGAAAATGCTGCAATCACTGGAAATATGTAAAGCACCAGAATGAGCAGTAGTACGGTCACGCCAAATGATGCGCAGAGTAGAAGTTGTCCTGTGATGGATGGGGAGGTCCACAAAAATCCAATGTTCGTGATTAAGATAAAGGCTGCGGCAATCATGCTGAGCCAGACAATCAAAGACTGCATAAAGTTTTCCTTCAAGGCGTGGAAGAAGGTGCGGATTGTTCCATAGTCATTTCCCTTGACTGAGCGGAGCATGCAATGATACAGTGCAGTAAGGGAAGGACCGATAGTGATGATGGGGATACAGCACAAAAGGAAGAGCAGATTCGCAATTACAATATCGCCGATTTTATTTAAAAAGATATGGACTGCGTTGTTTTCATTCAATAGATTCATATAGGTTTCCTCTTCTTTCTTCTTTTTATAAGCTTAAATTCTATTAGGTATTCTAGCATCAATTTGCACGGATTGCAAAAGATTTTGTTTCGGACGAAGAAAACGAAAAAAGCAAAAGAAATATTGAATAATGTTGGGAGATTTTGAAAAAAATATTCGAAAAAAGAGTATTGTAATTGGTAAAATGTTAAAAAAATAGGAAAAAAAGTTATGGAAGCAGGAGAAAATATATAAAAATAACATTTTTCCATATAGTGCAGACAAATCTCCATTTAACATTATTCCATGTGAAATTATAATAAAAATAGCATATGGAACAGATGCTAAATCAAGCAATCTGACAAAAAATAGCATAAGGGAGGAAGAAGTATGAAATTTAAGAAGGCGTTGGCTATGGTGTTGGCAGGAGCAATGGCGCTTTCACTGGCAGCATGCGGAGGAAATGGAAGCAGTGAGAGCACAGATGACAATCAGGCAAAAGCAGACAGTGGTGAACTATCTGTTTCTATCTGGGATTCTTATCAGGAGCCGGGAATCAAAGAGATTCTTGCAGATTTCACAGAAAAGACAGGAATTAAAACAAAGCTTACTGTGGTAAAATGGGACGAGTATTGGACCATGTTGGAAGCGGGTGCACAGGGCGGCTCGCTTCCAGATGTATTTTGGATGCATTCGAATGAAAGTGAAAGATACATGTCTAATGGGATGCTTCTGGACTTAACAGATAAAATTGCGGAAAGCGATACCATTGATCCCGAAAATTATCCAGAGGATATTTGGGGATTGTACACATATGAAGATAAATATTACGCAGTGCCAAAGGATGTGGACACCATCGCTTTGTGGTACAACAAGACGTTGTTTGATGAAGCTGGGTTAGCATATCCTACCGCAGACTGGACATGGGATGATGTGACAGAGGCAGCGAAAAAGCTGACAAAGGAAGATGGAAGCCAGTATGGACTTGCAATGAGAAATGACAACAATCAGGAAGGCTATTATAATATGGTTTTCGATAACGGCGGGTATATCATCAGTGATGATAAGACAAAATCAGGCTGGGATGATCCGAAGACAATTGAAGCAATGGAAACTTTAGAAGGTTGGATTCAAGATGGCTTAATGCCTTCTCTGGAGACGATGTCTGAGAACAGTGTGGATGTTTTGTTCCAGTCAGGTAAAGTTGCGATGGTATGCCAAGGTTCCTGGATGCTTCCAGCTTATAAGAGTAATGAGTATACATCTGAGAACTGTGATGTTGTAGAACTTCCGAAAAATGCAACAACAGGAAGAAGGGCTTCCGTATACAATGGACTTGGATGGGCTGCATCAGCCAACGGCAAAAATACGGAAAATGCATGGAAGCTAATTGAATATTTGGGATCCAAAGAGGCACAGGAAAAACAGGCAGAACTTGGTGTTACGATGTCCGCATATAAAGGAACATCTGACGCATGGACAAAATCAGCAGACTTCAATTTACAGGCCTATTTGAACATGATGGATGATATGGAAATCAGACCATATTCAAGATCTACCGTAACCTGGGAGAATGAGGACAGTGAGTTGTTAAAGAGTGTTTACACAGGCGAAAAGAGTATGGCAGATGCGTGCAAAGAGATGGCAGCACAGATGAACGATAAGTTAGAGGAAGAGGCACAATAAAAATTAAGACATTTCAAGATATCGGGCAGGTTCTTTTGAATCTGCCTGTATTAAAGGAAGGAGAGTGGTTTGCATGGATAAAAAGAGAAAACTTGCAGGAACAAGCAGAGAGCGCAGTGAATTTCTATGGGGCTGGCTGTTTATTCTGCCAACGATGGCAGGGTTGATTATTTTGAACCTGATTCCTATTTTCCAGACGATTTACCAAAGTTTCTTCAAAACAGGGGATTTTGGAAGAGGAAATATTTTTGTTGGATTGGATAATTATGTGAAGGTATTCGGAAATAAAGAAGTATGGCAGGCTCTGATTAATACATTAAAATATGCGATTGTGGAAGTTCCGTTTTCCATCGCTATCGCGTTGGTTCTGGCGGTTCTTCTGAACAGAAAGATGAGGGGACGTTCTGTATACAGAACCATCATATTCCTTCCGATGGTTGCGGCCCCGGCGGCAGTGGCTATGGTATGGCGGTGGTTATTCAACTCAGATTTTGGCTTGATTAATAATCTGTTCCATATTCATGTAAAATGGATTTCTGACCCGAAGATTGCGGTATTTTCTATTGCAGTGATTGGTGTCTGGTCAATACTTGGATACAACATGGTACTATTTCTTTCCGGTCTGCAGGAGATTCCCCATGATTATTATGAGGCGGCAGAAATTGACGGAGCAACAGGAGTGAAAAGCTTTTTTTACATCACGGTTCCTTTATTGTCCCCGACAATTTTCTTTGTGCTGGTAACCCGCGTAATTAGTTCCCTTCAGGTATTTGACTTGATTTACATGGTAATAGATAAGACGAACCCGGCACTTGAAAAGACACAATCACTGGTATATTTATTTTACAAATATGCATTCATTAATAAGAATATGGGATATGGCGCAACGATTGTTGTTCTCCTTCTTGTTCTTACGATGATTCTTACCGTATTCCAGATGATTGGACAGAAAAAATGGGTATTCTACAATTAGGGGGGAGCAGAATGGCTAGTATGGAAACAAAAAGAAAAATATCTACAATTGTAATACACATTGTATTGGTTTTTATATCGATTACGATGATGGTCCCCTTTTTATGGATGATACTGACATCTTTCAAATCGGTCACAGAAGCCACCGCAATTAATCCTTTTGTTATTTTTCCAAAGGTATGGAGAACAGAGGCGTTCACAGCAGTTTTGAATAATATGAACTTTCTGATGCTGTACAAAAACACATTCCTGTTAATCTTCTTCCGTGTCCTATGCGCAGTTTTGACTGCAACGATGGCAGGGTATGCATTTGGAAGGCTCCACTTTAAGGGAAGGGACTTTTGTTTCGCATTGGTATTGTTTCAGATGATGGTTCCGGTGCAGATTTTCATCATTCCGCAGTATCTGATGATTAGTAAAATGGGGATGCTGAATACCATTTTTGCATTGGTATTCCCGGGTATGGTAACAGCATTTGGAACGTTCCTTTTGCGTCAGGGATATATGGGACTGCCAAATGATCTGGAGGAAGCGGCGAGGCTGGATGGATGTAACATCGGTCAGACCTTTCTTTATATCATGGCACCGCTGACGAGATCCAGCATGGTGGCACTTGGAATTTTTACAGCAGTTTTTGCATTCAAAGACCTGATGTGGCCGATGATTGTTAATACAGACAAAGATATGTTAGTTCTTTCTTCTGCATTGGCAAAGATGCAGGGACAGTATGTAGCAAAGTTCCCGGAGCTGATGGCAGCGTCTTTGATTGCATGTGTACCGATGATTATCATTTATGTGATTTTTCAGAAACAATTTATTGAAGGAATTGCTACCAGCGGTGGTAAATTATAACCGTAGACATTTTTGGCTGGCGTAACAGTGATTACGTCAGCTCTTTTTTTAACAAGGAGGGAATTATGGCAATAAGGTATCATGAAAAAACAAAAATATTTCATATTTTCAACAAAGAAGTGAGTTATATCATCCATATTATGGAGAATGGTCAACTGGAGAACCTGTATTATGGGAAGGCGGTCCGGGATAAAGAAGATTTTACTTATCTTCATGAAGAATGTATACGTTCGCATATGGCGGTTTGCGTACCGGAACCGGGAACGCTGTCTATGCATTACACAAAGCAGGAATATCCGGTATATGGGACAGGGGATTACAGAAGTCCGGCATTGTCGGTGAGACAGGAAAATGGAAGCAGAATTGTGAATTTCACCTATCGGTCGCATGAAATCTATGGCGGGAAAAAACCTCTCACACCGTTACCGGCTGTTTATACCGAAAATGATGGGGAAGCACAGACATTAGAGATTCTGCTTCATGATTCTCTTATGGATACTGATTTGGTACTTTCTTATACAATATTTACTGAGATACCTGTTCTTACAAGAAATAGCAGGATTGTCCAGAAAGGAAATCAGAAAATCGTACTGGAACGTGCGATGAGTGCAAGTGTAGAATTTCCGGATATGGACTATGAAATGGTACATCTTTCCGGCGCTTGGGCAAGAGAGCGTTATGTGAAAAACAGGAAGTTGGAAATGGGAATTCAGGCGGTACAAAGTCTGACAGGGACATGCAGTAGTGCAGAGCACAATCCGTTCCTTGCGCTGAAGCGACCTCACACAACAGAAGATCAGGGAGAGGTATATGGATTCAGTCTCGTTTACAGTGGTAATTTTCTGGCGCAAACAGAGGTGTCAACTTTTGATATAACCAGGGTTATGATGGGAATTCATCCGGAAGGGTTCCAATGGGAATTGGGTGCAGGGGAAGAATTTCAGACACCGGAAGTTGTTATGGTCTATAGTAGTCAGGGATTAAACAAGATGAGCCAGACGTATCACAGATTGTACCGGAAACGGTTGATGCGGGGGGTGTGGAGAAATCAGGCGCGTCCGATTCTTCTAAATAACTGGGAAGCTACCTATTTCGATTTCAATGAAGAAAAAATACTAAATATTGCGGCAAAGGCAAAAGAAGCAGGGGTAGAGCTTTTTGTGCTTGATGATGGATGGTTTGGTACACGGAATGATGACTACAGAGGGTTAGGTGACTGGTATGTGAATCTGGAAAAACTGCCGGATGGTATCTCAGGACTCTCTCGTAAAGTGGAAGAAATGGGGTTAAAATTTGGTCTTTGGGTAGAGCTTGAGATGGTAAATAAAGACAGTGACCTGTACCGGGCACATCCAGATTGGATTATAGGGGTTCCGGAGCGGTTTGAATCGCATTCCAGACATCAGCATGTATTAGATTTTTCCAGAAAGGAAGTAGTGGATTACATTTACGCGATGGTGTCCAAAATTATCCGGGAGTCCTCAATCTCTTACATCAAATGGGATATGAATCGGTATATGACAGAACCGTATAGCAGAGGATTGGATGCTTCTTCGCAAGGGAAAGTCATGCATAAATATATCCTTGGGGTGTATGATTTATATACAAGACTTACAACAGAATTTCCGGAAATTCTCTTTGAATCCTGCGCCAGCGGAGGTGCAAGATTTGACCCTGCGATGTTGTACTTTGCTCCACAGACATGGACAAGTGATGACACAGACGGCAGTGAAAGAACAAAGATTCAGTATGGGACTTCCTATGTATATCCGATTGTAAGTATGGGAGCCCATGTATCCGCAGTGCCGAACCATCAGCTTTACAGGGTTACTCCGCTTTCGTCAAGAGCCAATGTTGCATATTTTGGCACATTCGGATATGAATTGGATCTCAATTTGTTAAGTAATAAAGAGATGGAGATGGTCAAAGAACAGATTGGATTCATGAAAGAGAACAGAGAATTGATTCAGATGGATGGCGATTTCTACAGATTACGCAGCCCGTTTGAGGGGAATGATACAGCATGGATGGTAGTTTCACAGGACAGAAAACAGGCAATTGCCGGATTTTATCAAAAGATGAATAAGGTAAATGCATCTTGGCTGCGTTTAAAGCTTCAGGGGTTGGACAAAGAAAGACTATATGATGTACAATGTGAAGAAACTATATATCAGGCATATGGTGATGAACTCATGTATGTCGGAATACCTGTGGACAGAGAGCGTTTGAATAAAAAAGGAGGAGATTTCGCGTCGTTGATTTATGTGCTCAAGGAGGCTGAAAAATAACTTCTGTTTGTGTAAAGGAGAAGATGCATTGAATCATACAATAGAATTTACGAATTCAGCAACATATAAATGTCTCGGGGATATGCAGGAAGGTTCACTTGAACTGTGCCTGACGTATTGTGGGTGGGAATCCTGTAGACCTGGCCACAGGTTCGGTCCGAATCAAAGAACGTCCAGTGTATTGCACGTGATTCAGAAAGGAAAAGGTACCCTGGAAATCAATAAAAAGGTATACGAACTGAAAGCTGGCGATGCATTCTTCTTGCCTCCCGGAGTGGAAGCGTGGTATGAAGCGGATTGGGAAGAACCATGGTGTTATATGTGGGTCGGATTTATCGGAATCAATGCAGAGGAATATGCCAGCAGTGCAGGTTTTAGCCTGAAAAATCCGGTTCGTAAGGTCAACTGTGTAGAGAATGTGTGGGCGTACATCAGTCAGATGCTGGAGGCCCACCAATTGACCTATGCCAATGAATTAAGGCGGAATGCTTTCCTTCGGCTTGTTCTCGCGGAATTGATTGGCGATTATCAGCAGACGGCAAGGAGAGCCAATACGGTTCATCATTATTCTGGTGCGCTGTATGCAAAACATGCGATGGAGTATATCACCTATCACTATAATGAACGCCTGAAAATCAATGAACTGGCAGATTATATTGGTGTAAACAGAAGTTACCTTGCAAGTAGCTTCAAGAAGACGTTTGGATGTTCCCCACAGGAATTCCTGGTGAATCTGCGAATGGAAAAGGCAAAGGTGCTTTTAAAAAAACAAGATATGTCCATCAGCGCAGTAGCAAATGCGGTAGGCTATACGGATCAGCTTGCGTTTTCCAAAGTATTTAAGCAGCATTTTGGAATGAGTCCGAGCACGTATAAGGATGAAAAAAACTGTTTGGTAGTTAAAACAAAAAAAGAGGAGCACAAGATTTTTTAGCGGTATGTTAGCGGATACACTTGAAAAACTATCTGGGCGGTTGTAATATGGTAGTCAGTATGTGGAAATACAATTGCGGAGAATAAGAGGGGACATCAATGAAAGAAAAGTTAAAAAAATTATTTGCCTACTACAAACCATACAAAACGTTGTTCTACAGCGATATGTTCTTTGCAATCCTGGGTGCGGCAGTGACACTGGTCATTCCCCTGATTGTGCGGTATATCACGAATGATGTTGTTTATTTCAGTGCGGCGGAGGCAAAGAAAAGTATCATCACGCTCGGCATACTGATGATAGGGCTTGTATTACTGGAGGTGTTCTGCAACTTTTATATTGCTTACTTCGGGCATATCATGGGCGCAAAGATGGAAGCCGATATGCGGAGGGATATCTTCGGGCATTATCAGAAGCTGACATTTGCATTTTATGACAATCAGAAAGTGGGACATCTGCTGTCCAGAATTACAAGTGATTTGTTTGATATCAGTGAATTGCTGCATCATGGACCGGAAGATTTGGTCATTTCGGTTATCAAGATAATAGGTTCTTTTGTGATTCTTCTGACAGTAAACGTGAAACTGGCACTGACTGCGTTTGCATTTATTCCGGTGATGGCTGTGTTTGCATTTTACTACAATGGGAAAATGAAGACGGCGTTCAGGAAAAACCGGGAGAAGATTGCGGACATCAACAGTCAGATTGAGGACAGTCTGTCCGGAATCCGTGTTGTGAAGTCTTTTGCAAATGAAAAGGTGGAGATGAAAAAGTTTCAGAAAGGAAATGATAATTTCGTCGCAGCAAAAAAGACAAGCTATAAATATATGGGAATTTACAATTCCGGACTTGGTGCCATGAGCACACTGATTACAGTTGCCGTGTTAATTGCCGGCGTTGGTATGATGCTGAAGGGAACCGTGCTCGTAACGGATTTGATTACTTTTCTGCTTTATATCAACAACTTTACAGAGCCGGTAAAGAAACTGGTAACTTTTACGGAGCAGTTTCAGAATGGATATTCCGGATTTGAACGTTTTCTGGAAATCCTTTCCATTGCTCCGGATATCGCAGACGAGCCGGATGCCGTGTCAATGGGCGATGTAAAAGGCGGGATAGAATTCAGGGATGTCTCATTCCAGTATGAAGATAATCAGGAGACTGTCCTGAGCAATATCAATCTGAAAGTCAACGCAGGAGATTATGTGGCGCTGGTCGGGCCTTCCGGTGTGGGAAAAACAACGCTCTGCAGCCTGATACCGAGATTTTATGAAGTGTCTGCAGGGGCAGTCTGTCTGGATGGAGTGGATATTCGTCATATCAAACTAAATGAGTTGAGGAATCAGATTGGAATTGTACAGCAGGATGTGTATCTGTTTGCCGGAAGTATTATGGATAATATCCGGTACGGCAGACCGGACGCAACGGATGAAGAAGTTGTGCGCGCGGCGAAAAATGCAAATGCGCATGAATTTATTATGAGTTTCCCAGATGGTTATGATACGGATATCGGACAGAGGGGCGTGAAGCTCTCGGGAGGGCAGAAACAGAGACTTTCAATCGCACGGGTATTTCTGAAAAATCCGCCGGTACTAATATTTGATGAGGCGACCTCAGCACTGGACAATGAGAGCGAGCAGGTAGTGCAGCAGTCCATGGAACGTCTGGCAAAAGACCGGACAACCTTCGTAATTGCGCATCGCTTGTCTACAATCCGTAATGCGCAGCGGATTCTTGTATTGACGGAAGAGGGAATTGCCGAACAGGGAACCCATGAAGAGTTGTTGAAGAAACAGGGAATCTATGCAGGATTATATGAGATGCAGTTCCGGTAATGCATTGTCTTCCGGATAAAAGATGTTATCTAAAGCATGACCTTTTGACTCTGGCATCATATTATTGAGCGGAGGGAAGGCAAAATGAATTATAATTGTCAGGGAATTATATCCTTATAATTTCCTTAGAATTATCCATTACACTGTCCGATGTAAGGAGGGACAGATAATGGATAATTTTATTTTAGAGACAAAACATGTATCAAAATCATTCCGGAAACATCCGGTACTAAAGGAGGTTTCCATTCAGATTCCGGAAAACTGTGTCTATGGGATATTAGGCGCAAATGGGGCAGGAAAATCTACGCTGTTAAAAATAATAGCAGGGCTGCTTCGTCCGGACAGGGGACAGATTCGGTTTGGCGGACATGACTGGACGAGAAATGATTTGGTGGATATTGGAGCATTGATTGAAGCGCCGCCGTTATACGGGAACCTGTCTGCGTGGGATAATCTGAAAGTGCGGGCGCTTATGCTCGGAATCCCGGATGAGAGGATCAGTGAAGTGTTAGAGCTGGTCGATTTGGCTGACACGGGCAAGAAAAAATCAGGCGCCTTTTCTCTGGGCATGAAACAGCGGCTTGGGATTGCTGCCGCATTGCTGAACCATCCGAAGTTCCTGATATTGGATGAGCCGGTAAATGGGTTGGACCCGGTTGGGATACAGGAACTGCGGGCACTGATTCGTAATTTCCCGAAAGAAGGAATCACTGTTCTGGTATCCAGCCACATATTGAGTGAGATTGAGCAGACCGCGGATTACATCGGGATTCTGGCGGATGGTACGCTGGAGTATCAGGGCAGTATGAAGGAATGTGGAAATCTGGAGGAGCTGTTTATGGAGATTGCGTCGAAACAGAGAGGGGAGGGAGTGCGATGAGCAGATATTTTTGTGCGGAATGTCTGAAACACCGTCACACGGCTGCAGAAAAACTGATTATTTTGATGCCTTTGTGCTCGACTGTGTTGGCGGCGCAGTTGACACACAATTATTTTGCTATTGATGGTTATAATTGGTGGTATATCACATTGTTTCCTGCAATGATTGCATTGGTTTGCGGGATGGTCAGCAATAAAGACAGAAAAATGCAAAACAAAGCAATACAGGTACTTCCGGTAAATCTTGGAAATGTCTGGGATGGGAAAGTTTTATATGGCGTGTGTGCGGCGGGACTTTCACTTATAGTTTTATTGGTCTTGATTTTGGGCGGAGGAGCTTTGATAAAATCTGTGCTGCACATGACATTTATAACCGAGCCTTCTGTGAAGATGCAATTGGCAGCAGTGCTGGTTCTTTGGATTTCCAGTCTGTGGCAGGTTCCGTTCTGTCTGGCTCTGGAACAGAAGGCAGGATTTCTCCCAATGGTACTTGTCCACATGGGGACATACATTTTGGCTGCTGCCGCCGCTTCATTAAAATCATTTTATCTGCTGTTTCCAGGAGCGATTGCTGCAAGAATGATGTGTGCGGTTCTGAAGGTACTCCCGAATGGACTGCCTGCGGCGGAGGGAATGATGACGTATTCCCCCGAATTGACCGATATGCGTTCTGTACTGTTTGGAATTCCGGCGGCGGTATTTTGGTTCCTACTCTTCTGGTTTGTCGGAAGAGTGTGGTTTGAAAGGCAGGTGGACAGATAAATGTTGGAAATGCTGAGATTGTGCAGGGCAGAATGCAGAAAAATGCACCATACAATATTACTGCCGATGCATTTACTGGTTCCGCTGACAGGAAGTGCCGTATTCCTGCTTTATTACCGGGTAAGCCAATGGAGTGAAACTGCACAGGTTTCCGGCTATCTGGAAGTGCTTGGGGTGATACTGCCGTTTCTAATCAGTGTGGTTTGTTCCCGGTCTGTTGAGCTGGAGGAAGAAAACCATTTTCAGACATTTCTCGGGACGGTGCCGCATAAGCAAAAGGTATTTCTGGCAAAATGTGTGGTTCTGATGATGATGGAACTCGGCGCAGCCGGATTGGCAGTGGGAACATTTGCTGCCGGGTATCATGGTTTCTTAGGAAAGACGGGAATCCCGGCTGCTGCGTATGTGTCTATAATTGTTACGTTATGGCTTGGAAGTCTGCCGTTATATTTGTTCCATCTCTATTTGAATCTGCGTTTTTCCAAAGCGATTTCCGTGTGCACCGGAGTGGTGGAGCTGCTGGTGGCGGCCCTTTTTTTAACAGGGTTGGGGGAAGGCGTGTGGCGGGCGGTACCCTGTTCCTGGGGGGCAAGATGGGGAGGCTATCTTTTCCTTTCTGCCGCGGAATCCGGCATGGAAAATGAACTTCGCTTGTATTTGAGACAGTCTTTTTGGAGCTGTCTGTTGATTACTGCGGCAGTGTGTGCCATAATCTTGACATGGTTTCATTTTTATGAAGGAAGGCAATGTGATGACTAATATTTTGGTGATTGATGATGAAGAAGAGGTTTTGTCACTGATACGAAGGGCATTGGAAAAGGAAGCGTATTGTGTAAAAACTGTGAGTAATCCGGTTGAGATATGGAAACTGGATCTGATGCGGTATCAGTTAATTTTGCTGGATGTAATGATGCCGGGCATAGATGGAATCACACTTTGTACAAAAATCAGAGAGCAGGTGGACTGTCCCATTTTGTTTGTGACTGCAAAGACTGGCGAGGCAGATTTGATGAGAGGACTCGGAGCCGGAGGCGACGATTACATTACAAAACCATTTGGAATCGGGGAACTCCGGGCAAGGGTGGCGGCACATCTGCGGAGAGAGAGCAGGGAAAAGAAACGGGCGGTGACAGTGAATGGCGTGCAGTTTTATCTGTGCTCCAGAAAGATGGTTTATGAAGAAAATGAGATTACGCTTACAAAAAGTGAATACGACATTTGTGAATATCTTGCATTGAATCATGGGCAGGTATTCTCAAAGGAACGCATTTACGAGCAGGTGTTTGGGTTTGACGGGGAAAGTGACAGTTCTGCTATCACGGAACATGTTAAGAATATTAGGGCAAAGTGCAGCAGATTTGGCTTAGAGCCGATTGAAACGGTGTGGGGGATTGGATACCGATGGAAGTAAAAAAACATAAAAGAACATTAGTAGGGATGTTTCTGCAGTATGTGGCGATGTTCTGCGTTAATACGCTGCTTATTTTAGGAATGGTCATTTTACTGTTTTTGGTGTTAGATATAACAGGAGCCGTGATTCCTGCAAATTATGCGGAGCAGAAGTTACAGGACAATGCGGAGAAAATTATTTCTTCGGATAAGGTCGGGGAAAATCTGATTCCGGAGGGCAGCAGTTATGGAGTATATGACAGGGATGGAAACTGGATGTACGGGAGTTTCGCCGTGCAGGAGCGGAAACAGGCATGGAAGTCTTATCGAGCTGAAAATAGGTATAGGGAGCATGGAGGGTGTTACCGTTTTTTCACAAGGAAGAACGGAGAAGTCTGCATCGTGGAATACGAACTGCGCACTTCTTTTTCAGGGCAGACCAGTAAAAGCAGACTTTTTACACCGGAAGTATTGTTAGTGGGGTTATTTGTCATTCTGTTTTTAGTGCAGACATTTGTTTTGGCAGGAGTATTTGCAAAAAAGTTAAGAATCCGACTGCATAATCTTTGTGAAGTGACAGAAAAAGTAGCGGCGAATACACTGGAATTTGAAGAAACACATTCCGATATAAAAGAAATTGATGAGGTACTGACCTCCTTGAATCAGATGAAAGATGCGTTACAGATGTCATTGAAACAGCAGTGGGAATTGGAAAATCAGAGAAAAGAGCAGCTTGCTGCACTGACACATGATATCAAGACTCCGCTGACAGTGATTCGTGGCAATGCGGAGTTGCTGTCGGAAGAATGTCTGTCGGAAGAAGGTAGGGGGTGCAATGACTACATTCTTCAGAATGTATCCGAAATGGAGTCTTATCTGGAGGCAATGCGGTGTGTCCTGTGGTACGAAACGAAAGAAACAAAAACAGAAATGATATCCTGCCGGCAGATGGCGATGAAATTGGAAACGAAAGCAACTCAGCTTTCGGCAGCCAGAAAGATGCCGGTCCGTGTCTGTAATGGGACACTGGATGGCAGGCTGCGTGCGGATATAGGTCAGATTCTCCGGGCATGGGAGAATCTGGTCGGCAATGCGCTGGATTACACGAAACCGGAACGGGGAATTGTTATTGAAATCGGATGTGCGGTGTGGGAAGACTGCAATCACTCTGAAAGCAGTGAAGCGGAATACGAGAATTATCTGACTGCGAAAGTGCTGGATTATGGGTCTGGTTTTACAAAACGGGATTTGTGTCATGCAAAAGAAGAGTTTTACCGCGGGGATTTTAGCAGGCATGACCACAGCCATCAGGGGCTGGGACTGTCGATTGCACAGGAAATGACAGAGACGCAGGGTGGATTTCTGACACTGGGGAATTCGGAAGAGACCGGAGGGGCAGAAACTGCGATTTGGCTGAAAGTGGAATGACAGGCAATCCGTGTATTATCATAGGGGCCAAAATACCTTTTGATCCCAACATGAAATGAAGATTAATGAGAAAAATAATCAATAAGGTTATTGACAACTTTCTAACATTAGAATATACTAACCATGATAAAGAAATGAAAATGATTATCAACAAAGCAGGAGGATGAGATGATGCCTTTATCAATGGTGAATACCGGTGAAGAAAACACAATTAAAAAAGTCGGCGGAAAAGAAGAGACCAGACGTTTTCTCGAGGGACTTGGTTTTGTAACTGGCGGAAAAGTAAAAGTTGTATCTGAAATCAATGGAAGCCTGATTGTAAATGTGAAGGATTCAAGGGTTGCCATTGGAAGAGATATGGCAAATAAAATCATGGTTTAACTGCAAGAAAGAAGGAGTGGGCAATGAAGACATTAAGAGAGATACCATGCGGTCAGACTGTTAAAGTCCAAAAACTGAACGGCGGCGGACCAGTGAAAAGACGTATTATGGATATGGGAATTACAAGGGGTATTGAAATATTCGTAAGAAAAGTAGCTCCATTGGGAGATCCAATTGAAGTTACAGTAAGAGGATATGAATTATCCCTTCGAAAAGCAGATGCGGAAATGATTGAAGTTGAGTAATTTTTTTTGATTATAGGTTAGATTTAACTAATCATAATCAGAAAAATGAAATCTTAAGTAGCTGAGTAAAATTAAAGCAAAATGTAAAAAGAAAGAGGGCATAGAAATGGCAATTAAAATTGCACTTGCGGGAAACCCAAACTGTGGTAAGACAACACTGTTTAATGCACTGACAGGCTCCAATCAGTTTGTCGGGAACTGGCCGGGCGTAACAGTTGAGAAAAAAGAAGGAAAACTTAAGGGATACAAAGATGTAAGTATCATGGACTTACCCGGAATTTATTCCTTGTCTCCATACACACTGGAAGAAGTTGTGGCAAGAAATTATCTGATTGGTGAGAGACCGGATGCAATCATTAATATTGTTGACGGAACGAATATCGAGAGAAACCTGTATCTGTCAACACAAGTGATGGAACTTGGCATTCCGGTTATCATGGCGGTAAATATGATTGACGTTCTGGAAAAGACCGGAGATAAGATTCATATTGACAGACTTGCAAAGAAACTTGGCTGTGAGGTCGTAGAGATTTCCGCACTGAAAGGTACCGGGATTAAAGATGCGGCAAGCCGGGCAGTTAAACTTGCGCGAAAGAATGAGACGGCAGTACCTGTTCATGAATTTGGGGAGTATATTGAAGAAATTATCGGCCGGGTGGAAGACAAACTTGGGAGTCATGTGCCGGAAGAACAGAAAAGGTTTTTTGCAATCAAACTGTTGGAAAAGGACGATAAGATTGCAGGACAGATGAAAATCACTCCGGATGTTTCCAGAGAGATTGCTGAATTGGAGGATAAATTAGATGATGATATGGAAAGTATCATCACAAATGCAAGATATGAATATATTTCATCGATTATCGGAAGTTGCGTTACAAGGAGCAAAAAAGAAAAACTGACAACTTCAGACAAGATTGACCGTGTTGTTACAAACCGTTGGCTGGCGCTGCCAATTTTTGCAGTTGTTATGTGGCTTGTATATTACATATCCGTTACAACAGTAGGCGCGTTTGTGACAGACTGGACAAATGATGTGCTGTTTGGTGAGATTATCCCGCCGGCAATCGAAAGCGCCCTTACTGCAATTCACTGCGCAGACTGGCTGCAAGGCTTGATTCTGGATGGTATTGTGGCAGGAGTCGGGGCCGTACTTGGATTCGTACCGCAGATGCTGGTATTGTTCCTGTTCCTTGCGTTCCTTGAATCCTGCGGATATATGGCGCGTGTTGCATTTATCATGGACAGGATTTTCCGTAAATTCGGTCTTTCCGGTAAATCCTTCATCCCGATGCTGATTGGTACCGGCTGTGGTGTTCCGGGGATTATGGCATCCCGAACCATTGAAAACGACAGAGACCGCAAGATGACGATTATGACAACAACGTTTATTCCGTGCGGAGCAAAACTTCCAATTATTGCCCTGATTGCAGGTGCTTTGTTTGATGGCGCTTCATGGGTTGCGCCGAGTGCGTATTTTGTAGGAATCGCGGCAATTGTCTGCTCCGGTATTATCTTGAAGAAGACAAAGATGTTTGCCGGTGAACCTGCGCCGTTTGTCATGGAACTTCCGGCATATCATTGGCCGACTGTAAGTAATGTACTTCGAAGCATGTGGGAGAGAGGCTGGTCCTTCATTAAAAAGGCGGGAACCATTATCCTTCTTTCCACGATTGTACTCTGGTTTTTGATGAACTTTGGATGGGCAGACGGTTCCTTTGGTATGCTGGAAGCCGAGCAGCTTGACAGCAGTATCCTTGCAGCTCTTGGAAGTGTGGTTGCACCAATTTTCGCACCACTTGGATGGGGTGACTGGAAAATGGCAGTTGCAGCAGTTACAGGTTTAATTGCAAAAGAAAATGTAGTGGGTACGTTCGGTATTCTCTTCGGATTCGCAGAAGTAAATGCAGATAATGGAATTGAAATCTGGGGACAGCTCGCAGGAAGTATGACAGCAGTGGCGGCATATTCATTCCTTGTATTTAACCTTCTGTGTGCTCCTTGTTTTGCGGCAATGGGAGCAATCAAACGTGAGATGAACAATGCGAAATGGTTCTGGTTTGCAATCGGATATCAGACACTGCTTGCATATGTAGTATCTCTTTGTATATATCAGATTGGAACTCTGATTTCCGGTGGAGCATTTGGACTTGGGACAATTGTGGCGTTTGTATTGGTAATCGGATTTGTTTATCTGTTATTCAGACCTTATAAAGAAAGCACAACATTGAAGTTCTCAATGAAAAAAACAGCAGCAGCAAAATAAGATGAGGCTGCATTAAGATGGAGCCTGCATCGGATTAGTGATGCGGGCTCTTTTGGGAAGAATGTCACCAGGAGGGGAACGGATGCCGGGAAAAGAGGACTGTTTTCAAGGCTTGGAAAATAAAAGAATGAATATAGAAAGGGGCGGGAATACTGTCATTAAACTGACTGACCGTCTCTTTTTATGTGCTGGCAATGGATTGAATCCATTTGTGCCTGCACAGGAATGTATCTGGCGGATGCCCCGATTAAGCGGCGGTACGCGAGATTCAGTGTCAACGTAATCGAGCAGGGCTCTTACCCGGTTACAGAAGAATGGCTAATGATAAAAAATTTCAGGAGAGAGATTCTTGCAGAAATTATGTTGACAGAAAAGAACAAATCCGGTATGATAATTACGTGTTAGATAAAACTAACTATATAAAACAAGGGTTTGTACGAAAACGGCAGAGAAAGGCCGTATATTTTTTGTTACCGAGTTAGATTAAACTAACACAAAAGATGAAAATGAGGAAAGGGTGAAAAGATGAGTATTGTTATCATAGGCGGAAATGAAAGAATGGTATGTCAGTATACAGATATCTGTAAACGTTATGGCTGTAAGGCGAAGGTGTTTCCAAAAGAACACGGCTCTGTGAGAAAGAAAATCGGATGTCCGGATTTGATGATTTTATTTACAAATACGGTTTCACACAAGATGGTGGTAAGTGCCGCACAGGAAGCAAAGAAAAACAATATTCCGGTTGCCCGGATTCATACAAGCAGTGCGAGCGCACTTCGCACCGTCCTGGAAGAACACTGTACGGTGGTATAGGAGGATGGAATAATGGCAATAGAGAAAATGCTGGTTGAACATTGTTCGGCTACACTTGCATCGATTAAAAGTGCAAATTTGTTCAGTATGTATTTTACGACAGAAGAAGAACTGAAACGTCAGATTGATTACTGGAATACATGTATGGCGGAAAAAGGAATCCGCTTATCTGAGCTGGGGGTTCAGAGGGGCAGAGTTCTTGTTTATGTGTATAGAAGAAATCAGTTGCAGGCGGATCTTCAATGTCCGGGTGTAGCAGCATTTTTGAAAAAGTACGGGTACGAGAGTGTAGACATTGAATATGCACTGGAGCGTCTGCGGGACAGGATTGTGAAAAGTGGCAGTTTTCCGCACGAGATTGGACTCTTTTTGAATTATCCGCTGATGGATGTAAAAGGGTTTATTGAGAACAAAGGGCAGAATTATCAATATTCGGGATTGTGGAAAGTGTACTGCAATGAGGAAGAGACGAAAGAGCTTTTCCGAAAATATGAAAAATGTAAGGATGTGTATATCCGCCTGTGGGAACAGGGAAGAAGTGTTATGCAGCTTACGGTAGCTGCCTGACATAGATTGAAAATATATCAAGGAGGAAAGAGGGTAAATTATGAGCAAAATAGCAATTGTATATTGGAGTGGAACAGGAAATACAAGGATGATGGCAGAGAATATAAAAGAAGGGGCAAAGGCTGCGGGGGCAGAAACGAGTGTATTTACGGCGGCTGAATTTTCTGAAGATAAAATAGAAGAATTTGATGCAGTTGCATTTGGCTGCCCGTCGATGGGGGCTGAAGAACTGGAGGACAGTGAATTTGAACCGATGTTTGCCTCATGCAAAAACAAATTAAGCGGCAAAAAGATTGCCTTGTTTGGTTCTTACGGATGGGGAGACGGAGAATGGATGCGTAACTGGGAGGATACCTGTCTGGAGTGCGGGGCACAGCTTGCGTGTGAGAGTGTTATCTGTAATGGTGAGCCAGATGATGAGGCACAGGAGATGTGCAGGAACCTGGCGCACTGTCTCATCGGCAATTAGCACTATGCACGTCAATCAAAAGGCGTTTTGAAAAAATTTCTGACATGGATAAAATTTCTGCAATCGGTGCTTTTTTTGGATGTAATGTGATATAATTAAACGAACTGAATCTTTTCAGATTTACATTGAAAGAAGGATGATGACATGAAAGTATTATTATTAAACGGAAGCCCGAGAAAAGAAGGCTGTACATTTACAGCGCTGACAGAGGTTGCGGCGTCTCTTCAGGAGCAGGGAATTGAAACAGAGATTTTTCAGGCGGGGAATGCAGATACAGAGAATGTAAAGGCAGCGGCAGAAAAGCTGAAAAGTGCAGATGCGCTGGTTGTAGGTTCTCCTGTTTATTGGGCATCTCCTACCGGGCAGATTATTGAATTTATGGATAAGCTCTGCTCTCTTGCAGGGAAAGATATGTTGTATAAACCCGCTGCTGCAGTTACATCTGCAAGACGTGCAGGCACAACCGCTACACTGGATGTCCTTATGAAGTATTTCCTGTTCTACCAGATGCCGGTTGTGTCCTCTAACTATTGGGCAATGGTGCACGGAAACACACCGGAGGAGGTGAAACGGGATGCAGAAGGACTCCAGATTATGCATGTTTTAGGCAATAATATGGCATGGATGCTGAAATGTCTGGAGGCAGGGAAGAATGCAGGAGTGGAACTGCCGAAGACAGAGGAGAAAATTAAGACAAATTTCATACGATAGCCGTGAGAAGGAAATTGGGAAACAGAGGGAATATGCGCCGGCAGGGCATTACGGTGATGCAGAGTTGGAAATCGGGCGTGTGTGCGTTCACCTTGCATCTCCGGATTCCAAGTATATGTCAGGCGAGACGATTACTCTTGAAGGCGGAATGGGACAAAGACCATAGAGCAAAATATGGAAGAGAAAAGAAAGCAGCAGGATTTTCCGGTGAACAGGCGGAAGAGAATCCTGTTGCTTTATCTTTTTCAGAGAGGTTGTCAGAAAAGCTCTGATTGTGTTATACTGTCAAAGTGTATCCGGTACACTGACACATTTATATCAGGATACCGGAGGAGAACTTTAGAAAAAGAAGGCTAATATATGAAAGATATAGAATTTAAACGTCCGGAGTTGGAGGACAGGGAGCTTATCAGTTCTTATTTTGAAAAAGCACCAAGCAGGAGCTGTGAACGGACTTTTGCAAATGTGTACCTTTGGTCCCGGCGGTATCATGTGAGATATGCGGTGATTGAAGGTGCGCTGGTGTTTATGGATGACGAAGACGGGCTGATGTTCGCGTACCCGGCGGGTGAGCCGGAGGCAGTGAAACGCGCATTGGAGTTTTTAAAGTCATATAGTGAAGAGCGCGGATGCTCCCTGAAACTTTATAATGTGACGGAAGAAAATTTTGCGCAGATGGACTCATGGTATCCGGGAAAATATCAGATTGAGTATGACCGTGATGAGGCGGATTATGTATATGAGACAGAAAAACTTGCGACACTTGCGGGCAAGAAATTGCATGGCAAGCGTAATCATATAAACAGGTTTAAATCATTACACGAGAACTGGAGTTACGAATCTCTGGATGATGACAATGTGGAAGAGTGTTTCCAGATGGCATTGAAGTGGAGAACGGATAATGGCTGCGAGGATGATGCCGAAAAGAATGCTGAGATGTGTGTGACTCTGAATTCCCTTCGGCTGTACAAAGAATTGGGGATGGTTGGCGGTGTGCTGCGGGTTGATGGAAAAGTCGTTGCATTTACCGTAGGAGAACAGAACTGCGGGGACACATTTGTCGTGCATATTGAGAAGGCGTTTGCAGATGTGGATGGCGCCTACCCGATGATTAACCAGCAGTTTGTACAGCATGAATGTATGGAATATGCATATGTAAACCGGGAGGATGATGCCGGATCTGAAGGATTAAGAAAAGCAAAACTGTCTTACCGTCCGGCATTCCTTGTGCAGAAAGGATTTGTGACGAGGAAGTCAAAGACTCCGCTGGAAGCAACGGGGCATCAAGTTTGACTCGCCCCAAAGGGCGGGGAATTTGGTCTGCGCTCCGCTTCGGTCGGTGCTAAACGAGTCAGCACCCCTCGCGGCAGTCGCTAAATGTCCATGCAGGCATGACTGCTTGACCCGTCGCCCGCGGGAATAAAACAACAGGAGGAACACACAGTGATTTCAAAGAAAATGGAAAATATGGTTGCAAACAGCTCCGCTATCCGTGCAATGTTTGAAGAAGGCAACCGTCTGGCAAAGATTTACGGGCCGGAGAATGTTTTTGATTTCAGTCTTGGCAATCCGAACGTGCCGGCACCGGATGCCGTCAAAAATGCAATTAACAAGATTTTAAGGGAAGAGGATCCGGTGGTTTTGCACGGATATACGAACAGTAATGCGGGATATGAAGATGTGAGACAGGCAGTCGCAGAGTCCTTGAATGAGCGCTTTGGAACACAGTTTTCAGCAAAGAATATTACGATGACAGTTGGTGCGGCAGGCGGGCTGAATGTCATTCTGAAAGCGCTTATCAATCCGGGAGACGAAGTCATTGCGTTTGCTCCGTATTTTGGAGAGTATCGAAGCTATACGGACAATTATGACGGAGTTTTAGTTGAGGTTTCTCCAAATACAGTGGATTTTCAGCCAAAGCTGGATGAATTTGAGCGGAGGATTACGGCAAAGACAAAAGCAGTTATCGTGAATTCGCCGAATAATCCGACCGGAGTCGTCTATTCGGAAAGTACCATCCGGAAGATGGCAGCAATTATGGAGAAAAAACAGAGTGAATTTGGCACAGAGATTTATCTGATTTCAGATGAGCCATACCGTGAGCTTGTATACGACGGAGTGGAAGTTCCTTATCTGACCAAATATTATGATAATACAGTTGTCGGATATTCTTACAGTAAGTCTCTGTCGCTGCCGGGGGAACGAATTGGTTATCTTGTGATTCCGGATGAAGCTGCTGACAGTGAGAAACTGATTCATGCGGCAAATGTGGCGACAAGAATTCTCGGGTTTGTAAATGCGCCGACTTTACAGCAGAAGGTGGTCAAAGCCTGCCTGAATGAAAAGACAGATATCTCGTACTACGACAGAAACCGCAAAACGTTATACAACGGACTGAAAGAACTTGGGTTTGAATGTATCAAACCGGAAGGAGCTTTTTATCTGTTCGTGAAGTCTCCGGCCGCAGACGAGAAATCATTCTGTGCGGAGGCGAAGAAACACAATATTCTGATTGTTCCGGGAACATCCTTTGCATGTCCGGGTTATGTAAGGATAGCATATTGTGTATCTTATGAGACAATCGTAAATTCACTGCCAAAGTTTGCAGAACTTGCGAAGACATATCATCTGTAATTACAGTCGGTCATCATGAATGTGAAGGAGAGAGAAGTTGAACGCTAGTATTATTGAAAATATTCGAAGAGTGGAGCCATATGTTCCGGGTGAACAGCCGCAGAACAAAGTCATTAAGTTAAATACAAATGAAAATCCATATCCGCCGGCATCGGGAGTAGAGCTCGCTTTGGAAAAACTGGATTCTGACAGGCTGCGGCTGTATCCGGATCCGGCGGCAGAAGTGCTGGTTAATGCGCTGGCAGAAAATTATGGAGTGGATTCCAATCAGGTGTTTGTCGGAGTTGGATCGGACGATGTATTATCCATGTGTTTCCTGACCTTTTTTAATTCTGAAAAGCCAATTCTTTTCCCGGACATCAGCTATTCTTTTTACAAGGTCTGGGCAGAGCTATACCGGATTCCTTATGAGTGCCAGAAACTGGATGAGAATTTCCACATCCGAAAGGAGGACTATTATAAGGAAAATGGCGGAGTTATCTTTCCAAATCCGAATGCGCCGACAGGGGTTTACGAGAATCTGGAATTTGTGGAGGATATTATCGCACATAACCAGGATTCGGTTGTGATTGTGGATGAAGCTTATGTGGACTTTGCAGGGGAGTCTGCACTACAGATGATTGATAAATATGACAACCTGATTGTTGTCCAGACATTTTCCAAGTCGCGCTCCATGGCAGGTATGCGGATTGGATATGCAATCAGTAACCCGACATTAATTAAGTACCTCAAGGATGTAAAATACTCTTTCAATTCCTACACAATGAATCAGACGTCTCTTGTCTGTGGTGTGGAAGCTGTAAGGGATACCGAATATTTCCATGAGACAGTGGAAAGAATCAAAGAGACAAGAGAATGGGCGAAAGCGGAGCTGAAAAAACTTGGGTTTGAATTCCCGGATTCGCAGGCAAATTTTATTTTTGCCACGCATCCCAAATTGGATGCGAAAGTACTGTTTGAAGCGTTGAAACAGAATCATATTTATGTAAGATACTGGGGAAGTGAGCGGATTGAGCAGTATCTGCGCATCACGATAGGTACAAGAGAAGAGATGGAAACATTCTTCTCATTTTTAAGAGCATATGTGAAAGAACAGGGAGGAACTGTATAGATGAAAGATGCGTTGATGGGCGGAATGATTTCTGCCCTTACAGGAAAAGTTGGAAACGAAGTGATTGTATTTCTGATTTCTATGGTGCCGATATTGGAACTCAGAGGCGGTCTGCTCGCCGCGGGGCCGGCACTTCTGGATGTGCCGATGTGGCGCGCGATTCCTATTTGTGTAGTTGGGAATCTGCTTCCTATACCATTTATTTTGTTGTTGATTACGAAAATTTTTGACTGGATGAAAGGAACAAAGAAACTGAAACCCGTTGTGGAGAAGTTGGAGAAAAAGGCGATGAGCAAAAGTGCCAATATTGAAAAATATGAGTTTTGGGGACTTGTCATCTTTGTAGGTATCCCACTTCCGGGAACCGGTGCGTGGACAGGTGCATTGATTGCAGCGCTGCTTGGCATCCGGTTCAGAAAAGCGTTTCCGGCGATTGTGCTCGGCGTATGTCTGGCAGCTTTTATTATGACAATCTTGTCGTATAGCATCCTCGGCACAATCTTTGCCTGATTCAGGAGCAATCCGGCGTTCTCGCTGCGGGGGGATGGCATGGTTGCAGCTCAGCCCTTAACTGAACTGTAACTGCTTCCTGTCCGTTTAAACTTACTTCCGGGTCACTGTTCACTCCATCCTCAATCACTCTGCTGGTTGAGGATGAGGATGCACGATTTATCATGAATGCATCCTGCCAATCGCCGAAGGCGATTTAAAATGGCGGGATGCTTTGGATGTTTTACGTTGACACCGTATCCGATAATTCGTATAATGAAAAAAGAAAGAAAGGGAGAAAAACATGTTTGCAAAGAATGAAGAGAAGGAGAGAAACATTATCTGGCGTGCAGTGATGTCTGTTACATCTATATTAATCATTCTGATTGCAGTGTTTTTTCTGATTCGTATGTTCACTTCTAATCCGTTGGAGGGCAGATGGAATTATGAGGACAGCGATTTGATTTTAACAATCAAGGGAAATAATACAGCAGTTGTAGAATGTCCGGAGCGATTCGGTGGAAATGACATTGCGGTGGCGATGAAGTATGATATTAACACAGATACAAAGACATTCACCCTTCAGACTGATGATGCCGCGGTCCGCAAAGCGGCACAGGATTCTGACGGGGCGGTGACAGAGGAGACGGTCCATTCTGTGCTGGATTCACTGGAAGGTACATTTGATTATAATATGGAGCAGAATCAGTTGACACTGACAGACCGTGAGTATGGCAGCCAGATGATTTTCGGCAAAGAATACCAGTAAACAGGGATGTAGCATCCCTGTTTCTTTATCATATAGGCGAGGGCTTTGGCTCCCGTGGGTGTGCGGATTGTTTGAAAGGAGAAATTATGTTAAGAAATCAGACAAAGGAAGTAACGATTGGAAATGTAACGATTGGCGGGAATCATCCGATTGTAGTTCAGTCCATGACAAATACAAGAACAGAAGATGTAGAGGCGACCGTTGCGCAGATTCTTCGTCTGGAAAAGGCAGGATGTGAGATTGTCCGCTGTACCGTTCCAACAGGAGAGGCAGCACGGGCAATCAAGGAGATTAAGAGGCAGATTCATATTCCGCTGGTGGCAGATATCCATTTTGATTATCGTATGGCGATTGCAGCTATCGAGAATGGTGCGGATAAGATTCGGATTAATCCCGGAAATATCGGAGCACGTGAGCGTGTACAGGCGGTTGTTGACAAGGCAAAGGAGTACGGCGTGCCGATTCGTGTCGGTGTGAACAGTGGTTCACTGGAGAAAACGCTGCTTGAAAAATATGGCGGGGTAACGGCGGAAGGAATCGTGGAAAGTGCGCTGGACAAGGTGAGAATGATTGAAGAGATGGGATATGATAATCTGGTGGTCAGTATTAAATCTTCGGATGTCCTGATGTGTGTCAAGGCACATGAGCTGATTGCCGGTCAATGTCCGTATCCGCTGCATGTAGGAATTACGGAGGCGGGAACGCTGTATTCCGGAAATGTAAAGTCTTCCGTTGGACTTGGAATTATTCTGCATGAAGGAATCGGAAATACCATCCGTGTATCTCTGACCGGAGACCCTGTGGAGGAGATTAAGACCGCCCGGTTGATTTTAAAAACACTAGGGCTGCGCAGGGGCGGTGTGGAAGTTGTTTCCTGCCCGACTTGCGGCAGAACCAAGATTGACTTGATTGGACTTGCGAATCAGGTTGAGGCCATGGTGGAGGAATTCCCACTTGATATCAAAGTTGCGGTAATGGGCTGTGTGGTAAACGGGCCGGGAGAGGCAAGGGAAGCAGACATCGGAATTGCAGGGGGAATCGGCGAGGGGCTGCTGATAAAAAAAGGTGAAATCGTGAAAAAAGTTCCGGAAGAAGAACTTCTGGAAACCCTTCGGCAGGAGTTGTTAAATTGGAACAGGTAAGCAGCGCAAAGGTATTTTTTGAAGTATTTCCTACACTGAAAGCAGAAGATGATATTCAGATTTTGTTTGCAGATGTAGAGGTGCGGAAAATTACGACGAATTCGGCGAGAGATTTTCTGCATATATACATATTCAGCCGGCATCTGATTCAGAAAAAGCAAATCTGGCAGATGGAACGCCGCATCAAGGAGCAGTTATTTGGAAAAGCCGCGGTCAATATCCGGATTGAGGAGGAATATACGCTTTCGGAGCAGTACACGCCATCGGCTCTGATGATGGAATACAGAGACAGCATTATTCAGGAATTGAGGGAATACAGTGTCCTTGCGGCAAATATGTTTGAGCAGGCACAACTGCGTTTTGAGGAGCAAAATGTCATGTATCTGGAATTGCTGGATACCATTGTGTCGGAAGGCCGCCGGGAATACATTGTGGATTTGCTGAATCAGATATTCAACGAACGTTTTCATGTGAACACAGATATCCGTGTGGAATATAAGGAGAAGAAAGGAGAAGACAGGAATCTGGAATACGATGAACAGCGTGTTCAGCGGGAAATTGATGCCATTTTTGCCAGAAACAAAAAGCTACATGGCGAAGAAGCGGCGAAGAAAGCAGAGGATGTGTCCGGTGAAGCGTCAAACCGAAAATCAGAGAAGAAACCGGAAAAGGCTGCCGCGGTAAAAGAATTCCGGAAAGACTCCGGAAAAGGTAATTTTAGGGGCGATTTCAAGAAGGGGTATGTACGCCCTCTGAAACAGGGGAATGATCCCAATCTTATTTTTGGACGCGACTTTGAGGATGAACCAATCCGTCTTGACCAGGTTGTTACCGAGATGGGAGAAATTACGGTTCATGGGAAAATTATTAGTTTTGAGACTCGTGAGATTCGAAATGAGAAGTCAATCCTGATGTTTGCGGTGTCCGATTTTACAGACACCATTATGGTGAAAATGTTTACGCGGAATGACCAGTTGCCGGAGTTGCTTGGCGATTTGAAAAAAGGTGCTTATCTGAAGGTAAAGGGAATCACCACCATTGATAAATATGACGGGGAGCTGACCATCGGTTCTGTGACCGGAATCAAAAAAATCGGAGATTTCACGACCAGACGGGAGGACTTGAGCCCGGTAAAACGGGTGGAACTGCATTGCCATACAAAGATGAGCGATATGGACGGCGTATCCGAGACGCAGGACATTGTCCGCCGTGCACACGATTGGGGACATGCGGCGATTGCAATTACCGATCATGGAATTGCACAGGCATTCCCTGATGCGAACCATTACATCGAACGTCTGGACAAAGACGATCCGTTTAAGATTCTGTATGGAGTGGAAGGGTATGTAGTAGATGACCTGACAGAGATTGCGGTCGGAGCGGGAGAAGAGACGCTGGATGACACGTATGTAGTGTTTGATTTGGAGACAACGGGATTTAGCTCTATCAAAGACAAGATTATCGAGATTGGCGCTGTCAAAGTGGTAAAGGGAGAGATTATTGATTCTTTCAGTACATTTGTAAATCCGGAACGCCCGATTCCGTTTGAGATTACCAAGCTGACCAGCATCACCGATGAGATGGTACTGGAATATCCGAATATCGAAACGATTCTTCCGCAGTTTCTTGAATTTGTCGGGGATGCAGTGCTTGTAGCCCATAACGCAGGGTTTGACGTGGGATTTATTGAGCAGAACTGTAGGTATCAGGATATCGGACCGCATTTTGTATCCGTGGACACGGTTGCGCTTGCCCGGGTACTTCTGCCGACCTTGTCAAAATACAAGTTGAATGTTGTCGCGAAAGCGTTAGGCATTTCGCTGGAGAACCATCACCGTGCCGTGGACGATGCAGGTGCAACTGCGGAAATCTTTGTGAAGTTCATACAAATGCTGAAGGAACGGAACATCACAACGCTGAAGGGAATGAACCGTTTTGGCGATACGAATCCAAATGCAATCCGGAAACTTCCGACACATCATATTATTATCATGGCAAAAAATGATATCGGGCGTTACAATATGTATCAGTTGATTTCCGAGTCGCATCTGACCTATTATGCGAGAAGACCGCGTATTCCGAAAAGCCTTCTGAATGAGCACCGGGAAGGTCTGGTTATCGGGAGCGCCTGTGAGGCGGGCGAGCTGTATCAGGCGATTCTGAATAAAAAATCACCACAGGTAATCGCGAAACTGGCGGAGTTTTATGACTATTACGAAATACAGCCGCTTGGTAATGATAAATTCATGCTGCAGAGTGATAAATATCCGGATATCAATACAATGGAAGATTTGATGGAAATTAACCGTCAGATTGTGGAACTCGGGGAGAAATTCAAAAAGCCGGTTGTGGCAACCTGTGATGTCCATTTTCTGGATCCGGAGGATGAAGTATACCGAAGGATTATTATGGCAGGAAAAGGGTTCAGTGATGCAGACGAGCAGCCGCCTCTTTATCTGCGCACGACGGAGGAAATGCTGGCAGAGTTCGAATATCTTGGCTCTGCGAAGGCTCAGGAGGTTGTCATTGAAAATCCTTGTAAAATCGCTGATATGATTGAAAAGATTTCACCGGTTAACCCGAATAAATGTCCTCCGGTCATTGAGAATTCAGAGCAGACACTGCGCGATATCTGTTACAACAGAGCCCATGAGATATATGGGGAGGAACTTCCGGAACCGGTGTCTGCACGGCTGGAGAAGGAACTGAATTCCATTATTTCAAACGGATATTCTGTCATGTACATCATTGCACAGAAATTGGTATGGAAGTCCAATGCAGATGGATATCTGGTAGGCTCCAGGGGTTCGGTAGGTTCTTCCTTTGTTGCGACAATGGCGGGGATTACGGAAGTAAATCCGCTTCCTGCACATTATTATTGCTCCAACTGTCATTACAATGACTTTGATTCGGAAGAGGTAAGGGCATTCGCCGGCTGCTGCGGATTCGATATGCCGGATAAGATGTGTCCGGTCTGCGGACAGAAACTGGTCAAAGCCGGGTTTGATATTCCATTTGAGACATTTCTCGGATTCAAGGGAGATAAGGAACCGGATATCGATTTGAATTTCTCAGGTGAGTACCAGTCGAAAGCACACAAGTATACAGAAGTTATTTTCGGGGAGGGGCATACCTTTAAGGCAGGAACTATCGGAACTCTGGCAGATAAGACAGCGTATGGTTATGTAAAGAACTATTACGAAGAGCGCGGAATGCGGAAGCGCCGCTGTGAGATTGAGCGTATCAGTGTCGGCTGTACCGGAATCCGGCGAAGCACCGGACAGCATCCGGGGGGGATTGTCGTATTGCCTCACGGACATGACATTAATGAGTTTACGCCGGTACAGCACCCTGCAAATGATATGACAACGGATATTACCACAACACATTTTGATTACCATTCTATTGACCATAACTTGCTGAAACTGGATATTCTTGGACACGATGACCCGACGATGATTCGTATGCTGGAGGATTATATTACATCCGATGCGATGGATAATGAATACAATGAGGAGCATCCGTTTGTGGCGACGGAAATTCCGCTGGATGACCGTGATGTCATTTCGCTGTTCCATAATACAAGTGCGCTTGGAATCAAGCCGGAGGACATCGGTGGATGCCCGCTGGGAAGTCTTGGGATTCCGGAGTTCGGCACGGATTTTGTCATTCAGATGGTACAGGAAGCCAACCCGCAGTCACTTTCGGATCTGATTCGTATTTCCGGCCTGTCACATGGAACAAATGTGTGGCTTGGAAATGCACAGGAGCTGATTAAAGACGGAAAGGCAACGATTTCCACAGCAATCTGTACACGGGATGATATTATGATTTACCTGATTAATCAGGGCGTGGACAGTGCACTTTCTTTTACCATTATGGAGAGTGTGCGAAAAGGAAAAGGGCTGAAACCGGAATGGGAAACGGCAATGAAGGAAAAGGATGTACCGGACTGGTACATCGATTCTTGTAAGAAAATCAGCTACATGTTCCCAAAAGCACATGCGGCTGCTTATGTTATGATGGCGTACCGAATTGCATATTGCAAGATTCACTATCCGCTTGCTTATTACGGGGCCTATTTCAGCATCCGCGCGGATGCATTTTCCTATGAGTTAATGTGTCAGGGCAAAGAAAAGCTGAACTATTATATAAACGACTACCGGAAGCGGATGGACAGCCTGTCCAATAAAGAACAGGATACACTGAAGGATATGAAACTGGTGCAGGAAATGTATGCGCGCGGACTGGAATTTATGCCGATTGATCTGTACCGCGCGAAGGCAAAGGACTTTCTGATTGTCGATGGAAAGCTGATGCCTTCCTTTGCAAGTATTGACGGGATGGGGGATAAAGCTGCGGAGGCTGTGGAGCTGGCAGCGAAGGACGGGAAATATTTATCGCTGGACGATTTCCGGCAGAGGACGAAAGTCAGCAAAACAGTAATTGATTTGATGGCGGATTTGGGATTATTTGGAGATTTGCCGCAAAGCAACCAGTTGTCACTATTTGATTTTTAATCAATATGTGTTATACTTGTTTGCAATGGAAACCGATAGAAAAGAGAAACGACGGAGGAAAAACTCATGTATGATTTTGATGAAATTGTGAAAACAGATGCAGAAGTGGCAGAGGCGATTCAGGACGAGATGAAACGGCAGAATTCACACATTGAGCTGATTGCATCTGAAAACTGGGTAAGTAAAGCCGTTATGGCGGCAATGGGAAGCCCGCTGACCAATAAATATGCGGAAGGATATCCCGGAAAGAGATATTATGGCGGATGCCAGTGTGTGGATACAGTAGAAAATCTCGCAAGAGAGCGTGCAAAGAAACTGTTCGGATGCGAATATGTCAATGTACAGCCGCACTCCGGAGCACAGGCAAACATGGCGGTTATGTTTGCAATGCTGGAACCGGGGGACAAGATTATGGGAATGAATCTGGATCATGGCGGTCATCTGACACATGGCTCACCGGTTAATTTTTCCGGGAAATATTTTGACTGTGTACATTACGGAGTAGATGGGAACGGTTTTATTGATTACGACGATGTGCTTCGAATCGCCAAAGAGCAGAAACCGAAGCTGATTGTTGCCGGGGCAAGTGCTTATGCAAGAACCATTGATTTTAAACGGTTCCGCGAGATTGCAGACGAAGTCGGCGCTTATCTGATGGCAGATATCGCGCATATTGCCGGTCTTGTTGCCACAGGGCTTCATCCAAGCCCGATTCCGTATGCGCATGTAACGACCACGACAACGCACAAGACGCTGCGGGGACCTCGCGGAGGTATGATTATGTGCAGCGAGGAGATGAACAAAAAGTTTAACTTCAACAAAGCGGTATTTCCCGGGATTCAGGGCGGACCGCTGATGCATGTGATTGCCGGAAAAGCAGTTTGCTTCAAAGAGGCACTGGAGCCGGAATATAAGACTTATATGGAGCAGGTTGTAAAGAATGCGAAAGCGCTCAGTGAGGATTTGATGAAGCGTGGTGTAAGAATTGTATCCGGCGGTACAGACAATCATCTGATGCTTGTAGATTTGTCAGGCACGGAAATCAGCGGAAAAGAACTGGAGAAACGTCTGGATGACGCACATATCACTGCCAATAAGAATACGATTCCGAACGATCCGCGTTCTCCGTTTGTTACAAGCGGGGTAAGACTGGGAACACCGGCAGTTACTACACGTGGCATGGTAGAAGAGGACATGGATAAGATTGCGGAAATTATCGTGATGGTAATGGAAGGTGAAGAAAATGTCGGGAAGGCAAAAGCAATGGTTGCTGAACTGACGGCAAGATATCCGCTTTGCTAGTATAAGCAACACCAAATGACCTTATGTTTCACTTGCCTGAATCGGTTTATGCTTATGTAAGCAGGCATCCGATGCATAAATACGTTGCAGATGCGCATGACTCTGAATAATTACAAACTAACGCAAAAAAACAGCACCGTTTGAGGTGCTGTTTTTTCAATCTCATTTCATTGTATTGCTTTTAAATATTAAATAGAAAATTTATATAATTAAAAGGTACATTTAAAAATCTGATTAAAGTTTTACTACATTCGTTGCCTGTGGTCCCTTAGCGCCTTCTGTTACGTCGAACTCAACAGCCTGGCCTTCTTCTAAGGATTTGAATCCATCCATTACTAATCCTGAGTAGTGTACGAATACATCATTTCCTTCAGAATCAGAGATGAATCCATAACCTTTTTGGTTGTTAAACCATTTTACTGTACCTGTCATTGTGTGAACCTCCATTAAGAATAAAAAATATTGTGTCTGTACCGCACAGGCAAATGAATGCCTAATAACAATACTGTTTCATGGTAGCATATTTAACAATGAAAGTCAACTTATTTCTTGGGTGTTTTGTAAAAATGTACAAATGTGATAAAAGAACAGATGTTTGAAAAATGTCTTGATGTTATGGGAAGAATATGCTATAATAGTAAAAAGAACATATGTTCTAAAAAGAGAGCATAAACAGGGAAAGAAAAGTATGTATGGGCGAGGTGTGAAAGATGACAGAGAAAATTCAGGTACAGATGTCGATGTATGATAAACTTCAGATATTATCGGATGCTGCAAAGTATGATGTCGCATGTACATCCAGTGGGGTAGACCGGCAGAATGACGGGACCGGAACCGGCAACTGCAAGGCAGCGGGTATCTGCCACAGCTTTGCCGCGGACGGAAGGTGTATTTCTTTGCTGAAGATTCTGTTTACAAACGAGTGCATTTTTGACTGTAAGTATTGTATTAACCGTTCTTCCAACGATGTAATACGTGCTTCTTTCACACCGGATGAAGTTTGTTCCCTGACGATGGAGTTTTACCGGAGGAATTATATCGAAGGCTTATTTCTGAGCTCCGGTATCCTGAAGAGCCCGAATTATACGATGGAACTGATTTATGCAGCAATCTATAAACTCCGGATGGTATACCGTTTTCAGGGATATATTCATGTGAAGGCGATTCCGGGAACGGATGAAGAACTGATTCGCAGAATCGGCTTCCTGACGGACCGGATGAGTGTCAATCTGGAATTGCCGACAGCAGAAAGCCTGCATCTGCTTGCTCCGCATAAGAGCCGGAGGAATATTCTGACACCGATGCGCCTTGTACAGAATAAGATGGAGGAAAATAGGCAGGAGATTGCACTGTATAACAAAACGCCAAGATTTGTACCTGCGGGACAAAGTACGCAGATGATAATTGGCGCCACGCCTGAGACGGATTACCAGATATTGAACGTGGCAGAGTCACTATATAAAAAATTTGAGTTAAAAAGAGTGTTTTATTCTGCGTTTGTCGCTGTGAATGAGGATTCGGCATTGCCGGCACGGACCGGGGAGGGACCTCCGCTTTTAAGAGAGCACCGGCTTTATCAGGCGGACTGGCTGTTGCGTTTCTATCGGTTTGAGGCACGGGAGCTGCTGGACGAACAGAATCCCAATTTCAATATTTTTCTTGATCCAAAGTGTAACTGGGCGCTGAAACATCTGGAACAGTTTCCGGTGGAGGTGAACCGGGCAGATTATGAGATGCTGCTGAGGGTTCCGGGAATTGGCGTGAAATCGGCATTGCGTATAGTGAAGGCAAGAACGATGGGAAACCTGAAGTTCGAAGATCTGAAAAAAATGGGAGTTGTGCTCAAAAGAGCCCTGTATTTTCTGACTTGCAACGGTAAGATGATGTATAAGACGAAGATAGATGAAGATTATATTACAAGAAATTTGTTAAATACAAAAGAACGTCTGCCGGATTCAGTGTCGGGTATGACATATCGGCAGTTGTCTCTGTTTGATGATATGAATTTTACGGAGGGCAATGTATTACAAATCATAAAATGACAGTGGAAAATTGAGTGAGGGATGTTGGATATGAAGAAAGTTTATGTATGTGAGGATACAATTACGGGAATGTATTCTGCGATTTATGATGCGTGGATAGAAAGCCGGAATGATGAGGTGGGAATCGAGCTTCGGGGGCAGATGAACCAGCAGTTATTCTGTGAATACAGGGAAGTTACCGAGGCAAGCCATAAGGCAGTTGCGGTTGAACATCTGATTCAGAAGAATCTTGGATATAACTGTTACTGGGATATTTATCATGCGCTGCTGTCCGGGGATTCACGGAAAGCAGAGGCAGTGTTTCACGTAATGCAGGAGGCAAGGCATATGGAGGACAGTAAGAAGGTGATGGAACATCTGACAAATGCAGATGTGGCAAAGGTATTCGAGCTGAGCAGAAAAGTAGGGAATGAAGCACATTTGTTTATTGAGTTCATCCGGTTCCGTGAGCTGCAAAATGGTGTGCTATTTTCCGAAATTACACCGAAAAGCCGTGTATTGACTTGCATCGGTGACCATTTTGCCAACCGTTTTCCGCTGGAGAACTGGATGATATTTGATAAGACGCACAAGGAATTCCTTGTGCATCAGAAGCAATGCCAGTGGGTGCTTGTGGCAGGGGAAGAACTGAATCAGGAGATGACGGAGCGGGTGTCCGATGCGGAGGCAGAGTATCAGCGGTTATGGAAAGGGTTCTTTCAGAGCATTGGGATTAAGGAACGGACGAACCCGGTCTGTCAACGGACACATCTTCCCATCCATTTCCGTCGGGATATGACGGAATTTCAGACATTGCAGTGAAGGGCAGGGGTTCGGCATTCACTCTCACGGTGTTTCCTCATTCAGCTGTTTTCTCATTCAGACAGAAAAACACTGCATTCACGCAAAAAATATTGTATAATGGAAAAAGAGAGAATAAGATAGAATCAACATCAGGAAGAAAAGCCGGATGGAATAATACAGAGAGAAGGGAGAAGAATGGGAAGAGAAGTGTTAATATGGCTTGGGTTGCTGATATTGTTTTTGGTTATTGAGATTGCAACGGTCGGACTTACGACCATCTGGATGGCGGGCGGCGCACTGGCAGCATTATTTCTGGAACTTGCGGGGCTGAACATCGGGTGGCAGATTGGCGCATTTCTTGTTATTTCATTTGTGTTGCTTGTATTTACAAGACCTTTTGCGATGAAGTACATAAATTCTCATCACGAGAAGACAAATTATGAAGGAATTATCGGAAAAGTGGTTAGAATAACAGAAAAGGTAGATAATCTACAGGAGACAGGAACGGCTGTTGTCAATGGGCTTGAGTGGATGACACGCACAGAGAAAGACGGAGAGACGCTGAATCCGGGGGATTTGGCAAAGGTTGTACGGATTTCCGGAGTCAAATTAATTGTCAGAAAGTATGAGGAGGAATAAGAAATGATTGGGATTAGTGTACTGATAGTGATTTTGGTAATTGCATTGGCGATTATTGTTACAAGTATTAAGATTGTTCCGCAGGCACATGCATATATTCTGGAACGTCTGGGAGGTTACAGAGATACGTGGAGCGTCGGGCTTCACTTCAAGATTCCGCTTCTGGACAGAGTCGCAAAGCGTATTTCGCTGAAGGAACAGGTCGTTGATTTTGAGCCGCAGGCGGTAATTACCAAGGATAATGTTACGATGCAGATTGATACGGTCGTATTCTTTCAGATTACAGATCCGAAGAAATATGCGTATGGAGTGGAAAGCCCGATTTCAGCCATTGAAAATCTGACAGCGACGACGCTCCGTAATATTATTGGTGATTTGGAACTGGATGAGACACTGACATCACGTGAGACAATCAACACGAAAATGCGCACCATCCTGGATATTGCGACGGATGAGTGGGGAATCAAAGTAAACCGTGTGGAATTGAAAAATATTATGCCTCCGAAGGCAATTCAGGATGCGATGGAGAAACAGATGAAGGCGGAGCGTGAACGAAGAGAGGCAATCCTCCGTGCGGAGGGAGAGAAGAAGTCCACGATTCTTGTTGCGGAAGGTGAGAAAGAATCCGTGATTCTGGAGGCAGAGGCATCCAAGCAGGCAGCAATCCTGAAGGCGGAAGCTGAAAAGCAGAAGAGAATCAAAGAGGCGGAAGGTCAGGCGGAGGCAATCCGGACAGTGCAGAAAGCAACGGCGGAAGGAATTGAGTTTGTGAAGGCGGCAGGAGCAGATGATGCCGTACTTACATTGAAGAGTCTGGAAGCATTTGCAAAAGCAGCGGATGGAAGAGCCACAAAAATTATCATTCCGTCCGAGCTGCAGGGAATCGCAGGCCTGACAAAGACGATTGCAGAAGTTGCGCATGTAGAGAAATGTGAAGGATAAGCTTGTGTTTATGAGCAGGCAGCGAAGCGTATTGGGAACGCTTACTCTATAAATTGTCTGTGGATAGACAGAGTAGGAATTGTGTATGTTGAGAGTACTGGTGCTGGAAGATGAAACGTTCAGCAGAAAAGCATTGGTTTCCATACTACAGAATACATCCGGAGAGATAACGGTGGATGCGGCGGCAGACCTTGCATCGGCAAGGATGCTGCTTGACAGCACCGTTTCTTTTGATTTATTCTTGTTGGATGTAAATCTGGACTGCGGGAACCGGGAAGATATATCCGGAATACAGTTTGCGGAAGAAGTCCGGGCAAAGCGTGAATATGAATTTACTCCGTTGGTTATGGTCACTTCAGTCGCCGGGATGGAAATGGAAGCATATCGGAGGCTGCATTGTTATCAATATCTCGTAAAACCATATGAACAGAAAGAAATCGAAGAGCTGCTCCAAAAAGTTTTGTTTCATATGCATGCAAAGGAAAGACCATCGGTCGTTGTAAAAAAGAATGGAATTAACTATAAAATCGATTGCGAAGATATTATGTTCTGTAAGGCAATTCCGAGAGGAGTCTGTTTGTTCCTGAAAAAAGAACAGATGGAGATTCCGTATCTGACAATCCGACAGTTGTTGGAGAAACTGCCGAAGGATCAGTTCGTTCAATGCCATCGAATTTTTGTTGTGAATAAAGATGCGGTGAAATATTACGATTTGGTGAATCAGATGATTGTAGTGGAAGGATATAATACACCGATTGATATCGGGGTAACGTTTAAGCAGGAAATCAAAAAAATTATACAGAGACAGGGAGAAATGCGATGAATCAGAAAAACCGGAAAAATTTATATCGGATATTCTGCGCGGTTTTACTTGTGATTGGCATCTATCTTGTAGCAGAGCTGACAGTGAGCGGAACATTAGATTTCAAGCTGATTGTTATATTTATATTCCTTCTTATTGTGATTTTATGGGCGGCGGCAGATTGGAAACTGACGAATGAATTGCTGCAGAATCAGGAAAAGGAGCTCAGGATGTATCAGCTCTACATTCAGCCATTGGAGGAACTGGTAAAGGAAATCCGTGCAAAACAGCATGAATTTGATAACCATATGAATGCAATTTTAAGTATGCATTTAACAGTCGATAATTATGAGGAGCTGGTGGAACAGCAATCCAGATATATACAGGAGGTTCGAATGGATGGTGCCAGCCAGTATTTGCCTTTGCTGCGTATTAGTGATAAAGTATTGGCAGGCTTTTTGTACAGTAAGATTATCAGTGCGCCGGAGGATGTCCAGACAGATGTGGAAGTCAATAACTGGCAGATTCTGTCCGGAATGTCAGAGCATTGGCTCATTGAGGTTGTCGGTGTGCTTGTGGATAATGCGTATGAATCAGGGAGCAAAAAAGTAAAAATCTTTCTGGATTCCAGAGATGACAAGATGATTTTCGAGATACTAAATCAGTATCAGAGACTGCCGTATGAAGAGATTGGCAGATTTTTTGAGAATGGATATACAACGAAAACATTTGATACGGAAAAGCATGGATTGGGACTATATCGTGCGAAACGTATCGTAGAGAAGTCGGGTGGCAGCATCCTTGCTGGACAGGAAGAAATCGCAGGAGAAAACTATATTCACTTTACGATTGAAATATAGAAAGAATTAAGAGAGTATTTATGACATGGAAACGGAACAAATCATAAGAATTTCTGTCCGTAATCTCGTGGAGTTTATTTTTCGGGAAGGGGACATTGACAATCGGACATCGGGCAGTATGGAGAGAGATATGATGCTGCAGGGGAGCAGAATCCACCGCAAGATACAGCGGCGAATGGGTTCTGATTATCATGCGGAGGTTCCGTTGAAAATACAGTGCCGGTGCGATGGTTTTTTATTGCTGATTGAAGGTCGTGCAGATGGTATCATAGAGAATGAGCAAGGCGTCTGCATTGATGAAATCAAGGGGATTCTGCGGGAGTTGGAGCGTGTGGAAGAACCGGTTGGAGTACATTTGGCACAGGCAAAGTGCTATGCTTATATTTATGCTGCGCAGAATCATCTGGAACAGATTGAGGTGCAGATGACGTATTGTAATCTGGAAACTGAGGAAATCAGGCAATTTCGGGAACAGTTCCATTTTGAGGAACTAAAGTCATGGTTTCGGAATCTGATACGGGCATATGAAAAATGGGCAAAATTTGAGACAGAGTGGAAGGCATGCAGAGATAAATCCATTCGGAATACTGAGTTCCCATTCCCATACAGGGAGGGACAGAGAGAGCTTGTCGCATCTGTATATCGTACCATATTAAGGAAGAAAAAATTATTTATCCAGGCTCCGACCGGAGTCGGAAAAACGATGGCGACCGTATTCCCGGCAGTGCGGGCGGTAGGGGAAGGTCTGGGGGAGAAGATATTTTACCTGACTGCGAAAACGATTACGCGGACAGTCGCGGAACAGGCGTTCCATACGCTCCGGAAACAGAACCTGCGATTTAAGACAGTCACCCTGACAGCCAAAGAAAAAATTTGTTTCTGCGAGGGGACGGAGTGCAATCCGGACGCCTGTCCATATGCCAAAGGGCATTATGACAGGGTAAACGATGCAGTGTTTGACTTGATTAACCGCGAGGATGAGCTGACAAGGGAGATACTGGAAAAGCAGGCAGAAAAATATAAAGTCTGCCCGTTTGAAATGTCGTTGGATGTCTCTGTCTGGGTGGATGCGGTAGTTTGTGATTATAACTATGTGTTTGACCCAAATGCCCATTTGAAACGATTTTTTTCGGAAGGCGGAAAGGGCGGATATTTATTTCTGATTGATGAAGCCCACAATCTGGTGGAACGGGGCAGAGAGATGTACAGTGCCCAGCTATATAAAGAGGATGTGCTCGCTATCAGAGGATTGACGAAGAATGAGGATGCGAAGCTGGCGCGCCGTCTGGATGAATGTAATAAGCAATTGCTCGAATTAAAGCGGGAATGTGAAGAATATCAGATCCTTGACAGCGTTTCCCATATTGCATTAAAATTAATGAATGTGCTTGGAGAGCTGGAACGGTATCTGGAGGAACATACAAATTCGGAGAAACGCAAAGAGGTACTGGAGTTTTATTTTCAGGTGCGCGCATTTTTAAATATTCATGATATACTGGATGAAAATTACGTAATTTATACAGAGATGGAACACGATGGTCATTTTAAACTGAAATTGTTCTGTGTGAATCCGGCAGTGAATTTACAGAAATTCCTGCAACAGGGAAACAGCACCATTTTCTTTTCGGCGACGCTGCTCCCGATTCATTATTATAAAAAACTGCTCAGTGTGGAGCCAGATGACTATGCAGTGTATGCAGAGTCCACTTTTTCCAGGGAAAATAGACTGCTTATGCTTGGAACCGATGTCAGCACAAAGTATACCATGCGGGGGCCGGTGATGTATGAGCGTTTTGCACAGTATATTCTGCAGACGGTACTTGCGAAAAACGGGAATTATATGGCATTTTTTCCGTCCTATCGTTTTCTGGAAGATGTATATGAATGTTTCCAGACGCTTCTGGAGGATGGCATGCAAGTGGAATGTATTGCACAGTCCCAGTTTATGGGCGAGGAGGCGCGGGAAATCTTTTTAGAAACTTTCGAAGAAAAGCAGCAAGGTTCTCTGGTAGGATTCTGCGTGATGGGAGGTGTCTTTTCGGAAGGAATCGATTTGACTGAGGACCGGCTTATCGGGGCAGTCATAGTCGGAACCGGGCTTCCGCAGGTGTGCAATGACAGAGAGATACTGAAAAATTATTTTGACCGGCAGGAGATGTCCGGATTTGATTTCGCCTATCTGTATCCGGGGATGAATAAAGTTTTACAGTCTGCCGGACGTGTAATCCGGACGGAGACAGACAAAGGTGTGGTTCTTCTGCTGGATGAACGGTTTCTCAGCAGAAGGTATCAGGAAGTGTTTCCGCGGGAGTGGAGCGGTTATCAGACATGTCATGTACGGGAAGTGGGCAGACGCATGGAAGAATTCTGGGAGAACCTGTGAGGGCAGAGTTTCCAGAGACGATAGAAGCCGGTATGGAAAGGTAGGAAAGGAATATAAGGCTATGAGAGATAAATTGACGAAGAGTGATGTGAAGAAAATCGAGGAGGAAATAGAACACCGTAAGCTAGTTGTCAGAAAAGAGGCGATTGAGGCGGTGAAAGAGGCACGTTCCCACGGGGATTTGAGCGAGAATTTTGAATATCATGCAGCAAAGAAGGATAAAAACCGGAATGAAAGCCGGATTCGGTATCTGGAACGTATGCTGAAAACAGCGATTATCGTGGATGACAGCTCCAAAGAAGACGAAGTAGGAATCAATAATACGGTTGAGCTATATATGGAGGATGATGATGAAATAGAGACATACCGTCTTGTGACTTCCGTGCGCGGAAGCTCCATTCAGGGACTAATCAGTATTGATTCCCCGCTTGGAAAAGCTGTTCTCGGACACAGATTAAATGACCGGGTGTATATTAAAGTCAATGATGATTTCGGATATTATGCGGTTATCAAAAAAATTATCAATACGCAGGATGATGGGGATGATCAGATTCGGAAATTTTAAGTGTGGAATCCCGGAGGGCGTAGAAGCCGCTTTGCCATATACGCCTCCTGCGCTCTGTGGTTTTGGTAAAAAGGCGGGAGAAGCCTGTTTATACAGGTTTTCTCCCGCCGGTCAGTTATTACTCTAAGTTTTTATTTGCTGTAGACAGCATCAATTTGATACGGTTCAACTGATTTACTTCACTTGCGCCCGGATCGAAGTCGATTGCCACGATGTTAGATTTCGGATGCCGTCTGCGCAGTTCCTTGATTACGCCTTTTCCTACGACATGGTTCGGGAGACACGCGAATGGCTGAGTACAGACAATGTTGCCTGCCCCACCTTGAATCAGCTCTAGCATTTCTCCGGTCAGGAACCAGCCCTCACCGGTTTGGTTTCCGATGGATACAATCTCAGAAGCCATCTTTGCCAAATCTTCAATATGTGCCGGTGGCGTAAAGTGCTTACTTTCCCTGAATGCTTTTGTGGCAGGGGAGCGGAACCATTCCAACACCTTAATGCCAATATTCCCAAGCGCCGCCTTGGACTTCTTCATGCCCAGATGGGATACTTTGAAGTTCTGGTTATAGAAACAGTATTGCAGGAAGTCCAGCAAATCCGGAACAACTGCCTCAGCTCCTTCGTTCTCTAACAGGTCAACCAGATGGTTGTTGGCTGCCGGAAGGAATTTGACAAGAATCTCACCGACAATTCCGACGCGGGGTTTCTTAATATCCAATGTCTCGATATTGTCGAAATCCTGAATAATATCCCGGCATAATTTTTTAAATCTTCTTCGGGAGGGATACCCCTCAGAAACAAATTTCTTACAAATTTCTGCCCATTTCCGATGCATTGCATTTGTTGCACCCGGCACTGCTTCATACGGCCGCATCCGGTAGATGCATTTCATGAAAATATCTCCGAGCACCGCAGCATATACGCCCCTCAGTGCGAGGGCTGGAGTAATTTTAAATCCGGGATTGTCCTCCAGTCGGCTCAGGTTAATGGAGATGACCGGAATATGTGCATATCCGGCTTTTTTCAGGGCACGGCGGATAAATCCGATATAGTTGGACGCACGGCATCCGCCTCCGGTCTGGCTGATGATAACTGCAAGATGGTCAGTGTCATATTTTCCGGATAAAATAGCATCCATAATCTGGCCGACAACCATCAGTGAAGGATAACATGCATCGTTGTTGACGTATTTCAGTCCCATATCAACTGCCTGTTTATTGTCGTTCGGAAGAACATCAACCTTATATCCTGCAGCGCGGAATGCCGGTTCAATCAGCTCAAAATGAATCGGTGACATCTGCGGGCAGAGAATGGTGTATGTCTCACGCATTTCTTTTGTAAACGGTACTTTTTCAATAGCAGATGGTTTGACGGTGCGTTTTGCATGTCGCATTTCCCGTACCCGGATTGCAGCAAGCAGAGAGCGGACACGGATTCTGGCGGCCCCCAGGTTGTTTACCTCGTCGATTTTCAGGGTGGTATATATTTTATCGGAATTCGTCAAAATGTCCGCAACCTGATCGGTTGTAACCGCATCCAGACCGCATCCGAATGAGTTTAACTGAATCAAATCCAGATTATCAACGGTTTTTACATAGTTTGCAGCGGCATACAGGCGGGAGTGGTACATCCATTGGTCCATGACATTCAGCGGCCTCTCCACCGGGTTCAGATGAGAAACGGAATCCTCTGTCAGAACCGCCATATTGTAGGAATTAATCAATTCCGGCAGTCCGTGATTGACCTCAGGGTCAATGTGGTATGGTCTGCCGGCGAGGACGATGCCGTGGTTTCCGGTCTCGTTCAGGAACTTGATAGTCTCCTCCCCTTTTCTGCGCATATCTTCACGGCAGGATGCGAGCTCTTCCCACGCAGTGTGTACCGCGGAACGAATCTCATTGCTGGAAACAGAAAACTTGTTGCCAAGCTCTTCTTCCAAACGATAGGAAATCGTTTCTTCACTCTGGAAATTGATAAATGGATGAATAAAGTCTACCTCTCCCTGTACAATTGCATCCATATTATTTTTGATATTTTCTGGGTAAGAAGTTACAATCGGACAATTGTAGTGGTTATTGGCATCTCGAAATTCATTCCGCTCATACGGGATGGACGGATAGAAAATATGTTTTACGCCGTGATTGATTAACCACTGTACGTGACCGTGCGCAAGTTTCGCCGGATAACATTCGGATTCACTTGGAATGGATTCGATACCAAGTTCGTAAATGCTGCGCGTGGATGCCGGTGAAAGTACAACCCGGAATCCAAGTTTTGTGAAAAATGTAAACCAGAATGGATAGTTCTCGTACATATTAAGAACACGGGGAAGCCCAATTACTCCACGCCGGGCATCGGGTTCCTCCAGTGGCGTGTAGCCAAAATAGCGGTTCATCTTATATTCAAACAGGTTTGGCAGTTTGTTTTTTGATTTTTCTTTTCCAAGTCCGCGCTCACAGCGGTTTCCTGTAATGAACTTTCTTCCGCCGCTGAAATGATTGATGGTCAGACGGCAGTTGTTTGTACAGCCTTTACATTTTGTCATAGTCGTGGAATATTCCAGAGCCTCAATGTCTTCGATGGAGAGCATGCTCGTACCCTCACAGTCCACATAGCGCTCCCGGGCAATCAGAGCAGCTCCGAATGCCCCCATAATTCCGGCAATATCCGGACGGATTGCCTCACAATTTGCAATTTTTTCAAAACTTCTCAGTACGGCATTGTTATAAAATGTTCCGCCCTGAACAACAATGTGTTTTCCAAGTTCCGAAGCATCGGAAACTTTAATTACTTTGAACAAAGCGTTTTTGATTACGGAATACGCCAGTCCGGCGGAAATATCGGCAACCTCGGCGCCTTCTTTTTGCGCCTGCTTTACCTTCGAATTCATGAATACTGTACAGCGTGTTCCGAGGTCTATCGGATTGCTTGCATATAGCGCCTCATGTGCAAAGTCTTCTACGGTATAGTTCAGCGATTTTGCAAATGTTTCAATGAAAGAACCACAGCCGGAAGAACATGCTTCGTTTAACTGGACACTGTCGACGGTCTGGTTTTTGATTTTGATACATTTCATATCCTGCCCGCCGATATCAAGAATACAATCGACATCCGGTTCAAAGAAAGATGCCGCGTAATAGTGGGAGACAGTTTCCACTTCACCTTCGTCCAGAAGAAGTGCGGATTTAATCAATGCCTCCCCGTATCCGGTAGAGCAGGAGTGGACAATCTCAACGTCCTCCGGCAGTTTGCTGTAAATATCCTTGATGGCAGAAATTGTCGTGCCGAGTGGGTCACCGTCGTTGTTATGGTAGAAGGAATACAGAAGTGTCCCGTCTTCGCCTACAAGGGCAGCCTTTGTCGTGGTAGAGCCGGCATCGATTCCGAGAAACGCTTTCCCGTGGTATGTAGATAAATCTTTGACCGGGACCTGATGTCTGTTGTGGCGGCTGATGAATTCTTCATAGTCTGCGGTGGTGGCAAATAAAGGCTCCATACGGTCTACTTCGAATTCCATCTGGATTTTGCCTGCAAGACGTTCCTGCATTGCGCGCAGAGATACACGGATATCTTTTTTTGAATTCAGCGCCGAACCAATCGCGGCAAACAGATGGGAGTGATTCGGCGCGATCGTGTGTTCATCATCCAGTTTCAATGTGCGGATAAATGCCGCCTTCAGCTCAGACAGAAAATGCAGCGGTCCGCCCAGAAATGCAACGTGTCCCCGGATTGGCTTACCACATGCCAGTCCGCTGATTGTCTGGTTGACAACGGCCTGAAAAATAGATGCCGCAAGGTCTTCTTTGGATGCCCCTTCGTTGATTAATGGCTGAATATCAGACTTCGCAAATACGCCGCAGCGGGCGGCGATGGAATATAATGCCTTATAATTTTTTGCATACTCGTTCAGGCCGGAGGCATCCGTCTGTAAAAGGGAAGCCATCTGGTCGATAAAAGAGCCGGTACCTCCGGCACAGACTCCGTTCATACGCTGCTCTACATTCCCGCCTTCAAAATAGATAATCTTGGCATCCTCGCCGCCTAACTCGATTGCTACATCAGTCTGCGGTGCGTAATCCTGCAGTGCAGTAGATACGGCGACAACCTCCTGCACGAAGGGAACACCAAGGTGTTTGGCAAGCGTCAGCCCGCCGGAACCGGTAATAACCGGAGAGACCTGAATCGGTCCCAACTTATAAAGTGCTCTTCCGAGGAGGTCTGATAATGTCTCCTGGATATTGGCAAAATGCCGCTCGTAGTCAGAAAACAATACTTCATTATCCTGATTCAGAACCGCAATCTTTACAGTTGTAGAGCCGATGTCAATCCCTAAAGTATGTAATTCATTCAAACCCATAATTAACCTCTCTTTTATTTGAAAAATATATCAGTTATTTCCTATTTAATTGTACTCTCAAAGTGACAACAGTTTACATTATACGACAAGAAGAAAAAAAACACAATTGGCATTCTGTCGGACGTTCGAAATCTTAGCACACTATATACAGAAACTTTAACTAAATCTTTGCCAAATCTTTATTCTTTTTTGTTTGACAAACGCACAGATGAAATGTACAATTACTTTTAAATGGGTTTGTTTATAGTTATTATAGTTATCGAATGAGGGAAAAGATAACAATGTAAAAGGAGATAAAAAGTATTTGAACTGGTTAAGTAAATTAGAAAAAAAATTTGGGCGTCTTGCGATTGAAAATCTGACAATGTATCTGATAGGGGCTTATATTATCGGATTTGGAATTGACTATTTCCTTCCTGGGCTTTTTAAATGGCTGACACTGGAACCGGCATATATCTTAAAAGGACAGGTATGGAGGATTGTTTCATGGGTGCTCGTTCCGCCGAGCGGAAATCTTATTTCCATTATATTTATCATATTGCTGTATTATTCGCTTGGTACTGCATTGGAACGTGCATGGGGGACGTTTCGGTATAATGTATATATTTTTTCGGGAATTTTATTTACCGTAATCGGTGCGTTCATTCTGTATTTTATTATTGGGACAGGCACGGTCGGGTACGGATATTTTTTCAGCACATATTATATTAATATGTCAATTTTCCTTGCATTTGCGGTAAGTTATCCGGATATGGAGCTGCTTTTGTACTTTGTGATTCCGATTAAGATGAAGTGGATGGCAATTGTGTATGCGGCGTTTATTATCTATGATTTTATCGCGGGGAATTTTGTGTCCAGGATTGCGATTGCTGCATCGCTTTTGAACTTTATTGTATTCTTTTTATCAAGCAGGAATATGAAACCATATTCACCGAAAGAACAGATGCGTAGGAAAAAATATAAGCAACAGTCCCGTCCGCATATGACTTATGCCAATGGAGCACGGCATCGGTGTGCAGTATGCGGCAGGACAGAATTGGATGATCCGAATCTGGAATTCCGTTTCTGCTCCAAATGTAATGGAAACTATGAATATTGTCAGGACCATCTGTTTACACACGAACATGTGAAGTAAGCGGTGCAGTGCATAAAATGGAATTAAAAGGAGAACAGGGTAAAAGATGAAGAAAACAAAAGTAGTATGTACAATGGGACCAAATACGAGTAATCCGGACATTATGCGCGGTCTGGTGCGCAGTGGCATGGATGTTGCACGCTTTAACTTTTCTCATGGGGATTATGAGGAGCATAAAGGCCGTATGGATTTGCTGAAGCAGATTCGTGGGGAGGAACACGCGAATGTTGCAATACTTCTGGACACAAAAGGACCGGAAATCCGCACGGGGGTTTTAAAAGGCGGCAGGAAAGTACAGCTTGAGACAGGTGCGGACTTTACACTGACAACGGAAGAGTTCGAAGGAGATGCCGCAAAGGTATCTATCACATATAAAGGTCTTGTCAATGATGTGGAAAAAGGAAAGAAGATTTTGATTGATGACGGACTGATTGGGCTGGAAGTGGTTTCCAAGACAGAAAAGGATATTATCTGCAAAGTTATCAATGGCGGAGAGCTCGGTGAGCGAAAAGGAGTGAATGTGCCGAATGTTCCGGTCAGACTTCCGGCAATTACGGAGAAGGATAAAGAAGATATCAAATTCGGAGTGACTCAGGGAATTGACTTTATTGCGGCGTCTTTTGTCAGAAATGCAGAATGTATTCTGGAAATCCGCGCATTTTTGAAAACGCTGGGAGCACCATATATTCCGATTATTGCTAAGATTGAGAATTCTGAAGGAATCGAAAACATTGACGAGATTATCCGTGCGGCAGATGGAATCATGGTTGCCCGTGGCGATTTGGGCGTAGAGATTCCTGCAGAGCAGGTCCCTTACTTGCAGAAGATGATGATTAGGAAATGCAATGATAATTTTAAAACTGTGATTACAGCAACACAGATGCTGGATTCCATGATTCGTAATCCGCGCCCGACCAGAGCAGAAGTAACGGATGTTGCGAATGCCGTATATGACGGAACTGATGCGGTGATGCTCTCAGGGGAGACTGCAGCGGGAAAATATCCGGTCGAGGCGTTACAGATGATGGTCCATATTATCGAAAGTACGGAGGAGCATCTGGATTATGATTTGATTCTCCAGCAGGCAGGAGACCATTTGAAGGCGGGGATTTCCAGTGCAATCGGGTATTCGTCCGTACTGGCTGCCTCGAATCTGAATGCAAAATGTATTATCACGCCGTCTGTATCCGGGGCGACGACAAGGGTTGTGTCGAATCTGCGCCCGAGGCAGGAGATTATCGGAGTGACGCCAAATGAACGTACACTTCGCAGAATGGCTATTTACTGGGGCGTCAGACCGCTGAAGTCATTGCAGTCTGACACAACCGATGATATTTGCGACAATGCAATTGAACTCGCGTCCGTAAAAAAATATGTTGAACCGGGGGATATTGTTGTGCTGACAGCGGGAATTCCTTCACCGAGTGTACAGAAAGAAAAGAGCGGCGTCAGCAATATGATGAGAATTGCGGTTGTAGAAGAATAAGCAGAAACAGGGAAACTCCCACGCCATGATGAAATGCTCATCATGGCGTGGGAGTTTCCCTGTTTTTATGGGATAAACTGTTCAAGCGAGGCACGTTGCGCGTGAAACACAATCTTTTAGTTGAAATAATTTAAAAATTCTACGGCGGCATTGGAAAGGGGGATTTGTTCGTTGTGTGCGATTACAAGTTCACGTTCCGGTAATTCCTCCTTTGTTTTGACAATAAACAAATCGCTGGAATCTTTGGCGATACAATAATCCGGAATAAATGCGATTCCAAGACCGATTCTTGCCAAATCAATGAGTAAATCGTTACTCGTCAGTTCTATCTCAGGAACCAAATCTAATTGATGCTGCTGAAACAGCCGGTGGAGAAACTCACTTGTGGTGCTGTGCCTGTCTAACATCAGAATCGGATATTTGGATAATTCTGTATAAGAAAGTTCTTTGTCTTTTAAATATTCAAAAGAATGGTTTGCAATAAATACGTCCCGGAATTTCTGAATCTTTTTAATGGAGGATACATTGCTCAGATATTTATTCGGATAGTTGACAACAATCAGGTCAACCTGCCCGCTCTCCAAAAGTTCCACGCATTTAATGGAGGTCTGATTGATGACCTTTAAATGTGCATTCGGAAAATCTTCGTGAAATTTTTTCAGGTAAGGAACAAGAAAATACCGGCAAATCGTATCGCTTGCTCCGATCCGAATCTGCCCTCCCGTGGATGCGGCATCCATGAGCTGCGCCTCGCCGCGCCGAATGAGGTGCATGGCAGGCTCAATATGCCTGAGGAGGATTTCCCCCTCGGGTGTGAGCTGAACCCGCTTTGTACTGCGGATGAACAGTGTCTGATCTAGTTTGCGCTCCAGTGTTTTAATAGACTGGCTCACTGCGGATTGGGAAATAAAAAGTTGCTTTGATGCTTCGGAAAAGCTAAGTGTAGACGCTACGTGGTAGAATACCTTATAAAGCTCATAATTGATGTCCATCATTAGACCTCCTAATAAAAACTGATTTTATTATAAGTGAAAATGAAAAGAAAAGCAATCCAAAGTATAGTTTGACGAAAGAAAAGTATGATATACTGAAGTGGATCAAAGTCAAAGCCCCCGCTGCAAGCAACGGGGCATCAAGCATGATGCGCCCCAAAGGGGCGGGAGATTTGGTTTGCGCTCCGCTTCGGTCGGTGCTGAGTGCCTGTGGCACTCAGCACCCCTCGCGGCAGCCGCCAAATGGATATGCAGGCAAGGCTGCAAGGCTCGTTGCCCGCGGGAATAAATAAAAAGGAAGCAGATATGAAAATACTACATTGGTCGGCAGGGGTTCTGGCGGCATTCGCGGTGATTATTATATTATTGATTACAAGTTTCGAAGTGGCGATGTACGCGGATTACAGTGTATACGAAGAAGAATATAAAAAGTATGATGTGTTATCTCTTTTGGATATGAAGATGGAAGATGCCATGACTGTGACGGTGGAAATGATGGAGTACCTGCGGGGAAACCGTGAGACGCTGAGTGTTGTGACCACTGTGGATGGAGAAAGACAAGATTTTTTTAACGGGCAGGACCGTCTGCATATGGCGGATGTACAGGGGCTGTTCCTTGGTGGACTCCGCCTGCGGACCGGAGCAGCGGTTATCTTGGCTTTGTGCTTTATGGTACTTATTGCAACGAAGGCAGATTGGCGGAATGTCCTATCGTTCAGTTATTGGATTGCATTCGGGATATTTGCGGTGATTGCGGGGATTCTTGGAATTGCAGTGGCGTATGATTTCTCATCGGTGTTTACCTTGTTTCATGAAATATTTTTTACGAATGATTTGTGGGTATTCAATCCGGCAACGGATTATATGATTCGGATGCTGCCGGAGGGATTGTTTTTCGATATGGTATTACGGGTTGGACTGCTTTTGGGGGCGTGGCTTGTCTTGTTACTTGGTATCAGTATAATTGTGATGAGGAAAAAGAGGTGAATGTGGGTGAAATGTCCATATAGCAAGAAAATAATATTGGATTATGGGAAAGGAAATTAAGCACAACTTATCAATGAATTTAATTATATTAATTTCACTTATCAGATTAAGTATGGTAGGATGAGAGAAGAAAGTGAAAAATGATACATGCAAAAATGAATTACAAAATGATACATGCAAAGGAGAAGCAATATGAGTAATGTAAAGCGTGTTTATGTTGAAAAAAAACCTGATTTCGCTGTACAGGCAAAGGATTTGCGCCATGAGATTAAGCATTATCTTGGTGTACAGGCGGTAACCGGAGTCCGTGTACTGATTCGGTATGATGTAGAAAATGTATCGGATGATACATTTGAAAAGGCCTGTAATGGTGTATTTGCCGAGGCTCCGGTTGATATGCTCTACCGTGAGGCATTTCCAATGAATGAGGGAGCCCATACCTTTTCGGTAGAATCTCTGCCGGGACAGTTTGACCAGAGAGCGGATTCAGCCGAGCAGTGTGTACGGTTTATCAAAGAAGATGAAACCCCGGTTATCAGAACGGCGGCTACCTATGTAATTGAAGGGGCGGTTACCGATGAAGATATGGAGGCAATCAAACATCACTGTATCAATCCGGTCGATTCCCGTGAAACAGGACTGGAGAAACCAGAGACATTGGTGACGGTGTTTGACGAGCCGGCGGATGTGAAGGTTTTTGACGGATTCAAGGAAATGGCAGAGGCTGATTTGAAAGAGCTGTACGATTCCCTCGGGTTGGCGATGACGTTCAAGGACTTTCTCCATATCCAGAAATATTATGGGGATGAAGAGCACAGAGACCCAACGATGACAGAGATTCGTGTGCTTGATACATATTGGTCTGACCACTGCCGTCATACAACATTTTCCACGGAACTGAAGAATGTAAAATTTGACGAGGGTGACTGCAAAGAACCGATTGAGAATACTTACAAACAGTATCTGAAGGATCACAGTGAGATTTTCGCAGGCAGGGAAGATAAGTTTGTCTGCCTCATGGATCTTGCACTGATGGCAATGCGCAAGCTGAAAAGAGAAGGAAAGCTTCAGGATCAGGAAGAGTCTGATGAAATCAATGCATGTAGTATCGTTGTCCCGATTAAAGTGGATGGCGTAGAAGAAGAGTGGCTCATTAACTTTAAGAATGAGACACATAACCATCCGACTGAGATTGAGCCGTTTGGAGGGGCTGCTACCTGTCTTGGCGGCGCTATCCGTGATCCGCTGTCAGGGCGTACTTATGTATATCAGGCAATGCGTGTTACCGGTGCGGCAGACCCGACGGTATCTGTAAAAGATACATTAAAAGGAAAGCTTCCGCAGAAGAAACTGGTTCGCGGTGCGGCGAAGGGTTACAGCTCTTATGGTAATCAGATTGGTCTGGCAACCGGAGCGGTAAAGGAGATTTATCATCCGGATTATGTTGCAAAACGTATGGAGATTGGCGCTGTCATGGGTGCGGCTCCGAGACGGGCTGTCATCCGTGAGACATCGGATCCGGGCGATATTATTATTCTGCTTGGCGGACGTACCGGGCGCGATGGCTGTGGCGGTGCAACCGGTTCCTCCAAGGTGCATACAGAAGAGTCCATCGAAACTTGCGGCGCAGAGGTCCAGAAGGGAAATCCGCCGACAGAACGCAAGATACAGCGTCTGTTCCGCCGCGAGGAAGTAAGTAAACTGATTAAGAAATGTAATGACTTCGGTGCAGGCGGAGTTTCCGTTGCAATCGGAGAACTGGCTGATGGCCTTCGCGTAGATTTGGACAAAGTTCCAAAGAAATATGCCGGGCTGGACGGGACTGAAATCGCAATTTCTGAATCTCAGGAGCGTATGGCAGTCGTAGTAGACCCAAAGGATGTGGCAGAATTCCTTGCGTATGCGGAAGAGGAGAACCTTGAGGCAACAGAGGTTGCCGTTGTTACAGAGTCCCCGAGGCTGGTCCTTGTATGGAGAGGAAATGAAATTGTGAATCTGTCCCGGGCATTTCTGGATACGAACGGCGCACATCAGGAGACGGATGTGGAAGTAGAGATTCCGTCCATGAAGGATTCTGTTTTCACAAGAGACGAAGTGGCTGATGTAAAAGAAAAATGGATGAATACCCTGAGGGACCTGAATGTATGCTCCCAGAAAGGGCTTGTTGAGATGTTTGACGGTTCTATCGGAGCAGGCTCAGTATTTATGCCGCATGGCGGTAAATACCAGATGACTGAGACGCAGACAATGGTGGCGAAAGTTCCGGTTATGAATGGAACAACGGATGCAGTGTCTATGATGAGCTATGGATTTGATCCGTATCTGTCAAGCTGGAGTCCGTATCATGGAGCAATCTATGCGGTGGTTGAGTCGGTGGCTAAGATTGTTGCATCAGGCGGAGATTACAGCAAGATTCGTTTCACGTTCCAGGAATACTTCCGTCGTATGACAGAAGAGCCAAAGAGGTGGAGCCAGCCGTTCGCAGCGCTGCTTGGCGCATATGATGCGCAGCTTGGATTTGGCCTGCCGTCTATCGGAGGAAAGGACAGTATGTCCGGTACATTCCAGGATATTGATGTTCCGCCGACCTTGGTATCCTTTGCGGTAGACATGGCTACAGAAAATGAGGTCATTACGCCGGAGCTGAAAAAGGCAGGAAATAAACTGGTTTGGGTACGTGCAGAGCGCAATGGTTACGATTTGCCGGTATATGCACAGTTGATGGAACAGTATGCCAGATTTGCGGACGATATTCACAGCGGAAAGATTGTGTCTGCCTATGCGCTTGACCGTCATGGAATTATCGCAGCAGTCAGCAAGATGGCGTTCGGTAACGGCATGGGTGTGAAATTGGAGCATAATCTGGATGCAAGAGATGCGTTCGCTCCTGCGTTCGGTGATTTGGTTGCGGAAGTCCCGGCAGATCAGGTCGGGAATTTAAGTGTTACATATACCGTAATCGGTGAAGTGACAGACGAGGCGGCATTTACATATGGCGATACGGTCATTACGCTGAAAGATGCCGAGTCTGCATGGACGGAGCCGCTTGAGAAAGTATTTGCCACCAAATCAGCGGCAAGTAATGATGAGAAGATAGAAGAAAGATTATATCATGCATCTGATGTCCATATCTGTAGCCACAAGATTGGCCAGCCGACGGTATTCATTCCGGTATTTCCGGGAACAAACTGTGAGTATGACAGCGGAAAAGCATTTGAACGCGCCGGTGCGAAGGTCATCACAAAAGTATTCAGGAATCTGGATGCGGAAGGAATCCGTGAATCTGTAAATGAATTTGAAAAAGCAATCGGTCAGGCACAGATGATTATGTTCCCAGGCGGATTCAGTGCAGGTGATGAGCCGGATGGTTCTGCAAAGTTTTTTGCGACTGCATTCCAGAATGCGAAAATCAAGGAGGCAGTAGAAAAACTGCTGAATGAACGGGATGGACTGGCTCTTGGCATCTGTAATGGATTCCAGGCATTGATTAAGCTCGGACTTGTTCCGTATGGTAAGATTGTTGGTCAGACTGACGATTCACCGACACTGACATACAATACTATCGGACGCCATATTTCCAAGATGGTATATACAAAAGTTGTGACAAACAAATCACCATGGCTGCAGGAGGCGATTTTGGGCGGCGTTTATACAAATCCGGCTTCCCACGGCGAGGGGCGTTTCGTTGCGGGTGAAGAGTGGATTGAAAAGCTGTTTGCGAATGGACAGATCGCTACACAGTATTGTAATCCGGAAGGAAATATCAATATGGACGAAGAGTGGAACATCAATGGTTCTTACCGCGCAATCGAGGGCATCACAAGTCCGGACGGACGTGTGCTTGGCAAGATGGCTCACTCCGAGCGACGCGGTGATTCTGTTGCAATCAACATTTATGGAGAGCAGGATTTGAAGATATTTGAGTCCGGTGTGAAGTACTTTAAGTAAATTGTTCTAAATGTTGGAAAAATTTAAAAAAACTGTTGACATTGGGACAACTATAATAGTATAATAGCAAAGCGGGTTGCGGAAAAAAGCAGCCCGCGAGATTTGAAATATGGGATCTTAGCTCAGCTGGGAGAGCATCTGCCTTACAAGCAGAGGGTCACAGGTTCGAGCCCTGTAGGTCCCATGGTATTTCAAAGTGCTTGCAGCGAGGCGGAATAGCTCAGTTGGCTAGAGCACACGGTTCATACCCGTGGTGTCGCTGGTTCAAATCCAGTTTCCGCTACTAGGAAAATTTATTTTCCGGTTTGAAATATGGGATCTTAGCTCAGCTGGGAGAGCATCTGCCTTACAAGCAGAGGGTCACAGGTTCGAGCCCTGTAGGTCCCATGATATTTCAAAAAATAGGAGGAACACCGCCTTTTAAGTCCGAAAGGACATTACCAAGTGCGGCGGTGTGCATCGTACATAAGCGTTAAAAATACCAATGCTAAGTGCGCATAGTGAGGCGGAATAGCTCAGTTGGCTAGAGCACACGGTTCATACCCGTGGTGTCGCTGGTTCAAATCCAGTTTCCGCTACTAAACAAGAGGGGACGGTTTCTTTTGAACCCGAAAGTCAGAATATTCTGAAAATCGAGTGCAAAGGGGACTGTCCCCTTTTATTTTTTTCTTTGACATGATATAATGAGCCTAGCGGCGGTCTGCGCTTGCGCAGAACGCCATTAAGCGAGTGAACACATCGAGACGCTAGTTGAGATGATATAATGTGCGCGAACCATGGTGAAGCGGAGCGGAATCATGGGACTATACTGCGCGTCAGGCAGAGTGCAAAATATACAGAGGAGAAAGATATGAATAAAAAGGTGAACTATATTTTAAGAATCGTACTGGGGTTGTATCTTGCGTTTGTCGGTGGAAAACTGACCAGAGAGATGCTGATGGAACGACCAAGTGATATGGCATTTAAACTTTTTATGGGAGCAGTATTTATTGCAGTTGGTCTTGGGTATGTTATTTGGATTATCAAGTCCATGGCGGCAGAGAAGAAAAAGGAGCAGGAAGAAGAGCGGAAGGCAGAGGCTGCGGAAGCGGCAGAACGTAAGATTAAGCAGAGACGGGAACGGGCAAGAGAACAGTCCAGAACCGCACCTATGCCGTCGCAGAGTGAGATTGTTCAGGGAATGGCAGTCCTGAGAGAAAAAGATATTTCTGAGACAGAAGGATGCGCTGATTCCGAACAGGAAGTGAAACAGGAAAGTGAATTACAGGAAACGGAAACGCAGGACATAAAGGCGCAGGAAGCAGGACTCAAGAGAGTGTGTGCAGGGGAAGATAATGCAGCGTTTGAAGAAGTGCAGAATACAGAGGACGAGGAAGAAGAGACAGATTTTGAGGAGGTATAGCAGATGCGTGTGGGTATGGGATATGACGTACACAAGCTGGTAGAAAACAGGGACTTGATTCTTGGCGGTGTGAAAATACCGTATGAAAAGGGACTGCTCGGGCATTCCGACGCAGATGTATTGCTGCATGCGATTATGGATGCACTGTTGGGAGCGGCGGCGCTTGGCGATATAGGAAAACATTTTCCGGATACAGATGAAACGTACAAGGGGATTTCAAGTATCAGGCTGTTGGAGTATGTGGCGCGGTTGCTCGATGAACATGGATATATCGTGGAAAATGTCGATGCGACAATTATTGCCCAGCGTCCGAAGATGCGTCCGCATATTGATGAGATGCGGAAAAATATTGCAAATGCGCTGAAAGTGGATGTTGCACAGATTAATGTCAAGGCAACGACGGAAGAGGGGCTTGGTTTCACCGGAACCGGAGAGGGAATTTCTTCACAGGCAATCTGTGCACTGGAAAAGATTATGAATTACAGCAGCTATGATGTGGCAATTGAAGGCAGAAGCTGTGCGGGATGTCAGGGCTGCCGGAAAGCCTGATGCAATAGCGGCGGGAGTGGAAAAAGTATGGAACTTCGAAAGCTGGAACAAAATGAAAATGGGAAAACAAGGCCACTGTGGGAGCATGTTTTCAACGAGGATACAAAAGCTTTTTTGGATTATTATTATTTCTTCAAAGCAAGAGATAATGAAATCTATGTGGTGGAGGAGGACGGGAAAATCTGCTCCATGCTACAGTTGAATCCTTATCTGCTTCAGGTGGAGAAATCGCGGTTTACAGGCAATTATATCATTGGTGTCGCAACAGAGCCGGAGTACCGGAAACGAGGATATATGGGGGCGCTGCTGCGGCGGTCCATACAGGAGATGTATGGCAGGGGAGAACTGTTTACCTTTCTGATGCCTGCGGCAGAAGCAATCTATACACCGTATGATTTTCGGTTCGTGTATGACCAGAGGCAGTGTGAACTGCCTGTAAATCCAGAAAATACGGAAGATGCAGACATTTCAAAGCATAGCGATGACAGGGCGGGAATAGCCATGACGGATGCATCCATGGGAGATGCCGGGGAGCTTTCACATTTTTTTCGGGAACATTTTGCGGAGAAATGGCAGGTTTATGCGGTGCGGGATGAGGCATATTATCAGTCTTTGTTGTTCGAACGTCAGAGCGAGAACGGTGGAATTAAGATGATAAGGGATGGGGAGCGGCTTGTAGGCACATTTACCTATTCAGATGAAGGAGGATTGGAAATTCTGGAACCGCTCATGCTGGAGGGGTATGACGAAGTGCTTCGGCAGTGTATATGTAAGATGAATCCTGTCCCGGAAGTTCCGGTGAGGGTGTATGCGTACGGTGCATGGGAAAGTACGAAACCGGGGGATAAAGAAAAGCCAATGATTATGGCGCGCATTCTCCGTCCGGAGAAACTTCTGGCGGAAATGAAGGTGAAGAAAGGGGAGTCTTTGGACTGTACGTTTGCGGTATTGGATTTCCTTCTCCCCCAGAACAGCCGGATATGGAGGGTTCAGGGCGATGGAAGGGAAGACGGTCGGATTCGGGTGCGGGAGACAGAGAATTCGGAAGGAGTGCTTCCCATTGGGGCGCTGACGAGTTTCCTGTTTGGGTACAAGACAATTGAGGAGACGGCGCAGGAAGGGGATGTAATCCTGACGGGACATCTGGCGGCAGAATTGAAGAAAATAGAACCGCTGCAGAATATTTTTTTAAATGAACTTGTCTGACATCGAAGGTTGACAAATTAATACTTTTTGCATAATATATACTATATCGTGAGAAAAGCGAAGAACGAAAAAAGTAGCAATACCGGAAACTGCCAGAGAGAATCTGTCATTGGCTGAGAGCGGATTCAAGCGGAAGCGTTGCGAAGTGCATTCGGGAGCTGATTTTGCGAAAACTGATTTATGTCTGCAAAATAGGTATTGGAAGTATGGATCGGTGAGTAGTGAAGTACGGGTGACGGACGTTATACGTTGATAAGTGAAGGAATCAGAGGATTCTTTTATTAGAGTGGAACCGCGGATATGACTTCGTCTCTTTTTCAGGGACGGAGTTTTTCTTATTATATATTGCTTTAGGGAGGCAGATTATGGGTATCATATCCTATATAAAAGAAGAAATAAATGTAGTGAAGGAGCGGGATCCTGCGATAAAATCAGACATGGAAGTCTTGCTTTATCCAAGTTTCAAAGTTATACTGAGTTACAGGGTGGCGCACAAACTGTATTTAAAAAAACATTTTTTCCTTGCACGGTGGATTTCTCAGCGCGCAGTGCGTAAGACGGGAATTGAGATTCATCCGGGAGCAACCATCGGAAAGGGATTGTTTATTGACCACGGAAGCGGCGTCATTATAGGAGAGACGGCAATTCTTGGAGATAATATCACGCTTTATCAGGGAGTCACACTTGGAGGAACAGGAAAGGAACAGGGAAAACGGCATCCAACGCTGGAGGATAACGTTATGGTCAGTGCCGGTGCAAAGGTCCTGGGTTCCTTTACCATAGGAGAAAACTCAAAAATCGGCGCGGGCTCTGTCGTGCTGGAGGAAGTCCCGCCGAACTGTACCGTTGTGGGAGTCCCGGGAAGAATTGTCCGCAGGGATGACAGAAAAGTCCCGCGGGAAGAACTGGACCAGATACATTTGCCTGACCCGGTGCTGAACGATATTAAGGAATTACAGATTGCAAACTTCCAACTGCATGAGAAATTGGTAGCGATGGAAAAGCGGTTGAAATGCATGACCTGCGCGAATTCGAACTGTTCAAAAGAAGAAAAGATAAGGGAGGAATCAGAAAGTGAAACTGTATAATACAATGTCAAAGAAAAAAGAAGAATTTGTACCGTTGGAGGATGGACACGTTAAAATGTATGTCTGTGGACCAACTGTTTACAACTTTATTCATATTGGAAATGCGAGGCCGATGATTGTGTTTGACACAGTCAGGCGATATTTTGAATATAAAGGGTACGATGTGAATTTTGTTTCGAACTTTACGGATGTCGATGATAAGATTATTAAAAAAGCAATTGAAGAGGGAGTAACTGCCGGTGAGATTTCCAAACGTTATATTGCAGAATGCAAAAAAGATATGGATGGAATGAACATCAAACCGGCAACGAAGAATCCGCTCGCCACAGAGGAAATCGGCGGAATGGTCGATATGATACAGGCGCTGATTGAAAAAGGATACGCATATGAGAAAAACGGAACGGTGTATTACCGCACCCGCCGTTTTAAAGATTATGGAAAGCTTTCACACAAGAATCTGGATGATTTACGCTCCGGAAACCGTTCCCTGCTGGTAAGCGGTGAGGATGAAAAGGAAGATCCATTGGATTTTGTGTTGTGGAAACCGAAAAAAGAGGGAGAACCTGCATGGAAGTCCCCGTGGGGCGAGGGAAGGCCGGGATGGCACATCGAGTGTTCTGAGATGTCAAAAAAATATCTGGGAGAGCAGATTGACATTCATGCCGGCGGGGAGGATTTGGTTTTCCCGCACCATGAAAATGAAATTGCGCAGAGTGAGGCTGCCAACGGAAAAGAATTTACAAAATACTGGCTGCATAATGGGTTTTTAAATATTGATAACCGGAAGATGTCCAAGTCTCTCGGTAATTTCTTTACTGTTCGTGAAATCAGTGAAAAATATGACCTTCAGGTACTGCGTTTCTTTATGTTGAGCGCACACTACAGAAGTCCCCTGAATTTTAGCGCTGACCTGATGGAGGCTGCAAAGAGTGGGCTGGAGCGTATTTTAACGGCAGCAGATAATCTTCAGTTCCTGCTTGGAAATGCAAAAACGGAAACGATGACAGATGGGGAAAGAGATGTATTTGCAAAATCACAGGAATTTGTGGACAGCTTTGAAAAGGCAATGGATGATGATTTCAATACGGCGGACGCAATTGCGGCAGTATTTGATTTGGTAAAATATGCAAATACAACGGCAAACGGAGAAAGCTCCAAGGAATATTTACAGGGCATCTATGATTTGATTGTAAAGCTGACAGATGTGCTCGGAATTGTTGTGGAGAAAAAGACAGAACTTCTGGACGGGGATATTGACGCATTGATTCAGGAAAGACAGAATGCGAGAAAGGAACGGAATTTCGCGAGGGCAGATGAAATCCGGGACGAACTTCTGGCAAAGGGAATCATTTTGGAAGACACAAGAGAAGGAGTAAAATGGAAGAGAGCATAACAAAGGATTTTCGGGATTATATCGAAACTGTGCTTGAATTAAAAGAGGTGGATGCGAATCAATATTCACCTCTTGTTTTAGCGTATATCGGAGATTGCGTCTATGATTTGATTATCAAAAGCATGGTGATTCATAAAGGAAATAAACAGGTAAATAAACTTCATGAGGAGACAAGCCATCTTGTACAGGCATCGGCACAGTCATTGATGATGCGCACAATGCAGCAGCATCTCGACGGGCAGGAACATGCAGTGTACCGCCGCGGCAGAAACGCGAAATCAGTATCTCCGGCGAAGAACCAGTCTATTACAGATTACCGGAGGGCAACCGGGTTCGAGGCGTTGATAGGGTATTTGTATCTGGAGCGGAGATATGAACGGCTGATGGAACTTGTGAAAATCGGACTGGACAGTCTGGAGGATGCGGGAAAGATGCCGCAGCGGACTACGTATATCGGAGATGAAGGAGAGAAAAATGTCGGAAAGATTTGAAAATATGGCAGGGAAAGATAACAGAGAGCACACGCTTGTGATAGAGGGAAGAAATGCAGTTTTAGAGGCATTTCGTTCCGGTAAGCCAATCGATAAGGTGTTCGTATTGGATGGCTGTCAGGATGGCCCGGTCCGCACCATTATAAGAGAAGCGAAAAAACACGATACAATTCTTAATTTTGTCGGGAAGGACCGTTTGAATCAGATATCCACAACCGGAAAACATCAGGGAGTCATTGCATATGCGGCGGCTTATGAGTACTCACAGGTTGAGGATATGCTGAAACTCGCGGAGGAAAGAGGGGAAGCTCCATTTTTGATTCTGCTGGACAATATTGAAGACCCGCATAATCTGGGAGCCATCATTCGTACTGCCAATCTTGCAGGGGCGCACGGTGTGATTATTCCAAAGAGAAGGGCTGTGGGGCTGACAGCTACCGTCGCTAAGACTTCAGCAGGGGCGCTGAACTATACACCGGTTGCGAAAGTGACGAATCTGGCAAAGACAATGGATGAGCTCAAGGAAAAGGGGCTGTGGTTTGTGTGTGCGGATATGGGCGGAGAATCCATGTACCGCCTCAACCTGAAGGGACCAATCGGACTTGTGGTAGGGAATGAAGGAGAAGGAGTCGGGCGTCTTGTGAAAGAAAAATGCGACTTTATCGCAGGTATTCCGATGAAAGGTGAGATTGATTCTTTGAACGCATCTGTAGCTGCCGGCGTGCTGGCTTATGAGATTGTGCGGCAGAGAATGGGTTAATCATTAGGATAATGTACCCTCGGTGGCCAAAGGGCGTGCTGCCTCTTGCACACTGAGGGAATCATTATAGGTTTGCTTTATTCCCGCCCTCTTGGGGAGTTTCAAATTCGATGCTCCGTTGCCTGCGGCGGGGGATTTGACTTAGACAATGTAAAAGGCAGAGGTATTTTCAATGGGAGTATATGATACAATTCCGGACGAGCAGTTGATTCGGAAGCTGAGAGACGGAGAAACAGAAGTGATGGATTATCTGATGGTAAAATATAAATCCATGGTGCGGAAAAAAGCGAGAGCGATGTATTTGATTGGCGGAGAGAATGATGATTTGATCCAGGAGGGAATGATTGGGCTGATGAAAGCTGCACGGGACTATGACCTTGCGCAAAATCAATCCTTTTCCAGTTTCGCTGAGCTATGTGTGTCACGGCAGATGTACTCAGCTATCGAGGCATCCAGGCGGAAAAAGCATATTCCGCTGAATTCGTATGTGTCACTTTATGATGAACGGGAAAGCGGAGATGAAAAAAACCTTCCTTTGATTGATACGATTGAGCCGGTGATTGAAAATAATCCGGAGGTGCTTTATTTTGGAAAGGAGTATACAGAGGCGTTTTACGAGAAACTCAAAGAGAATCTGAGTGATTTGGAAAGGCATGTCCTGTATCTTCACCTCATGGGAACTAATTACCGCGATATAGCAGAATTGTTGGAAAAAAAGCCGAAGACAATTGATAATGCGCTTCAAAGAATCCGCAACAAAGCGGAAAAGTTATTAAAACAGACATAAAAAGCTGCCTAGCGGACTTGAACCGCCGACCTCCGCCTTACCAAGGCGACGCTCTACCTACTGAGCCAAGGCAGCGTAGCGTTGTGTGAGTCACACAACGCTATTACTATACAATAGGACAGGCGTGTTTGTCAATTCTTTTTTTGAATTATTGCGTTTCGGGAGTAACAGTTCAGCCGGAGGGCTGAACTGTTACTATCGGGAGGATGCCGGCGGACTGTAACTGTCAGAGTCCAGAATGATAGTGAATGGGCCGTCATTGACAAGGCTGACTTTCATTTCCGCACCAAAACTTCCGGTTTCTACAATTGGAACCTGTTCCCTGCATCTTGCAATAATGTACTCGTATAATGCATTTGCCTTATCCGGTGCGCCGGCTTCAATAAAACTTGGTCGGTTTCCCTTTTTACAATTTGCATAAAGCGTAAACTGAGAAATCAAAAGCAAAGAGCCGTTTACATCCGCAAGGGAAAGGTTCGTCTTTCCATTTTCATCCTCAAAGATACGCAGACCAATCATTTTCCGGATCAACTGATCAGCAATTGTCTCATTGTCCGTGTCGGCAACTCCGATTAATACCATATAACCCTTTCCAATCTGCCCGATAATCCGATTCTCTACAGATACAGAGGATTCTGTGACACGTTGTATTACGAATTTCATATATAGATTCTCCTTTGTTCATATCTAACTGTTCAGATACATATGGCGGATACGCCACACCGAGGAAATGCTCAGCATTTTCGGGGTTGGCTCTGAACAGTTACGTTAATATTAAATAAGATATCCAGATCCGTTAGGATACCATTTTTATTTTAGCTGTTTTTCTGGCAAAAGTCCACAAAAAAGCAACGATTTGTTGCGATAATATTGTGTGGTATGGGAGAAAGGAATAATCTAATGGTATGTAGCATTGGTGGGTGTATTTTGGAAAGGGATATAGTTTGAGGAGGGTATATGGATAATTTACAAAAAGAGGAACTGGTACAGTTAAGGGATGCGCTAAGTGCACTGATGGGGGTTGTGCAAAACGGATCCTGTCTGGAGATTCCGTATTTCTATCGTTTTCTGGATTTTATGAAAAACAATATTGAAATTTGCCTGTATACGCCGGCAGACAGAATCGAGAAAGAGGAGATGATGGAGTTGCTGGATGAAGTGCTGTATCGGGATTGGAGTGCGGCAAATGATGCCCAATTGGGGATTGCGTCTTTTGATATGTTAGCGGAGAAAACCACGGACAGACCGGAAATCTGTGTGAAGTATTTGGAGTTGGTAACGGAAATCGACCGGTATTTTGGAAAAGAAAAATCAGGCAGCAAATTTACCTGGAAATGGGTGTATAATGAGTAAAACAAAAAGGAATGCAGGAGAGGCAGGAAAAATATACGGTGAAAGAACAGGGGGTGACGGCAGTAGACCATGCGGCAATTCTCGTGCAGGCATTGCGGATTCTGCAAGATAGACTTTCTTGAAAAATCCTTGCTGTCATATGTAATTTATGATAAGATAATTGGCAGAACTTTACGATTTGAGGAGGCAATCATGGAAAACGAGACTGTTTCAAAGAATTTTATTGAACAGGAAATAGATAAGGATTTGGCGGAGGGGGTATACAATCACGTGTGCACAAGATTCCCGCCGGAACCGAATGGGTATCTGCATATAGGACATGCAAAGTCAATTCTTCTGAATTATGGGATTTCCCGGAAGTATCACGGAGAGTTCCATATGCGGTTTGACGATACCAACCCGACAAAGGAGAAGATGGAGTTTGTCGATTCTATCAAAGAAGATATCAAGTGGCTCGGTGCAGACTGGAAAGACCATCTGTATTTTGCATCAGACTATTTTGACCAGATGTATGCTTGTGCGGTGAAACTTATCCAGAAAGGAAAGGCATATGTCTGTGACCTGTCAGCAGAAGAAATCCGCAGCTATCGGGGCACACTGACGGAGGCTGGTAAGGAAAGCCCATACCGCAGCCGCAGTGCGGAGGAGAACCTGAAGTTATTTGAAGAGATGCGTGACGGAAAATATCAGGACGGGGAGAAGGTTCTCCGTGCAAAGATTGACATGGCATCCCCAAATATCAATATGCGTGACCCGGTTATTTACCGTGTGGCGCATATGACTCACCACAACACAGGAGATAAGTGGTGTATCTATCCGATGTATGATTTTGCACATCCGATTGAGGATGCAATCGAGGGAATCACACATTCTATCTGTACATTGGAATTTGAAGACCACAGACCGTTGTATGACTGGGTTGTACGGGAATGTGAATTTGCAAATCCGCCTCGGCAGATTGAATTTGCAAAACTTTACCTGACTAATGTAGTAACCGGAAAGCGTTACATCAAGAAACTGGTAGAGGATAGGATTGTAGACGGATGGGATGACCCGCGCCTTGTCTCGATTGCGGCGCTCAGGAGAAGAGGATTCACACCGGAATCAATTAAGATGTTTATTGAGATGTGCGGGGTATCCAAAGCGCAGAGTTCTGTGGACTACGCAATGCTTGAATATTGCATCCGCGAAGATTTGAAGATGAAGAAAGCACGTATGATGGCGGTGCTTCATCCCATCAGGCTGGTGATTGACAATTATCCGGAAAATCAGGTGGAATATCTGGACGTGCCGAATAATCTGGAAAATGGAGAGCTTGGGACAAGAAAAGTGCCGTTCTGTAAAGAACTGTATATTGAGCGGGAAGATTTTATGGAGGAACCGCCGAAAAAATATTTCCGACTGTTCCCGGACAATGAAGTACGTCTGATGTCCGCATATTTTGTAAAATGTGTTGGATATGAGAAGGACGAAGATGGAAATGTAACAGTCGTGCACTGTACTTATGACCCGGAGACAAAGAGCGGCAGTGGTTTTACTGGAAGAAAGGTAAAAGGAACAATTCACTGGGTTGCGGCACCTACTGCACAGAAGGCGGAGGTCAGGCTGTACGAGAATCTGGTAGACGAAGAAAAGGGCATATATAATAAAGAAGACGGCTCTTTGAACCTGAATCCGAATTCATTGACAGTCCTGAAAGAATGCTATGTTGAGCCAAGTTTCACAGAAGCGGAAACGTATGACAGTTTCCAGTTCGTGAGAACCGGATATTTCTGTATTGATGCAAAGGACTCCAGACCGGATGCACTGGTATTTAACCGGATTGTATCTTTGAAGAGTTCGTTCAAGCTACCAAAAAAGTAAGTCAGTTACGAGATGAACGAATTAACAATCAATTTGCAGCAGCAATCAGGGACTCCGCTGTATGAACAGATTTATTCATATATTAAAAGTGATATACAGGGCGGACATCTGAAAAGCGGTGAAAAACTACCATCGACGAGGGCACTCTGTAAGTATCTGGAGGTCAGCCGGAGCACGGTTGAACTTGCTTATGAGCAGTTGCTTTCCGAAGGATATGTGGAGGCAGTGCCGTATCGTGGTTATTTTGTGGCAGAGATTAACGGACTGTATCAGTTGGATACACAGAGCCATGAATGCAGTGAAAAGACGGAGCAGGAGAAAAAAACATTCCGATATGATTTTACGCCAAATGGAGTGGATCTGAACAGTTTCCCCTATAATACATGGAGGAAACTGGCGAAGGAATGCCTTGTGGATGACCGGGCGGAGTTGTTCCGTCTCGGAAATCCACAGGGAGAGCCGGGGCTGCGCGATGCAATCTGTAGTTATCTCCATCAGGCGCGGGGCGTAAATTGTTCGCCGGAACAGATTATTGTCGGGGCCGGAAATGATTATCTGTTGATGCTGCTGACAACCGTACTTGGGACAGAGCACAGGATTGCATTTGAAAACCCGACATATAAAAGAGAATATCAGTTGTTTTGCAACATGTCGTATGAGGTGTGTACTGTAGATATGGATTCCCGTGGAATGAGTGTGTCGGGTCTGGAAAAGTCCGGCGCAGACATTGCGTTTGTGATGCCGTCCCATCAGTATCCGCTTGGTATTGTAATGCCGGTTACGCGCAGGCAGGAAATACTGAAATGGGCGAATCAGGCAGAGGAACGTTATATTATAGAAGATGATTATGACAGCGAGTTCCGTTATAAGGGAAAACCGATTCCGGCTTTGCAGGGGTATGATAGGAATGGAAAAGTGATATATATCGGAACGTTTTCCAAATCTATCGCACCGGCAATCCGAATCAGCTATATTGTGCTGCCCAGACCGCTTTTGGATATGTATCGGGAAAAGAGCAGCTTTCTGAACTCTACAGTATCGAAAGTGGACCAGATGATTTTGCAACGGTTCATCAAGGAGGGGTATTATGAGCGCCACCTCAATAAGACGAGGGCACTATATAAGAACAGACACGATGTACTGCTAGGAAATCTCAAAGGGTTAAAACAGATGTTTGACATTTCGGGTGAGCACGCAGGCGTCCATCTGCTGCTGCACTGTAGGAAAGAGATATCGGAGACGGAGTTAATCAGACGGGCGGAAGAAAAAGACGTGAAGGTATATGGTCTTTCGGAATATTATGTTGAGCCACAGACTGAGACGGGGGCGACGATTCTGCTTGGATATGCGAATATGAATGAAAAAAAGATATGTGAAGCGCTTGAGATCCTGCGCGGAGTGTGGATGGAATAAGCAGTATAAGTCAAAGACCCCGCTGCAGTCACCAAATATCCATGCAAGCATAGCTGCGTGGCTCGTTGCCTGCGGGAATAAACATACCCTTTGTCTGCTGAAGGTAAAAAACGTAGATAAACAGAATCGGTTCAAAATTCTGCTTATCTACGTTTTTCATTGTATTTCATTGTATTTCATAATTACTGTATATTATTTGGTTTCTCTCTGGATTCGGTATCGGCAGCCGTGTTGACGGCATTATCTGTGGTATCGGACGCTGTTTCAGTTCCCTCCGGCTCATTTTTCTTCAGCGGGACATATTCCCGGTTTTTGACAGGCTGTAAGTCCATGTCTAAATCATCCTCTGCAAAATCGTCATCATCCAAATCAAAGTTTCCGTCATCTTTTTTCTTAAAGAACAGGATTGCCAGTCCAATGACGGTTCCTGTGGCAGCTAAACCTGCAAGTAATTTCCAAAACTTCTTCAATGTATAACACTCCTTTCAATAGGGGAATAAAATCAAATCTATTATATTCTAATACTTTTTTAAGGAAAATACAATTGTTTTGAAATAATTTATGAAATGTGGTAGACTGTTATAACGTAACAGCAAAGTCGGATGTAAATGAGAGATGCAGATAGGAGGCGGGGCAGTGTCGATTCAAAATAAAGCAGCAAAGAAAGCAAAAAAAGGAATATTGAGTGTCGTGTTTAGCCGGACAGCGCTGATTGCCCTGCTGATTTTGCTGCAGGTTGGTGTGATATTCGGCCTTTCAACGATTCTCTCGGAATATGCGGTATATATATATGTAATTGAGATGCTGGCACAGGCAATTGTTATTATTTATATTATCAATGAAAAAACAAGTCCGGAATTCATGTGTACGTGGATGCTGTTAATCCTGATTTTCCCGGTATTTGGCTGCCTGTTTTATATTTATGTGAAATTGGAACTTGGGACAAGAATGTTCGGAAAGCGTCTTGCGGATGTCCAGATTGAGACATGGCCATATATGAAACAGAGAAAGCAAGTGATTGAGGAACTGAGGGTGAGTAAAGCGGCAAATGCAAATCTGGCACAATACATGGTGCGGCAACTGCATTATCCGACTTACCGCAATACAAAAGCAATGTATTTTAGCTGTGGGGAGGAAAAATTTCCGGAGCTGATTGCGCAATTGAAAAAAGCGGAGAAGTTTATCTTTCTGGAATATTTCATTGTGGCAGAAGGCTATATGTGGGATACGATTCTGGAAATATTGAAACAGAAAGCAGCGGATGGCGTGGAAGTCCGGTTCATGTATGACGGAATGTGCAGTATTTCGCGGCTTCCATATAATTATCCGAGAGAAATACAAAAGTATGGGATTCAGTGTAAGATGTTCAGTCCAATCCGGCCAGTGTTATCTACAACGCAGAATAACCGTGACCATCGGAAAATTTGTGTAATTGACGGAAAAGTGGGCTTTACCGGAGGTATCAACCTGGCAGATGAATATATCAATCAGAAAGAGCGGTTTGGATACTGGAAAGATACGGCGGTGATGCTCGAGGGCGATGCGGTACAGAGCCTGACAATGATATTTCTCCAGACTTGGAATGCAACAGAATTACGCCCGGAATCTTACGAAAATTATCTGACGGAGATGTCTGGCAGCCTCCGAAGAGAGCTTGGATATATGATTCCTTATGCCGACAGTCCATATGACCACGAGAATGTCGGTGAAGAGGTGTACTGCCACATTTTAAATCACGCGAAAAAATATGTACATATTATGACGCCGTATCTGATACTGGACAGGGAAATGCTGGATGCACTCTGCCGGGCGGCAAAAAGTGGAATTGACGTTAAAATCATTATGCCGCATATTCCGGATAAATGGTATGCATTTGCAGTTGCAAAGACATACTATAAAGAACTGATTGAAGCCGGGGTAAAAATATACGAGTTCCTGCCGGGATTCGTACATGCGAAGATATTTGTATCCGATGATGATACGGCGACAGTCGGAACAATCAATCTGGACTACCGGAGTCTGTATCTGCATTTTGAATGTGGTGTGTTTATCTACAATAATCCTGCCGTGCGGGATGTAGAGCAGGATTATCAGAATACGCTGAAAAAGTGTCATCGCATTTCAATTGCGGATGTAAAGAAAATCAATCCGTTTATGATGCTTTGCGGACGGGTTCTCAGGCTGATTGCACCGTTGATGTAAAAGAAGTAAAAAGACTAGCTATTTATGGAGTGATTTGTTATAATAAACGCAAATGAAAGAAGGCAAGTGATTAGTGATGAAATGATGCAGGGTTTTATCACTAATTCTATTTGAGGGATAAACGGGCAACCGGCAGGACATGCATTTTAAAGGAACATAAGAGGTATACATGAAAGCAGTTATTTATAATGGAAAGTCAGTGGAGTATAGAGAAGATTTTCCAAAACCGGAATGGAGAGCTGGATACAGCCTGATTCGGATTCTCCGTGCTGCGGTGTGCAGTACAGATAAAGAGGTCCGGAAAGGGTACCGGCCGCATTTTAGCGGCGTAATGGGGCATGAATTTATAGGTGTGGTGGAACAGTCCTGCCGGAAGGAGCTGATTGGCAAGACAGTTGTCGGCGAATTGAACGAAGGATGCGGACATTGTCTTTACTGCAAAACCGGGCGGGAGAAACATTGCCCGGAGCGTAAAGTAATCGGAATGGAAGGAAGAAACGGATGTTTTGCAGAGTATATGCTCCTTGCGGATCGTTTGGTGCACCCGGTTCCGGACGGACTTCCGATTGAGACTGCAATTTATACGGAGCCGTTGGCAGCAGCACTGGAGATTCCGGCTCAGGTACACATCAATCCGGAGAAGAATGTGGCAGTGATAGGGGACGGGCGGCTCGCATATATGATTGCGCAGGTGCTTTCACTCAATGGATGTGATTTGACCATTATCGGAAAACATATGGAAAAACTCACACAATTTCAGACTTGCGGTAAAATCCAATTGCTGGAATCCATTCAAAAATATCCGCCGGTTGATGAGACATATGAGATTGTGGTGGATGCAACCGGCTCGCCGGAGGGGATTGAACTTGCAAACCGTCTGGTCCGCAGAAGAGGGACTGTCGTGCTGAAAAGCACTTATGCGCAGAAGGCGGCACTGGACATGAGTCAGTTTGTAGTGAATGAAATTACAATCGTCGGCAGCCGATGCGGCCCGTTTGAACCGGCGTTGAATCTTCTGTCGAGGGGATTGGTGAAACTGCCGGAGATTGAGTGGCATTCGCTGGATGCGTATGAACAGGCATTTTCCTCAAGGGCGTTCAAGGCGGGATTCCGGATATCGTAATCATTTATAATAGCAAGGCAGGAGGGACTGCTTTACTATAAATAAGTTACACCAATAAATAAAAGGAGGACGTAGAATGAAAAAGTTATTGAGTATCTTATTATGCGCAGTAATGACAGCATCTTTGCTTGTTGGATGCGGCGGTTCGGGAAAAGCGGACAGCTCAGACGACACAGGTAAGGACAGCGGAAAGGAAAGCGGACTGAAGATTGCAATCGTAAGTTCCCCATCCGGAGTTGACGACGGTTCTTTTAACCAGAACAACTACGAGGGAATCCAGTCATTTATCAAAGAGAACCCTGATGCGACTGTGACACCGGTCAAAGAGGAGACTGGTGATACTGCAGCAGCAGTTCAGGCTGTAGCAGATATCGTAGCAGACTATGATGTAATCGTTTGCTGTGGATTCCAGTTTGCAGGAATCGGAACAATTGCAGAAGAGAACCCGGATGTAGATTTCATTCTGGTAGATTCATATCCGACTAACGCTGATGGTGAAGAGGCAGAATATGACAACATTTATGCTATGCAGTTCAAAGAGCAGGAGAGTGGTTTCTGCGCTGGTATCGCAGCGGCTCTTGAGACAAAGACCGGCAAGGTCGCAGTTGTGAACGGTATTGCTTACCCGTCGAATGTAAACTACCAGTATGGATTTATGTCAGGTGTAAACTATGCAGTTAAGAACTATGGCGCAACCGCAGAAATCGTGGAGCTTCCATCTTATGCGGGAACTGATGTTACCGGAGCAAATGTCGGAGGGAACTATGTCGGGACATTCTCTGATGAGGCAACCGGAAAGGTAGTAGGTAAAGCGCTGATTGACGAAGGTGCTGATGTAATCTTTGTTGCGGCAGGTGCATCAGGAAATGGTGTATTCACAGCAGCAAAAGAAGCAAAAGACGTATTTGTAATCGGATGTGATACAGACCAGTACGATGACGGTGTGAATGGTGACAGCAATATTATGCTCACGTCTGCATTGAAGATTATGGATATGAACGTAGAGCTGCAGTTGAACAATGTCAAAGAAGGCAAGTTCAAAGGTGGGAACGCTCTGCTTGGCGCAGATACAGATTCCACAGGATATGTAAGTGAAGAAGGAAGATGCCAGCTTTCAGACGATACAATCTCTAAGATTGACGAGGCGTTCGCAAAAGTGAAAACCGGAGACATTGTTCCGGCAGCAAACTTCAACGATATGACACCGGACGATTTTACAGGTCTGTAAAAAGAACAGCGTAACAGTTTAGCCTTCCGGCAGGACTGTTACGCATCCTGCCATTTTGAATCGCCTTTGGCGATGGGCAGGATGCATTCAAATCAAAACGTGCATCCTCGTACTCAATCAGTGTTATGATTGAGTACGGGCTGAACTGTAACAGAACAGGTGCTGTACAGTCATTGCACAAAGACAATGCATGAGAGGGGCGCATTCCCCTCTCAATTCAGGCACAGAAGGTGTCACAGCCTTTTGTGCTTTTTCCAGAATGGAGCAAAAGGAGGAACGGACTATGGCGGACTACATAGTGGAGATGAAACATATTACAAAGCGTTTTCCGGGGATTGTAGCGAATGATGATATCACGCTTCAGATAAAAAAGGGTGAAATCTATGCTATTCTCGGAGAAAACGGGGCTGGAAAGTCTACGCTTATGAGTATGCTGTTTGGCATGTATGAGCCGGATGAGGGAGAGATTTTTGTTCGTGGAAAAAAAGAAACAATCAGTTCTCCGAGGTATGCTACTAAGCTGAACATTGGTATGGTACACCAGCATTTTAAACTGGTGTCAAATTACACAATTGCAGAGAATATTATTATGGGGATTGAGCCTGAGAAGAGATTTCTTGGATTATTTCCGTACGTGGATATAAAAAGTGCAAATGAGAAGATTGCTGCACTTTCCAGACAATATGGTCTGGAAGTCGATCCGACCAGAGTAATTTCTGAAATTAATGTATCCATTCAGCAGCGTGTCGAGATTTTGAAAATGTTGTACAGAGAAGCGGAAATTCTGATTTTCGATGAGCCTACAGCAGTGCTCACACCACAGGAAATTGAATTCCTGCTGGAAATTATCAAAGGGTTGCGTGACGGAGGCAAGACAATCATTCTGATTACACATAAGCTGGAAGAGATTAAGAAGGTCGCAGACCGTTGCGCGATTCTTCGCCGCGGTAAGCTGATTGATATTATGGATGTCGCATCCACAAGTACGAAAGAGATGGCGAATAAGATGGTCGGGCGTGAAGTCTCATTTACAACAGAGAAGAAGCCGGCACAATATAAAGATGTGATTCTGGATGTGCAGAATCTGACTGTAACCAATGAAGATAAGTTTGAAGTGGTAAAGGATGTTTCCTTTTCCATCCGCGGCGGAGAGATTTTTGCGATTGCCGGTGTGTCCGGCAACGGTCAGGTAGAGATTGCAGATGCAATTGCCGGGCTGTCGAAGGCGCATAAGGGAAAGATCCTTCTGAACGGAACAGATATCACAGAATATTCCATAAGGAAACGTACGATGGAAGGAATCTCTTATATCCCGGAAGACCGGCAGTCATATGGTCTTGTGCTGGACTTTACGCTGAAAGATAATCTGGCGCTGAAAAATTATTATAAAGAACCGTTCTCCCGCAAAGGAATTCTGAATCCAAAAGAATTCGAGACATACGGTGAGAGACTGATTGAGAACTATGATGTGCGAAGCGGTCAGGGAAATAAGACACAGGTGCGTTCGATGAGCGGCGGTAATCAGCAGAAAGCCATTATTGCAAGGGAGATAGAGCAGGATACGCCTCTTATGATTTTTGTGCAGCCGACGAGAGGGCTGGATATCGGGGCAATTGAGAATATCCACCGTCAGATTGTTGCCGAACGGGATAAGGGGAAGGCGATTCTTCTGATTTCTCTGGAACTGGATGAAATTATGAATCTGGCGGATACGATTGGTGTTATCTATAACGGACAGATTCAGAAGATTGCGGATGCAAAGAGTTTGGGAACAAAGGAAGTAGGAGAGTTCATGATGGGCGTAAAAGCGGTCCATGGCTCAGAAGAAGGTACCGGGGAGGTGAAAGACTGATGAAGAAAAACAAGAGAAAGAATCCGGCAGGGAGACTGTTTGTAAAACTGCTCGGAAATGAACGCTATCAGGTTATTTCTATTCCGATATTTGCAATTTTAATCAGTTTGGTTGTCGGCGCGGTTGTGATTGGCATCCTTGGAAAAAATCCGGTTTCTGCATATGGAAATCTGCTGCAGGGTTCAGGACTGGTTCCGAAAGCAAAATATGCCGGAGGAAAAAGTATGCTGACAGATTTCTTCAGCTTTATGGATTACTGGACTCCAATGATTTTTGCGTCCCTTGCAGTTGCAGTTGCATTGAAGGCAGGGTTGTTTAATATCGGTGTGTCCGGTCAGATGCTCGCGGCAGGATTTGTCACAACCGTGATCGTCGGCTACAGCACACTGGGCGCCCCGGTTGCAAAACCACTTGCAATTTTGATTGCCGCGGTAACGGGGGCGTTAGTTGGAGGACTGATTGGATTCCTGAAATATAGATTCAACATCAACGAGGTCGTTTCTTCGATTATGTTGAATTACATTGCGGAGTACATTATTGCATTTTTCATCAATACAAGGTTCGTAGATCCGGTATCCCGTCAATCAAAAGCAGTCAGTGATGCCTCAAGACTGACATTGCCCGGTGTGAAAATCGGAGGGCTGAAAATGGATATTCCGCTTGGCATCATTCTGGCAGTGATTGCTGCGCTGGCCATTAAGTTTATTTTTGATAAAACGGTACTTGGTTATGAATTGAAGGCGGTTGGTGCAAACCGGAATGCATCTCGTTATGCCGGGATTAATGTCGGAAAGAATATGGTGCTTTCTATGGTGATTTCGGGTGCGCTAGCCGGTCTTGCAGGGGCAACATATTACCTTGGATATTATGCATCTATCCAGCCGAGGGTTCTTTCGAGTACCGGATTTGATGCCATTGCAGTTTCTATTCTTGGAAATTCAAACCCGATAGGGATTCTCTGTTCCTCGTTCCTGATTAATATTATCAACAAGGGAAGTACCTACATGAGTTCCACGGCGGGGCTGGATGCAGAGATTGCATCGGTTATCACCGGACTGATTCTTCTCTTTGCGGCTTGTGGTGAGTACATTAAATATCAGGTGAAGAAAACAAAGGATAAAATGGAAGATGAGAGGAGGAATGCCGCATGAATAATGTAATTATCGATGGGCTATCATTTGCGTTGCCATTGTTTATCATGGCAATCGGCGGAATCTACAGCGAGCGCAGCGGCGTTACCAACCTCGCGCTGGAAGGCCTGCAGGGGATGGGAGCTTTTGTAGGAGCACTTGTGGCATATGTGCTGATGCGAAGTATGGGCACAAATTCTCAGGTTCCGTATTATATGGCAATGTTGTTTGCGATAATCGGAGGAATGGTGTATTCTCTCCTGCATGCATTGCTCTGTGTCAAGTTTAAGGCAAATCAGGTAATCAGCGGTGTCGTGATCAATATCCTTGCAATGGCACTGACAACTTTTATGACGAAGGCTATCAATCGCTCCGTGTTCGGAGCACCGTCCGATAAGTTTGAGCTAGGGGTATCGGTCCGTTGGACCGTGCCCGGACTTTCAAAGATACCGGTGCTTGGCGCGGTGTTTACAAACATTTATCCGTTTGAAGTTGTAATTGTAGTGATTGCATTTATTGCATGGTATCTGCTTTACAAGACAAAGTTTGGCATGCATGTCCGTGCCTGCGGGGACAATCCACATGCAGTTGATGCAGCCGGAATTGATGTGGCAAAAGTTCGAGTGAAGGCGGTTATGATGTCGGGGGCATTATCCGGGCTTGCCGGAATTTCTTTCGCATATTCCATTTCTGCGAAGTTTTCTTCCGGTATTTATGTTGGATACGGATACCTTGCGATTGCCGGATTGATTTTCGGGAACTGGAAAATTCTTCCAACATTAGGCGCCTGTCTTCTGTTTGGTTTTGCAAAATCAGGCGGATACCAGATTGTACAGAACCTCGGAATGCCGAGCAGTTACTCTGACCTTGTTATGATTCTGCCTTATGTTGTGACGTTGTTGCTGCTGATGTTCTTCTCAAAGCACAATCAGGCACCGCGCGCATTAGGAGAAATTTACGATAAGGGAAAACGGTAAAACAGATTCATTAATCGGATAATACTGGCAGGAACCGGCATTGTGGAAAGAAGAAAACGAAAAATGCGCGGAAAATTAGGAAAAAGGATTTTACATTATGATAAATTTATAGTATAATTCTTAAGGTGGTTCATTGATAAGAACTGCTAATAAGAATTTAAAAGTGTAAATACGCAGGAGGATTTGATATGGTTAAAGCAGTAGTTGGAGCGAACTGGGGCGATGAAGGTAAAGGGAAGATTACCGATATGCTCGGAAAAGAAGCGGATATCATCGTCCGTTTTCAGGGAGGGGCTAATGCAGGACATACAATCGTAAATGATTATGGAAAGTTTGCGCTGCATACTCTGCCTTCGGGTGTGTTTTATAGTCATACAACAAGTATTATCGGTAATGGAGTAGCGCTGGACATTCCAAGACTGTTTGATGAGATTCAGTCAGTAGTAGAGAAAGGTGTTCCGGCACCAAAGATTCTTGTGTCTGACCGTGCTCAGATTGTGATGTCCTATCACAAATTATTCGATGCATATGAGGAAGAGAGACTGGCTGGAAAATCATTTGGTTCCACAAAGTCGGGAATTGCACCATTTTATTCTGACAAGTATGCAAAAATCGGATTTCAGGTCAGCGAGCTGTTTGATGATGATTTGTTAAAGGAGAAGGTTGTCCGTATTGCGGAGCAGAAGAATGTCCTTCTGGAGCACCTGTATCATAAACCACTGTTAAATCCTGATGATTTATATAAGGAACTGAAAGAATACAAAGAGAAGGTTGCGCCATATGTATGCAATGTATCTCTGTTCCTTTACAATGCATTAAAAGAGGGAAAGAATGTCCTGCTGGAGGGACAGCTTGGTTCGCTGAAAGATCCGGACCACGGAATTTATCCAATGGTAACATCTTCTTCGACGCTGGCAGCTTACGGTGCAATTGGAGCAGGAATTCCGCCGTATGAGATTAAGCAGATTATTACTGTATGTAAGGCATACTCCAGTGCAGTCGGCGCAGGCGCATTTGTCAGTGAGATTTTCGGGGATGAGGCAGATGAATTGAGAAGACGCGGTGGAGACGGCGGAGAGTTCGGCGCAACAACAGGGCGTCCGAGACGTATGGGATGGTTCGACTGTGTTGCTTCCAAATATGGATGCAGAATGCAGGGAACAACAGACGTAGCGTTTACAGTGCTTGATGTATTGGGATATCTGGATGAGATTCCGGTATGTGTAGGATATGAGATTAATGGAGAAGTTACAACGGAATTCCCCGTTACGCACTTGCTTGAGAAGGCGAAACCGGTATATAAGACATTGCCGGGATGGAAATGCGATATCCGCGGAATCAAGACATACGAAGAACTTCCGGAAAACTGCCGTAAATATATTGAATTTGTTGAAGAGCAGATTGGCTACCCGATTACTATGATTAGTAACGGACCGGGCAGAGATGATATTATTTACAGACATAAATAAAATGCCATTTCTGACAGATTGAGTCAGGCGTGCAAAAGGAAAGACACGGAACAGGGTAGAGTGTTCCGTGTCTTTTCTGCGCAAAGGGGACAGTCCCTTCTCAGAAGGGACTGTCCCCTTTATAAAAATTTTAGTAATATTTATCGGGAACTCTCAATATAATAGTAAGGCTGAAGACTAGAGAAGGGGAGGTGTTAATATGCACCAGAAGAAGCAGGAGAGTTCCCAGAATGTGCTGTCAATAGAGGAGTATCTGGAGAAAAGACGGCTGACTCAGAAGGAAAGTCAGGGAAACTACATACAGGATTCCATACCGGTCGCAGGACGGCGTGCAGTTCTGGAACTGGAAATATTTTATGTTTAGCGGTCAGAGTCAGGTTCCTCTTTTTTGATTATACGGTAAATGAGAATATAGGCATATAAAAGTACCGGAAGAATAATTGTGGCGGCGATGGATGCCTTTAGTAAATCAGAGGACAGCGGTGAATCGATCAGTGCAAATACCAATGTGCTGACATACAGAAGAACCAATAATATTGCGATAAGGATTGCAAAGATTCTGGTTGTTTTTTTCATTGAGATTCATTCCTTTCTTAAAATCATATGTTACATTATATATGAAATTTTACCGAAATACAAATTGAATGGAAAACAAACATGAGAAAACATAAGATACAGAAGATTTTAGTTGCAAAACAGGACAATTTGACATAGAATATTATAGGATAATACTATTTGTAGATAAAGGAGTCAGATACAATGAGCGATAAGAGTTTACTTGACCAGTGGAGGGGCACTGCATATGACCAGAATTTAAGCAAGACAGAATTGGAGAATTTCTGGGGAAAATACTTTACAATTGAGAAAGATATTTATGTAGAACTGCTGACAGATCCGGATGAGGAAGTCAGAGGAACAGTCAAAGAGCTGGCAGCAAAATATGGACATGACATCATGACGATGGTTGGATTTCTGGACGGAATTAATGACAGCCTGAAGGTTCCGAACCCGATTGAGACAATGACAGAAGATACAGAGGTGAATCTTGTATTCGATAAAGAATTGCTGTACAAGAACATGGTAGATGCAAAGGCTGACTGGCTGTATGAGCTGCCACAGTGGGATGCAATTTTTGACGAGGCAACAAAGAAACGCCTGTACCGCGAGCAGAAGCAGTCCGGGACAATCCGTAAGGAGAAGAAGATTGGAAGAAATGACCCTTGCCCTTGCGGAAGCGGGAAAAAGTATAAAAAGTGCTGCGGGCGTAATGCATAAAAGGAGATGCTGATGCGGATTTATTTTGAAATCGCAGGAATCATCAGTTTGTCTTATTACATGGTAATCGTGTATTATACGAGGAAATGGAATTCTACATTTGCAGGATTCTGGGCTGTTGGAGGATTGATTCATCTGGCAGCCGTTTTTCTTTATCCGATGATGCCTGAATGGGCGAAGGAGCTGATATGTGTCATAGTATTAGCTGGTTGGATTTTGTTCCTACAGACTGAATTACAGATTATTCTGGCAATGAAACCGAAAAAGAATCCAGAAGTGGCGTATTTGATTTTGCTTGGCGCGCAGGTGCGGGGAACAAAGATTACGAATTCATTGATGCGGAGAATTGACAGCGCATATCGGTATATGGAGAAATATCCTGAGCCGAAAGTGATTGTTTCCGGCGGACAGGGGAAAGGTGAAGATATCCCGGAGGCAGAGGCAATGGCGGGAGAGCTCGTGCGAAGAGGGATTCCGGAAGACCGGATTCTGAAAGAAAACCGTTCGGCATCCACATGGGAGAATCTGGTGTTCAGCGGAAGAATCATCGGGAATCAGTCAGTGCCGGTTGCACTGGTGACAAATAATTTCCATCTGTACCGCGCACTGATTCTGGGAAAACAGGCCGGTTATACAAATCTGCATGGGATTCCGGCATCTTCGAACCCGGTACTGCTTGTAAATTATATGGTCAGAGAATTTTTCGCTGTTCTCTTGACAAAAATAAAGGCAATGTTATAATGAACTAGTGTAGAAAGTGCACAGATTTGAAAATAAGATAACGAACACGTTGACGAGAAGAGTAGGATGTGAAAGGATACAGAGAGAGGAATCAAAGGTTGGAAGTTCCTTATTGCGGAAACATCTGAAAACTACCTCCGAGTGGCTGAAAACAGTCCGGTGATTCCGTTACCATCACAATGAAGTGGTTCTGACATAGGTCAGTTCAATTAGGGTGGAACCGCGAGATAAGTATGCTCGTCCCTTTCTGCAGTCTTGCAGGAAGGGACATTTTTATTCCCTGAATATCAATACCGCAGGCTGTGTGGATAGACAGAAAAGGAAAGGAAATGATGTTATGAAAATCACATTAAAAGATGGCTCCAGCAAAGAATACGCAGAGAGCAGACAGGTTATTGAGATTGCAGCAGATATCAGCGAAGGGCTGGCAAGAGTTGCAACAGCAGGAGAGATTGACGGAGAAACTGTTGACTTGAGAACTGTTGTGGATAAAGACTGTGAGCTGAATATCCTTACATTTAACGATGAAAAAGGAAAAGGAGCATTCCGTCATACAGCATCCCACATCATGGCGCAGGCAATCAAACGTCTGTATCCGGACACAAAACTGGCAATCGGGCCTTCTATCGATGACGGGTTCTATTATGATATCGACCGCGCGACACCACTCACGGCAGAAGACCTGGAAAAAATTGAAAAAGAGATGAAGAAGATTGTAAAAGAGGCACTTCCAATCGAGCAGTTTAATAAACCGAGAGCAGAAGCAATCGAATATTTTAAAGAAAAAGGTGAAAACTACAAAGTAGAGCTGATTGAAGATTTACCGGAAGATTCCGTGATTAGTTTTTATTCACAGGGCGAGTTCACGGATCTTTGTGCCGGACCGCACCTGATGAACACAAAAACTGTAAAGGCGTTTAAACTGACAAGCCTTGCCGGTGCTTACTGGCGTGGAAGCGAGAAGAATAAGATGCTCCAGAGAATCTACGGAACAGCATTTCCAAAAAAAGCAGAATTGGAAGAGTATCTGAATATGTTGGAAGAAGCGAAGAAACGTGACCACAGAAAACTTGGAAAAGAATTAGGTCTGTTTATGATGCGCGATGAAGGACCGGGATTCCCATTCTTCCTTCCAAAGGGAATGGTATTGAAAAATGCACTCCTCGACTACTGGAGAGATATTCATAACAAGGCAGGTTACGTGGAGATTTCCACACCAATCATGCTGAGCCGCCATTTATGGGAGACTTCCGGACATTGGGATCATTATAAAGAGAACATGTACACAACGGTAATTGATGATACAGATTTCGCAATCAAACCGATGAACTGTCCGGGAGGAATTCTTGTATACCAGTCAGAACCACGCTCCTATCGTGATTTGCCGCTGCGTATGGGTGAGCTTGGTCTTGTTCACCGCCATGAGAAATCCGGTCAGCTTCACGGATTGATGCGTGTACGCTGCTTTACACAGGATGATGCGCATATCTTTATGATGCCGGAACAGATTCGCGATGAAATCAAAGACGTTGCAAAGCTGATTGACAGTGTGTACAGCCTGTTTGGATTTAAATATCATGTAGAATTATCTACACGTCCGGAAGACTCCATGGGAAGCGATGAGGACTGGAATATGGCTACAGATGCTCTGAGAGGTGCACTGGATGATTTGGGACTTCCATACGTTGTAAATGAAGGAGACGGGGCATTCTACGGGCCGAAGATCGATTTCCATTTGGAGGATTCCATCGGAAGAACTTGGCAGTGTGGTACAATTCAGCTTGATTTCCAACTGCCAATGCGGTTTAACTGCGAATATACGGGAGCAGATGGAGAAAAACACAGACCGATTATGATCCACCGGGTTGTATTTGGCTCTATAGAGCGCTTTATCGGTATTTTGATTGAACATTTTGCAGGGGCGTTTCCGACATGGCTGGCTCCGGTACAGGTAAAAGTGCTTCCGATTTCTGATAAGCATATGGAATACGGACAAAAGGTACTCGATGAACTGAAAGCATCCGGAATCCGCGCGGAGCTGGATTCCCGTGCGGAAAAAATCGGATACAAGATCCGAGAGGCGCAGATGCAGAAAGTTCCGTATATGCTTGTTGTCGGTGCTAAAGAGGAAGAAGAGAATCTTGTGTCTGTAAGAAGCCGCTTCGCGGGAGATGAAGGACAGAAGAGCCTGGACGAATTCATTGCAGCGATGAAAGAAGAAGTTGAATCTAAGACAGCCAGAACGGCAGAGACACAGGAATAATTCGGAAAAGGAACGGGAATAATGACAGTGATTCAAAAAAAGGAGGAACTATCATTATGCCAGAATTAAAATGTACTGTACAGACATGTGTACACAACAAGCAGTTTTTATGTGATTTGGATGCGATTCAGGTGGGAGGAAGCGATGCAAGGACTCCGAGAGAGACTTGCTGCGACAGTTTCCAGGAACGAAAGGGAGACAATTACTCTAATATTACCGGACAGGCATCCGACCTTACAAAGATTGATTGTAAGGCAGTTGAATGTAAATACAACGAAAACTGCGACTGCCATGCAGGTAAAATCAGCGTGGAAGGAAGCAATGCCTGTGAATGTGAAGGAACGGAGTGCGCCACCTTTAACTGTCGGTAAAATAAAAGATAGAAAAGCAGAAATCCGGGGTATAACAATCCCGGATTTCTGTGTTTTCGCCGGAATTGAAAGAGATATTAGAGGGAAAGGTTTCTGGACAGAATTGAGAAGGGGTGTTCTTTGGTTGACGGGAAGTTGCTGCCGCGGTATAATCAAATATATTGTGATGAAAGAAAGGCGATTGCATGGAAACAAGTCAGAGATCAGGAGAAAAAGAAGAATTCTCAAAAGAAAGAACAGGAACAAAGGCAGAACCGGAGCAAGGAAAAGAAAGAAAACAACATTCTGCACAATCAACCGGATATTATATCAACCGCCCTGTATTTGGAAACAGCGGTCCGTCCAAGCTGCGCAGACAGCTTAGTCAGGGGATGGCATTTTGCCTTGTTATTGTGGTATGCATCCTCTTTTATTTTGCACTTTTGAGGCTGGATAAGATTTCGGGTGTTATTCGGATTATCATCGGAATTTTGAAACCGATAATATATGGTCTTGGGCTTGCATATTTGTTAAATCCGATTGTAAAGTTTGTGGAGCGCCATCTGGAACAGTTTTTGATGGAACGGTTCCCGGAGATGAAAAAAGTGAAACCTTTATGCAGAGGTGTGGGGATTTTTGCCGCCGTTCTTGTGATGATCATGTTATTCGTGACCTTGTGTAACATGATGATTCCGGAATTATACCAGAGCATCAAAAATATGATTGTGACTGTGCCAAGCCAGTTGAATGATGCCATGAAAAGTATTACGGAGATGCTGTCAAAAGATACTACGCTTGGACAGTTTGCTACAAGTGTACTGGAGGAAGTTACATCATTTGTGCAGAACTGGATGAGAAGCGATTTGCTGAAACAGGTGAACGTGGTGATGTCTAATCTGACAGTCGGCGTGATTAATGTCATCAGTGAACTGGTAAATGCTGTAATCGGTGTAATTATTTCGATATACGTGCTCTGGGGAAAGGAAAAGTTTTCACAGCAGAGTAAAAAGATTGTGTATGCACTGTTTCAGCCAAACCATGCCAATATGATTCTTCATCTGACCATTAAAAGCAACGAGATTTTCGGTGGATTTATCATCGGGAAAATTATTGATTCCCTGATTATCGGAGCGCTCTGTTTTGTCGGGCTGTCCGTTCTGAACATGCCCTACACAATGCTTGTCAGTGTGATTGTCGGCGTGACGAATGTCATTCCGTTTTTCGGCCCTTATATCGGTGCGATTCCGAGTTTGATCTTGATTACGCTTTCAAATCCGATGAAGGGATTATATTTTCTGATTTTCATTCTTGTCCTACAGCAGTTAGACGGTAATGTGATTGGACCGAAAATTCTGGGAGATTCCACTGGTTTGTCTGCATTCTGGGTTGTATTTTCCATTTTGCTTGGCGGCGGGCTGTTCGGATTTGTCGGAATGATTCTGGGCGTACCGACATTTGCGGTGATTTATTATGTTGTCAGTATGTTAGTCAATCAGAAACTGGAGAAGAAAAAACTGCCTACCGACACGGCGTGTTACGATGAGATGAGTTACGTGGATTCAGACGGAACTTATGTACATTCAGAGGAAAACGAATTTAATAAAAACAAAGGGGAATAGCAATGCCAATACGAGTACAAAATGATTTACCGGTAAAGGAAATACTGGAACAGGAGAATATATTTGTGATGGATGAGTACCGGGCTGCGCATCAGCAGATTCGTCCAATCAGCATTGGGCTTTTGAATCTGATGCCGCTGAAGGAAGACACAGAACTTCAGATTTTACGGTCACTGTCGAATTCGCCGCTACAGGTGGATGTCACATTTGTACGGGTATCCAGCCATGTGTCCAAAAATACATCAACAAGCCATATTTATAAGTTCTATGAGCCGTTTGAGAGCATTAAGAATCAGAAGTTTGACGGGTTTATCATTACCGGGGCTCCGGTAGAACAGATGCCGTTCGAAGAGGTGGACTATTGGGATGAACTGAAGGAGATTATGGACTGGACAGTGACAAATGTGACATCCACGTTACATTTGTGTTGGGGAGCACAGGCAGGCATTTATTACCATTACGGAATTGATAAAGTGAAGCTTCCCGAGAAAAAATTCGGAGTGTTCCCGCACCGCGTCCGTAACCGGAAGATTCCGCTTGTGCGCGGCTTTGACGATGTGTTTTTTGCACCGCATTCCAGGCACACCGAAGTGCCGCAGGATTTGCTGGAGCAGGATGACCGTATTATGATTCTTGCTGATTCTGAGGAGGCGGGTGTTTTTCTGTGTATGGCAAAAGAAGGACGACAGGTATTTGTCATGGGACATCCGGAGTATGACCGTATTACGCTGGATAAAGAGTATAAGCGTGATGTAGAAAAAGGCCTTGATATCCGGATGCCGGTAAACTATTATCAGGATGACAATCCGGACAATAAACCAAATTTGATCTGGCGCTCTCACGCAAATGCACTCTACAGCAACTGGCTGAATTACTACGTTTACCAGGCAACCCCGTATGATTTGGATGGGACACCGTTTTGATGCTGTGTTCAAGGGGATTTGTTGAAAAGTCAAAGTATCGTAAAATGATGTCAAATATCGGGCAGTATCATAAAATTGGGAGTACAAAGGGAGTACAGAAAAGTCCTTATGGGAGTACAATAAAAATGATATAAACTGTCTTTTGAAACAACGCTATGAGGGTATATTGTGTTTTGCAATATGCCCTTATTAGAATGGTATAGATTGATTGTGGGAGTAGTAGTTCCGTTGATTTTGTTAAGTTCCTTTTCGATTTCTTTTACTACTTCCTCAGTATTCCAGTATTGATATACAATAACGTGTAGTTCTGTATCACGGTTAGCGCCATTACTGAATGATATACTGTAATACAAAATAATCGGGTAAACTAATGTAATGTAGAGATGAGGAAATGGAGTATGGACATTTAGAACTTCACATAGAAGAACTGTTGAAAGAAAGAGGAATTAGCAAAAATACCATTTGTAAAGAACTGGATATACCGAGGTCTAGTTTTAACCGTTATTGCAGAAATGAATTTCAGAGATTAGATGCACAACTAATCTGTAAACTGTGCGGTTACTTGGATTGTGAAATAGAAGAATTGATAGAGTATATGAAAGGATGAAAGCCTGTTGGATTTATGCAGGCTTTTGTTATCTCAGAAATAAATACATTAAGTACTCCTTGGTATAATTTGGGGATAAATGGAAAAACAAAGGGGCTGTGAAATAACCCCTTAGCACAGAGACGTCGGCATTGCCGACGTCTC